>Ga0310691_10001645_pt1 | contig 33396 bp, 23 predicted proteins | sample 176DNAGHGlowgp2_FD_203887 | JGI IMG/M metagenome (GOLD analysis project Ga0310691, IMG submission 203887) | Sheep rumen microbial communities from Palmerston North, Manawatu-Wanganui, New Zealand - 1766 DNA GHGlow gp2 (v2) (version 2) | ecosystem: Host-associated > Mammals > Digestive system >... | reverse complement strand
CGGGCATCATCCAGCTCTCCTTATTTAAAATATGTCTCGTCCTTGAACTTTACTTCATTTTCCGCTACCTGAACTACGCCATTCGGGCATTCTACCAGATGCTCAAGAAACGGAGAAAGAAAAACGACATCCGTTCTCAAGGCAACACCACCTTGGCCTACAATGCCATTTCCATTTTGGTATGGGGATTGTATGTCCTCTTCGCCATGATGATATTGGAGGTTTCCGGCAAGGGCATCTCCATCGTGATGGCGGGCTTGGCCACAGGTCTTGGTTTCGCCATGAAGGACCTCTTGGAGAACTTCATCTACGGCATCACCTTGATGACCGGACGTTTGCGCGTGGGCGACTACATCGAGTGCGACGGCGTGCAGGGCAAGGTTGACAGCATCAATTACCAGAGCACACAGCTTGTGACGCTCGACGGCAGCGTGATTGCCTTCCAGAACGCGACCCTCTTCAGCAAGAACTTCAAGAACCTCACTCGAAACCACGGCTATGTACTGGTGAAAATCCCTGTGGGAGTGGCTTACGGCGTGAATGTGGAAAAAGTCCGCACCATGCTGCTACGTGGCCTCCAACCGTTGATCACCAAAAATTCCGCTGGCAAATATCTGGTGGACAACAAGCAAGGATTCCAAGTGATTTTTGACGATTTCGGCGAAAGCAGTGTTGATCTGTATGTCGTCTGTTGGGTGTTGGTGGAGGAGAAAGCCGCATTCATCGCCAAAGTCAAAGAAGTGATTTACAACACGTTGAACAAGAACAAGATTGAAATTCCGTTCCCGCAACGCGATGTCTATGTCCGGCATGTTGAGTTGCCATCCGCTAAAACGAAAGCAAAGAAAGCGGAGAATCCGACACCGGAAAACGAACCTGAGATGAAAGAAGAAGTCGCGGCGACCGAAATAAAAACGGACACTCCGAAAAAAAGAGGCCGCAAGCCGAAAAAACAATTGGAAGCCAATCAAAACGTAAATAACGATAAACAATCTGTATGACAAAGCATTTGTTTGCTCACTACAACGAGATTTTCCCGCAATACTGGGAAGAACCCGCATTGACCGATTATAACGGCACTGACAGCTACACGTTCAAGGAAGTTGCCGAGCAAGTTGCCCGTTTACGGAACTATTTCCAAGAAATGGGCATACGGCAGGGTGACAAGATCGCGCTCTGCGGCCGCAACTGCGCCAACTGGGCGATTTCCTACCTGGCCATCGCCTCATACGGCGCCGTCATCGTGTCGGTACTGCACGAATTCTCCGGCGAGGACATCGAGACCTTACTCAACCATTCCGACTCGCGACTGCTTATCGTGGGTCCCTACGTCTGGAAAAACATGACCGCCGAACACATGCCCGGTCTCGAAGCCATCGTCTCCCTCACCGACTTCTCCATCATCGCCACCAAGCACGAAGGCGTGGAAATCTCGAAAGAGCCTTTGCACGTCCCGCAGAACAACCACATCTTCACAGTGCGTGACATCGATGATCTGTTACTCATCAACTACACATCCGGCTCTACGGGTTCGCCCAAAGGGGTGATGCTGACCTACCGCAACGTGTCCGCCAACATTGACACAGGATTGCATTTCCTTCCGCCCGGCGGCCGTCAGAACGTGGTTTCCATGCTGCCACTGGCCCACATGTACGGTCAGTTGGCGGAGTTCCTATACCCGCTGGCATCCGGCTGTCACATCCACTTCCTGACGAAATCCCCCACTCCCACCCTGCTGATGAAAGCGTTTGCCGACGTGCATCCTTATATTATTGTCACGGTGCCGCTGGTGATTGAGAAAATCTGCAAACGCGCCGTCATGCCCGTACTCGAGAAACCCTCGGTGCAGAAGCTGCTCAAATATCCGGTGATTCGGAAAGTGGTCGTCAACACCATCAACAAGAAGTTGATGAAGGCCTTCGGCGGGCAGCTCAAGTACTTCATCGTGGGCGGCGCGGCCATCAATCCGGACGTGGAGAAACTGCTGCTCGACATCAAGTTCCCGCTTGTGGTGGGCTACGGCATGACCGAGTGCGGACCTCTTATCGGAGGCTGCTTTGTCCACGAGTTTGTGCCGCGCTCCGGCGGTCACATCCTCCCCGGCAACGAAATCCGCATCGAATCCGCAGACCCGTATAACGAGGTCGGCGAAATCCTGGTCCGCGGCGAGCATGTGATGCAAGGCTACTATAAGAACGAGGAGGCCACCCGTGCCGCCTTCACCGATGACGGCTGGATGCGCACCGGCGACCTCGGACTTATCGACAAGGACAACAACATCTTCATCAAAGGACGCAACAAGACCATGATCCTCGGCGCCTCGGGGCAGAACATCTATCCTGAAGAAATCGAGGGCAAACTCAACGACATGGAAGGCGTGGTCGAATCCGTGGTGGTCGAACGCGAGGGCAAACTCATCGCCCTTGTCTTCCCCGACTACGAAGGCGAACTCCGCTTCCGCCAGACCATCCCCGAGCTGATGAAGGAGAATCTCCAGAAACTCAACGAAAAGCTCCCCAAATACGCCCAGATCTTCAACATAGAACTCAAAAAGGACGAGTTTGAGAAGACCCCGAAGCGGTCGATCAAACGGTTCCTGTATAAGTAATGGTTATGGGTTATAGGTTATGGGTTATTGAAGTTTATGGTTAGATAGTTTGAAGGTTAGATAGTTAATGGTTGAGCGTACGGAGTTCCAATTATCAATTATCAATTATCAATTATCAATTATCAATTATCCATTATCAATTCATGGAATCTTTGACAATTTCAGGCAACAGCAAGCAAGAAAAATATGCCTCCCTCCTCCCGCAGGTGGAGGCGGTGATGGACAACAGCGTGGATATTATCGCGAACATGGCGAACATGGCGGCGATGCTGCACGAGACGTTCGGGTTCTGGTGGACCGGTTTCTACCGTGTTATCGGTAACGAACTGATATTAGGTCCGTTCCAGGGGCCTCTTGCGTGTACGCGCATCGCGTACGGGCGAGGCGTGTGCGGTACCGCTTGGAAAGAACGCCGCACCCTCGTGGTACCCGATGTGGAAGAGTTTCCCGGCCATATCGCATGCTCTTCCGCCTCCCGCAGCGAGATCGTGGTTCCCGTCTTCCAAAACGGTGAGGTCATCGCCGTCCTCGACATCGACAGCGACCGTCTCGCCACCTTTGATGAAACGGACTCCGCCTATCTCGAAAAAGCCGTTACGTTTCTGTAGGAGCGTATCGAAAAAAAGTGTATCTTTGCCGCCTATTTTAAAACACCTTAATTAATTAATAAACAGTATGAAATCAGTATCTATTAGCGGTTCTCTGAGAGAGAACGTAGGGAAAAAAGATGCAAAAGCCCAACGTAACCAGGGCATGATTCCGTGCGTGATTTACGGCGGAAAAGACCAAAAGATGTTCGTGGTGGACGAGCGTCAGTTCAAAAACCTCCTCTACACCCCTGAGGTGAAATATGCTGAGGTGAACATCAACGGCGAAGTCCGCAACGCCATCGTCCAAGAGACTCAGTTCCATCCCATCACCGACAGACTGATGCATGTGGATTTCCTCGAAGTGGTGGACGGCAAACCCATCACCATTGAGATCCCCTTCAAAGTGAAAGGCACCTCCCCTGGCGTTCTGAAAGGCGGTCTGTTGAAAAAACGCGTGCGTAAACTCAAAGTCCGCGGCCTTCTGGAGAACATTCCCGAAGAAGTCACCGCTGACATCTCTTCCTTGGAAATCAACGATATGACCAAGATCGGTGACATCCACATTGACAATCTCGAGATCGTTGACAACCCCAACAAGGTGATCCTTCAAGTCGTCCCGACTCGTGGCTCCGCTGCAGCTGACACCGAGGAGACCGAGGAAGAAGCTCAATAACGAATCGTTTTCCCAAACATCAGATAAACCGGCCCGTTTTGAGCCGGTTTTTTTTGTAAACAGACTATAACTATAACTATAACTATAACTATGACTATAACTATGACTATAACTATGACTATAACTATAACTATGACTATAACTATGAACTTTAACTATGAACTTTGACTATGAACTTTGACCAAACGTCCAAAATAGAAAGAGGCCTCCGTAAAGGAAGCCTCTTTCGCACATAACACAACACATGAATGCGGGTCTCGTTTTGGGGAAAAACTCAAACGACCCGCTTCTTCTCTACTGATGATCAACAAACATGGAGTTGATCAGCTCAGCGTATCTCTTTGAGATTTTATTCCTCTTCACTTTCAAAGTCGGGGTCAGAAAACCATTGTCTTGAGTCCACTCATCGGCAAGCAATTCGAATTTCATTACATTTTCGGTCTTGCTTAACTCCTGATTGTATTTACTTATCTCGCTCTTTATCAAGTTTTTAACATTCAGGTTCTCGACCATTTCTTTCGGGTGCGAATATATAATTTTTTCTGATTCACACCATTCTTGGATAGCAGAAAAATTTGGAATAATCAATGCGGCCACAAATTTCTGGTTCTCGCCAACCGCCACGATCTGGTCTATATACTTGGATTGTGACATTTTTTCCTCAATGATCTGAGGGTTGACATATTTACCCATGGAGGTCTTGAAAATGTTTTTGAGTCTGCCCGTGATGACCAGCTGACCACGTTCCGTGAAGCGTCCCATGTCGCCGGTGTGCAGCCAGCCGCTCTCGTCAATGATTTCGCGGGTCTGCTCCTCATTCTTATAATAGCCCATCATGACGTTGTGCCCGCGGCAGATAATCTCACCTTCCTTGGTGATGGCCACATCCACGCCGCCAAGCGGGAAGCCGACCGTATTGGCTTCACGGCCATACTTCTCACGGCAGGAAACGGCAATCACGGGGGAGGTTTCCGTCATGCCGTAACCTTCAAACACCGGCATGCCGATTGCAGAGAAGAAGGAGCAGAGCTCCGGCTTCAGCGAAGCGGCACCGGAAACGAGAATGTCGAAATTGTCGGCGCCCAAACCTTTGCGTATCTTGCTGTACACCAATTTGTCAGCCAACTTGTGCTGCATATTGTAAACAGCCGATCTGTCCTCGTCCTCGATATTGTACTTCAAGGCAACTTTAACCGCCCATTCAAAAATAGAACGTGCCGCACCTGTTTTGGTCTTTCCGGAAGCCTCGATCTTCTCATAGAATTTCTCCAACACCCGCGGCACGGCCGTCATCATGGTCGGCTTCACCTCACGCATGGCTTCCGCAATTGTCGCCAGATTAGACACATAATAGACAGTCATACCGAGATATTGGTAAAGCAGCACAATCATGTTTTCATAAGCATGGCACAACGGCAGGAAACTCAGTCCCTTCTTTGACCATTTGGAGGGGATATGCTTCAAATTCTCAATCTGGGAAAGGATGTTGTGATGGGAGAGCATCACACCCTTGGGCGTGCCTGTGGTTCCAGAGGTATAGATAATCATCGCGCACTCCTTCTCGTCGTTGGCGGCACGCAATTCCTCCAATTTCGCTTCGTCATAATGTTCTCTTCCCAACGCTATCAGCTGATCCCAATAAGGATAGTCCTTGCGGTCAACAAACGTGTAGATGTCTTTCAAATCGGTAAGGCTGTCGGCGACCGACTGGACTTTCCGCATCACGATCTCGCCCTCGAGAATGACCAGTTTCGCCTCGCAATGTTGCAGAATATACTGATAATCCTCCGCCGTAATGGTTGGATATATCGGCACCAAAACGGCCCCGATTTGGGTCACAGCCATCTGGGTGATCGTCCATTCAGGACGGTTGGTGGAAATCACCGCCACTTTGTCGCCCTTTTGGATGCCCTTCGCAATCAAAGCGCAACTCAACTCATTAGCTGTTTTAACATAAAGCTGCGGGGTGTATTCATTCCATTTGTTTTTTCCAATCTTGCCCGACAAGGCAAGATTCTGATCCGGATGACGCTCCTCGTACTGGAGCATAATGTCATAAATACGTTTGATTTTCTTCATTACAAAATATTGGTTAGTGATTTTCAAGCGGCAAAAAAAGTCTTTTTATGGCAAAAAAAAGAATAATTGTGACTATTGCAACGCCCAAAGGGGCAAAAAGACGCAAACAAGTGACAAAAACACGAATACAGGGACGAATCTCGGATTAAAATGAGGCGGCAATGGAAAAAATAGTATCTTTGCGGATTCTTTTTTGGATATAATGATACATAAAAATATACCGGAATACTACGTCACCAGAGACAATATCATCTTCTTTCTGATATTTGTGTTTGTGTATTCTCTTCTTTTTGTCAATATTTTCACCCCGTTTCAAGGAGCTTGGTACAACATCCAACACTACACTCGGGCACAACTCTTCACCGACACTCTGATTATCATTACCGGAGGAACAATAGTCCTGCTGATAAGCCGGATTATCATGTATTATACACACAAGAAGAATGCACTCAGTTATTTACAGTATTGGTTTTGGCAGGTCCTGGAGATCTTTTGCATCGCATTCCTCTATTCCCTGATTGTTCATTTCGTCACAAAAGACACCCGCGAATTCTCCGAGATTTTCGCCCGGGCTGTTATCTTTGTCCCCACCATACTGATCATTCCAGTTATCATCACCCTACTCTATTTCAGCACACGTGAGAAGGACGAAAAGATATCCGCATTGGAATCCCAAAAAGCCGGAAGCAACACTTTAGATAACAAAAAAGAACAGACAGAAAACCAAATAGTTGACTCATCGATAAATGAAGATGATTTTTCTTTTTCGGATGACTTTACTGAAGATGACATGATATTGGATAATCATCTGACGGGAACGGAGAGAAGCGTTCAAAGTCAATCCACGGCTTCAGTGGCCCCGGAGAGGCTGGAAAACGTCACTGAACCCCCTGTCACATCTAAAATCGTCAATTTTTTTGACGAAAAAGACGAGCTGCAATTGTCATTACGGCTTGACCATATATATTATATAGAATCGGCGGAAAACTATGTTCATATCTATTACCGAAACAAAGAGTCTGTGGAACGTTTCACTTTGCGCAGTTCACTGAAAAAACAACAGGAAAAGCTTGAAAAACACGGTTTTATACGCTGTCACCGCAGCTATTTGGTTAATTTCGCCAACATCTTGTTGCTGCGAAAAGACAAAGACGGCCCCTATCTCGATTTCGGTCAGGCCGGTCTGCAACAGATTCCCATATCAAAGACGTATTTGGACGCCGTGACCGCATATTTTATCCAGAACAGTGACGAATAACCATCGATATGCGCAAGAAATTGGACAAATATTCTTTCATTGTCGACTTTTTTTCCAAGACCCAGCCGGATGTCTCTTCGGAGTTGAACTTCGGGAACGCTTATGAGTTGCTGGTGGCCACCATGCTGGCAGCGCAATGCACCGACAAGCGCGTCAACATGGTCACCCCGGCGCTGTTCGCCGCCTATCCTACCGTATCCGATTTGGCAAAAGCGACGGAGGAAGAGATTCTATCTTACATAAAATCAGTATCGTACCCGAACAGCAAAACCCGCCACTTGCAACAGATGGCACAGATGGTCGTCCAAGACTTCGGTGGCGAAATCCCCTGCGACATGGACCGTCTGACCAAGTTGCCTGGTGTGGGACGAAAGACCGCCAATGTGGTGCTGGCTTTCGCGTTCGCACAGGCGGCCATGCCAGTTGACACGCATGTGTTCCGGGTCTCCCACCGGCTAGGATTGGTCCCTGAGTCAGCGAACACACCGGAAAAGGTTGAAAAAGAGTTGGTTAAACACTTTCCGAAAGAGTACATATCAAGGGCTCACCACTGGTTGCTGCTCCACGGCCGCTACGTCTGTACGGCCCGAAAACCGCATTGTGAGAAGTGTGACCTGGCATGTATTTGTGATAACGCAAATCGTAAATCTATGCTTCAATAACCCATAACCCATAACCTATAACCATTAAAAAATGGAACTCGACGACAGCTATTACATGCGCATTGCCCTGCAGGAGGCGGAGGATGCTTACGCGGAGAATGAAATTCCTGTGGGAGCGGTGGTGGTGCTTGACAATCAAATTATTGCGAAAGGACATAATTTAACGGAAACGCTGAATGATGTGACGGCCCACGCAGAGATGATGGCCATCACTTCCGCCGCCAACGCATTGGGAGCCAAATATTTGCAAGAGTGTACATTATACGTCACCTTGGAACCTTGTCTGATGTGTGCGGGAGCCATCGCCCACGCGCAAGTCAAGACGTTGGTGGTCGGGGCCGACGACCCGAAACGGGGCTACAGTGTCTATCTTAAGGACAAATTCCCCTCCAAGGCGGAGATTCGGCGGGGAGTGCTCGCTGACGAATGCGCCACCCTTTTGAAACGATTCTTCGCCGAACGCCGTTAACCTTGGCAGACTTTGACTTTGACTTAAACTTAGACATAGACATAGACTTAGACTTAATATAGTCAACGTAATAATAAAAATTAAGAAAATGAAAATCGCGCTTTTTGCAGCTGTAGAAGAAGAAGTGTCTCAGATTAAAGAAATGGTACATCTGACCGGTATTGGTCGGGAGAACGCCACCATGTCGATGCTTGAGTTCATGCGTAAACATGAAGGGGAAGAATTCACCGTGCTGAACATTGGAACCGCAGGGGCACACACCGCGCCCGTGGGCAGTCTGTTGCGGATCACGGAAATCGTGTCCGGAGGGGCTGGCTTCTTGTCCCATCCTATGCTCACAGACCATTTGCCGGTGGGAATGTGCGACATCCACGACGCAAAGCTTTTTTCCTCCGACTGTTTTGTGAGCCAGAGTGTGTACACCTCTGATTTCCTGTCCAAAATCTCCAAACAAGCCGACTGTTTCGACATGGAGTCTTCGGCACTCTATACCGTGACAAAGCATTTCGGAAAGCCGTATGTCTCCTACAAAATCGTCTCCGATCATTTGGACGTGGACCTGGCGACCTGGCAGCAACGGGTACACGACCTTTCGGGCAACCTTTGCGATTTTGCGCTGAAAACACTGGAGAAGATACGGGAAAACGACACTTTGGAGCTGATCTGAAAGATCAAAACAAGCGGGAAATGGCTGAAAAGAGTCTATTCGATGTAAAAAAACAAGGTCTGCCGGAATCAGCAGACCTTTGTTGTTTAGTAGCGGGGGCAGGACTCGAACCTGCGACCTCCGGGTTATGAGCCCGACGAGCTACCACTGCTCTACCCCGCAATGTTTACGGCTGCAAAAATACACTTTTTTTGCATTCCGGTGATATTCTTGAGAAAAAATTTTTTTGTATCATTTTTTTTTGTACTTTTGCCGCCTCATTCGAAAGAGGCTCTTCGATTGATTATTAAATAATTAACCTCATTGTTTCATCTTAAAAAAGCCTCTGTCTTTGGCTAATTAAAGACAAATTTTTATGTCAGAAGAATTATTGAATGCTCCTGAACAAACTCAAGAAATTGAACAAAATGTGGAAAATGTTGCCGAAAACGCAGCACCCGTAGTGGAAGAATCCGCTCCTGCCGTTGAGGAAAACGCTCCGAAAGCGCCCCACAAAAAGCACGTCATCGAGAACGCTTATGCTGACGCCATGGCGAACTTCGACTGGGACAAGGTTTCCGAACAGACCGACCGCTATTCCAAGGAAGAAAAAGCCCGTCTGGAAGATCTCTACACGAAATCTTTCAAATCCATCGAACAAGACGATGTGATCAAGGGTAAAGTGGTGTCTATCAACGACCGCGAGGTTGTCCTGAACATCGGCTTCAAATCCGACGGTGTCATCAACGCTTCCGAACTCCGCTACAACCACGACCTCAAGATCGGCGACGAAATCGAGGTTTACGTTGAAAGCCAGGAAGATGCCAACGGCCAAATGCAACTTTCCCACAAACGCGCCCTCATTCTCAAATCATGGCAGCGTGTCAACGAAGCATACGACAATCAAGAAGTTATCACCGGCTATGTGAAGGGTAAGACCAAAGGCGGTCTCATCGTGGACGTTTTCGGTATCGAAGCCTTCCTGCCTGGTTCTCAGATTGATGTGAAGCAAATCCGCGACTTTGACGTCTATGTCGGCAAGACCATGGAGTTCAAGGTTGTGAAGATCAACCACGACTACAAGAATGTCGTCGTTTCCCACAAGGCCCTCATCGAGGCTGAAATCGAAGCTCAGAAGGCCGAAATCATCAGCAAACTCGAAGTCGGACAAATCCTCGAAGGTACTGTCAAGAACATCGTTTCTTACGGTGCATTCGTCGATCTCGGCGGTTTGGACGGCCTTATCCACATCACCGACCTCTCTTGGGGCCGTATCAACCATCCTTCCGAAGTGGTTGAGCTCGACCAAAAGGTCAACGTCGTTATCCTCAACTTCGAAGAAGGTAAGAAACGTATCGCCTTGGGTCTCAAACAGCTCACTCCTCAACCTTGGGAGAAACTCGATCCCAATTTGAAGGTTGGTGACAAGGTCAAAGGTAAAGTGGTCGTCATCACTGACTACGGCGCTTTTGTGGAAATCATACCCGGCGTGGAAGGCCTTATCCACGTTTCCGAAATGTCTTGGTCACAGCACCTGCGCACCGCTCACGACTTCCTCAAAGTCGGTGACGAAGTGGAAGCTGTGGTGCTCACCCTCGACCGCGAAGGACAGAAGATGTCCCTGGGTATCAAGCAACTCATTCCTGATCCGTGGGCTAACATCCTGGAGAAATATCCTGTCGGTTCCCGCCACACCGCTACGGTCCGCAACTTCACGACCTTCGGTATTTTCGTGGAACTGGAAGAAGGCGTTGACGGCCTGATCCACATCTCCGACCTCTCTTGGAACAAGAAGATCAAACATCCCGCCGAGTTCACCAAAGTGGGTGAATCCATCGACGTGGTTGTTCTCGAAGTGGATACCGAGAATCGTCGTCTGAGCTTGGGTCACAAACAACTCGAGGAGAATCCTTGGGACGTTTATGAGACCATCTTCACGATTGGTTCCGTGCATGAAGGCACTATCACCGGTATGAATGACAAGGGCGCTACGGTGATGCTTCCGCACAACATTGAAGGCTTCGCTTTCAACCGTCATCTGCTCAAAGAGGACAAATCCACTGCTAAGGAAGGCGAAACCCTCCCGTTCATGGTGGTTGACTTCTCTAAGGATGCAAAGAAAATCCACCTCTCCCACACCAAGACCTGGCAACCCGACAGAGATTCTGAAGAGAGAGCCAAGAATGATGAGGAGAGACAGAAAGAACGTGATATTCAAAAAGTTAACGAGAGCAATGTCGAAAAGGCTACCCTCGGCGATTTGAATGTCCTGCAATCTCTGAAGGAAGATCTTGAAAAGGAAGGAAAGTAATCTCCTTCTTTTAAGGAATTTGAAAGGCGATCGGCAACGGTCGCCTTTTTTTTCTTTTTGCTATTAGCTGTTGGCCATTGTCAAACAATGCTAAAAACTAATAGCAAAAAAATACTATCTTTGCGGTCGCAAAATTGAAGTATCATTCTAAATCAAAAAAATATGAACGAAGAAATGCTGAATTTGAAACCCGCGAAGGTTTTCTATTATTTCAATGAAATCACGAAGATTCCGCGTCCGTCGAAACGCGAGGAAAAGATGTCTCTTTGGCTGGAAGAAACCGGCAAGAAGCTGGGACTGCCCACCAAACGCGACAAAGTCGGCAACGTGCTGATTTCCAAGCCCGCAACACCGGGTAAAGAAAACGTTACCCCCGTGGTGCTGCAGGCCCACATGGACATGGTGTGCGAAAAGAACAACGACAAGGTATTCGACTTTGACAAGGATGCCATCGAGACTTACATTGACGGCGAATGGCTGAAGGCCAAGGGCACGACCCTCGGTGCTGACGACGGTATCGGCGTGGCCCTCGCGTTAGCCGTTCTCGACGACAACGAGCTGGAACACGGTCCCATCGAGTGCCTCTTCACCATTGACGAAGAGACTGGCCTTACCGGTGCCGCTGCCGTGGAAGCCGGATTCATGAAGGGCAAGATGCTCCTCAACCTCGATTCTGAGGATGAAGGCCAGTTTTTCATCGGTTGTGCTGGCGGACAGGACACTGTGGCCAAGGTCCCCGTTGATTATGAGCCTGTTGAGGGGGATTGTGAATTCTTCAAAGTCGAGGTTAAAGGCTTACAGGGCGGTCATAGCGGCGACGACATCAACAAGGGTCGCGGTAACGCCGTGAAACTCCTCGCCCGCATCCTCTGGAACTCTTACAGCGACTACAACTTGCGCGTGGCGGACATCAATGCCGGTAACTTGCGCAACGCTATTGCTCGCGAAGGCTTTGCCATCGTGGCCGTTCCCAAAGAGGAAGTCGAAGGATGGAAAGCATATCTTGCCGAAATGGACAAGACTTACAAAGCCGAGTTCCATACCACCGACCCCGGCGTGACTGTTACTGTGGAACCTGCTGCTGCCGTGAAAGAGGTTCTGGAGGAAACCCTCCAAATCGATGTGTTGAACGCTCTCATGGTCTGCCCGCACGGCGTGGCCGCCATGTCGCAGGACATTCCGGGCTTTGTGGAGACTTCCACCAACCTGGCATCCGTGAAGATCGTGGATGGTGAGGTTGTATTCACTACCAGCCAACGCAGCTCCGTGGAATCGAAGAAACGTGCTATTGTCGATAAGGTTTCCACCACCTTCTGGATGATCGGTGCCGACGTGGTGAACTCGGACGGCTACCCTGGATGGAACCCAAATCCCAACTCAGAGGCAGTGCGTGTGCTGACCGAAGCATACCGCAACGTCTTTCACAAAGATCCGCAGGTGTTGGCCATCCACGCCGGACTGGAATGCGGTCTCTTCTCCGAGAAGTATCCTGACATGGACATGGTCTCTTTCGGCCCAACGTTGCGTGGCGTTCACTCTCCCGACGAGAAACTCGAAATCAAGACGGTACAGATGTGCTGGGACTTGATGGTCGAGTTCTTCAAGCTGCTGAAATAATAACATGCACATAAATTGCCATGAATTATCCATGAATTTCTCACAAATTTGATTCTTGGATAATTCATGGTTCATTTATGGTAATTCTTGTTCTATGCCAAACACGAATTGCCATGAATCGGCCATGAATTTCTCACAAATTTTATTCTTGGATAATTCATGGTTCATTTATGGTAATTCTTGTTCTATGCTAAACACGAATTGTCATGAATTATCCATAAATTTCTCACAAATTTTATTCTTGGATAATTCACGGTTCATTTATGGTGATTCAAGTTTAATACTTACTACCGAATCACCACTCATCATAGTTATCATCCGTATCCTGTACAATTATATTCATGTCTTTGTCTAGCAGAACACACTCGTTTTCGTTCTCAATGAAAGCATAACGCTCCCCTTCCAAACTCGTAGCACCAAAATTAATCAGTATTCCTATCGGTTTTTTGGTCAATCTGAGATAATTGAACAACTGCGCACGATGGACAGGCTGCAACTCTTTAACAGACTTCAACTCCAGCACAATATCTCCCACAACAATATCCATACGATACTGTTTGTCCATTAATCTGTTTTTGTAGTAACAATTAATCTGCTTCTCCATCTCATTTTCAATGCCGCAATCAAGAAGTTCCAAATGCAAAGCTTCTTGATACACGCCCTCCATCAGACCCCAGCTTAACTCACGGTGTACCGTCATTGCTGCGCCAATTATTTTATACACCATACCTTTGTAGTCTCTCAAGTTCTTCATTTTCTTTATTTTAAAATTATCATTGTTAGTATTACAACTGACGCAAAGATAAAAATGTTTTTAATATGGAACACCGATTATATAACAATAATTCAACAATAAATCAAAAATTTAACAAAATGTGCAATAATCGATTCATTTATTGAACAACAACAATCTTTTTTGACAAATTAACAGAAGACAAAAATAAAAGACACATCAAATAGAACATTTTAGTATTTTTGCCGCTAAAATTTCAACGATTAATATGGTCAATACTAAAATACAGATACCAATTATTGCTTTAACCACGCTTTTTACCATACTCATCGGTGGTATCTTTGCACAAAACATCCCTATCTTGTTGAACAACCTTTCTGTGGAGTACCAGGACGGTTCGCAGCCGCTGGCCACGAACGTCCCGCGTTTCAGCTGGCGCTACGAAAGTGGGGACTCCAACGTGCGACAGACCTCATACCGCATCATCGTGGCATCAACCCGGGAAAACGCCGAAAATAACACTGGCGACCTTTGGGATTCCAAGACCGTCGCCTCCAACCGGATGCTGCTTATCCCTTACGAAGGTAAACCGCTGCACAGCCGCGACAAGGTGTATTGGAAAGTGATCACCTCTATAACACACCATGTGATTACGGAAGTGACACACACGACATATTCTAGAGTGAATGAATATAAATCTTTAGATACTGTAACCCGAGTCTCCTTCATCGAAAGCAAAATCAACACATTCGAAATCAGCCTGTTAGACAGCACCGACTGGCAGGCGGAGTGGATTGGTGGCGACTTTTACGGCGACATTCTCCAAGGACATTCGCGCATTCCGGCACGTTACCTGCGCAAAGAGTTTTCCCTGCGGAACAATATCCGTGAAGCCCGGCTGTATATCAGCGGGTTAGGGCAATACAGTGCCTATCTGAACGGTCAGGAGGTCGCGCCCGAAGAGATTCTCAAACCCGCCCTCTCCGACTACAACAAGCGGGTCTATTTCAACGCCTACGATGTGACCGACATGCTCAAGAAGGGCAACAACGCCATCGGGGTTACACTGGCGGGCGGCCGATACTACACGGTACGCTACAACAAAGACAACAAGGAAGATTTTGAATGGGGCGGCCTGACGCACGCCATGCACTACGGCACCCCACGACTGCTCCTCCAGCTGGAAGTGACATACACAGACGGAAGCAAAGAACTGATTGTCAGCGACAAGAGTTGGAAAATCACCGACCGTGGCCCTATCCGCAAAAGCAACGAATTCGATGGCGAAACCTACGACGAGCATTATCTGCTTGGTTCATGGACAATAACCGGCTATAACGACAAATCTTGGTATCCCGCCAACGTGGTGGAAGACCCGAGAGGCAGAATCGTACCGCAGCCCAACCCTAACATCAAGGTGCAGGACACGCTACGCCCCGTCGCCATGTTCCAAAAAAACGAAAAATGGTATCTCGACCTGGGACAAAACATGGTAGGCTATCTCAATATGGAGCTGGACATGTCACGCTTTCAGGATGGCGACACCATAACATTGCGTTTCGCCGAGCTCCTCAAACCCGACAGTTCCCTCTATGTGGACAATTTGCGCAGTGCGGAGGCGACGGATCGATATATTGTATCGTCTGTAGAGACGCGCCATGGCACGTCTCTGCAATGGCACCCGATGTTCACCTACCACGGCTTCCGGTATGTAGAAATTTCCGGTCTTCGTGAAGAACCAAAAATCACAGATTTTCAGGGACTTGTATTCTATGACGAGATGGCCACCACGGGCGAGTTCGAGGCTTCCAGCGAAATCATCAACGCCGTGTATCGAAACGCCTACTGGGGCATCCGGAGCAACTACCGGTCTATGCCCACCGACTGTCCGCAGCGCGACGAGCGCATGGGCTGGACCGGCGACCGCACCACCGGCAACTACGGCGAATCGTACATCTTCAACAACTACCGGCTCTACTCCAAATGGCTAGCTGACATTGAGGACAGCCAGTGGGAAAACGGAAGCTTGTCGGACGTATGCCCGGCATACTGGCGCCGCTACACTGACAACATGACTTGGCCGGGGGCGTTCATCACCGTGGCCGACATGCTGTACTCCCGTTTCGGCGACCTCGAATCCATCCGCCAACACTACCCCGCAATGAGACGTTGGATGGAGCACATGCGAGAAACATACGGTCTCGACGGCGTTATCACCCGCGACTGCTACGGCGACTGGTGCGTGCCGCCGGAGTCCCCGGAAATGATTCACACGAACAATCCGTATCGTATTAGCGAGGGAGGTTCCGTCTCAACTCCATTCTTCTGCCATCTATGCGACATCATGGCCAAATTCGCAGAACTTCTTGGCAACCAAGAAGATGTCGACCACTTTCGTTTTGAAAGGCAATTCTCCACCAATGCCTATAACGGAATGTTCTTTGACCCTGCGACAGCCAACTACGAAAACGGCACAGTGACCGCCAACATCCTGCCGCTGACCTTCGGCATGGTTCCGGAAGAATGGGAAGAGGATGTCTGGAACAACATCATCCGGAAAACGGAGGAGGATTTCGACGGGCATGTTTCCACCGGCGTGGTGGGCATCCAACAGCTGATGCGCACGCTCACGGACCGCGGGCGCGCCGACCTGGCTCTAAAACTCGCCACCAACGACACTTACCCGAGCTGGGGCTATATGGTACGCAACGGCGCCACCACTATCTGGGAGCTGTGGAACGGCAACACCGCCGACCCGGCGATGAATTCCGGCAACCACGTGATGCTCCTCGGCGATCTCATCCTTTGGGAATACGAATACCTTGGCGGCATCCGCGCCCTGGAGCCCGGTTACAGCAAAATCCTGATACAACCCACCTTCATCGACGGTCTCGACACGGTGCGCTGCGCCTACGAGTCCGTCTCCGGCCGTATCGAAAGCAACTGGCACCGTAGTGGGGACGAGATGATCGGGGAAATCCTCATCCCTGCCAACACCAGGGCGGAGGTCCGGCTTCCCGGAGAAAAGGAAACACGCCATTACGGCAGTGGACGGTTTCTGTTGTTCACGAAGATAAAATAATCAAACTATATGGATAAAGAACGTAGTATTGACAGATTAGCCCGTTACATCATTATTCTGGGCACCTTGGCTATAGCCGCCTTATTGGGCTATTTCTTCGGAAGCGTATTGGCCTATATTTTGTTGGCCTTTGTGGTCTCTTTGATCGGTCAACCTTTATTTCTGTTGCTCCGAAAAATCAAAATCAAAGGGAAATCGGCTCCTGACGCGCTGCTTGCGATAATCACCCTCGTTTTCATCTTTGCGATACTGATTCTGGTGGTTGTGCAAGTGATTCCCGTGGTCACAAATATCGTGCGCGAAGCCTCTTCCCTGAAAGCACAAGAGAATTTCGACAGCCAAAACATCATATATTTGGTCAATGGCTGGATCATCCGAGTTATCCCCTGGGTCGGCGAGGATTTCGACGGGGTCCAGCTTATCATCCAAAAGATTTCCGAAGTACTTGATCTATCGAACATTTCCGGCATTTTGGGCTCGGTGGCCTCTGCCGTGGCCGGGCTTGCCGTGGGGCTTTTCTCCGTCATCTTCATCTCTTTCTTCTTTATCAAAGACGAAACACTGTTCGGACGCATTATCGGTGCGCTCGTCCCTGACACGATTGAGGATAAAGTGAAAAAGACCATCCTTGACATTGAGCGACTTCTGTCCCGCTATTTTGTGGGGTTGATTGTCGAAATTTTCGGGGTGGTATTACTCAATTGCCTCGGCCTGTGGCTCATTGCCCGCATCGATTTCAACTACGCCCTCGGTATCGCCTTCATTGCCGGCCTCTTGAACATTATCCCGTATGTGGGACCGCTGATTGGCGAATTGATCGGGGTCATCCTCTGTGTCATCCTGAAATACGGTACCGGCATCGGATTAGGCGTGAATATCTGGTTTTTCGCTCTTATTGTCCTGGGAATCATGCTGACCACCCAATTGGTGGACAATTTCATCTACCAACCGCTCATCTATTCCACCAGCATAAAGGCCAGTCCGCTCGAAATATTTGTAGTACTATTGATTGCCGGACACATCGGCGGCGTGGTGGGCATGCTCATCGCCATTCCAACTTATACCGTTGTCCGGGTTATCGCCAGCCGATTCTTCTACGACTACAAATTGGTGAGACGACTGATCCCCGATGTGGAGAACGAGGACACGGAGTCGGTAATTTTGAAGGACAAGACGATGAAGGTGATGAAAGACGATGAGAAGGTGATGAATAAAAGATGAAGATGAGATGAAGAAAACGTTACATATCGTTCTCTGGGTTTTGTGTGCTGCTATCGCACGCGGGCAGTACATCTCGTCGTCCAATCTTCCCATTGTGATTATAAACACCGACAACGGTGCCAGTATTCCCGATGAGCCCAAGATTGGCGCAACCATGAAGATCCTCTATGTCAACGACACGACTATCAACTACTTATCCAACCAAGACAATCCAGCTTATCTGAACTACAATGGCCGCATCGGTATCGAGCGGCGCGGCTCCACTTCGCAAGGACACAGCAAGAAGCCATATGGTTTCGAAACCCGGATGGACGATGACATCACCAACAACAATGTCTCCCTGATGGGGCTGCCGGCAGAGAACGACTGGGTACTCAATCCCATGAACGACGAGCCCTCATATGTGCGCGACAACCTTTCTTACCACCTCGCCGCGGAACTCGGGCACTATGCTCCACGAACCAAGTATTGCGAGGTCATCGTCAACGGAGACTATCGCGGGCTATATTTCCTCACTGAAAAAATCAAAATTGACAAAAACCGTGTGAACATCGCACCTATGGATTCCACAGACAACCAATTTCCCAATGTTTCAGGAGGTTACATCATCAAGGCCGACAAACTTACTGGAGGCGATGTACCAGCCTGGACCACAACGGCATACGATTACTGGCAAGATGTAGCCTACATCTATCACGCCCCGAAACCCGAAGAGATCACCTCCGAACAAGGAGAGTACATCCAAGCCTATTTCGACACCATCCAAGCTGTAGTCGCCGCGCATAACCAAAATGTCAGCCATGGTTATCCTGCATACATAGACATTCCAAGCTTCGTAGACTTCATGATCATGGGTGAATTCTCGTCCAACGTGGACATTTACCAGCTCAGCACCTTTTTCCATAAAGACCGTAACGGGAAATTCCGTGCTGGCCCCGTTTGGGACTTCAATCTCGCCTACGGCTATGATTTCGGTTCTGTCGGGCGTTCCGGCCACGATGTGCTGCAGTTTGCCAACAGCGACAACACTGGTTCCGACTTCTGGCATCAGCTTTATGAGGACGACATGTTTATCTGTTATCTGATTCACCGATGGCAAGAGCTAACAAGCGATGGCATGCCGCTACACTACGACCATGTCATCCATGTCATGGACAGTCTTACCGAGCAAATCAGCACCGCCAACGTTCGCGACCGGGTGCGCTGGTGGAGTATTTACAACTACAGCGAGCACCTGAACACGATGAAGTTGTGGTTGCAAAACCGATACGCCTGGCTGAATCAAACGTGGGGGCACACTGTCTATTGTGTCCCTGACGAATTACCGCCACTGGTGATTTCCAAAATCAACTACCATCCGGTCTCGCAGCTAGGGCTCAACGCTGATGATTTAGAGTTCATCGGCATTGTCAACAACAGCGACGACACGGTGGATGCGACCGGATTCTATTTCCGGGAGCTCGGCCTCACCTACACCTTCCCAGAGAACTCCCTCATCGCTCCGCATGAAGAGATATTCCTGGCTTCCAATGCGCAAGCCTTCCAACAATGTTACGACAAAACGGCTTTCGGCACTTTCACCCGGCATCTCGACAATAAATCCGAGCGCCTAGTGCTGGCCGACGCATGGGGCAACATCGTCGACGAGGTGACTTACGCCGACACGCTGCCGTGGCCGCTCTCTGCCGATGGACATGGCGACTTCCTCATCCTCATCGACCCGAATCTGGACAACACTCTTCCAGAGAATTGGATGGCAGCGAATGTCTTTGTGGGCATGCCAGACCGGCCATTCTCCCCTCCCCTGACGATCAGTCCCAACCCGACCTCCGGTTCTGTGCGCATCGAATCCGAAAAGCCACTGAAACGGGTTTCCTTCACTGATATGCAAGGGCGTGTGCTCCTAAATGAAACGACGGAAGACAACACAATCCTCGTCGACATAACCAATTATCCTACAGGCGTTTATCTCATCAAGACGATTAACTGCGACGGAGAGACACAGGTGGGGAAAGTTGTAAAGAAGTAAGTAGTATTCATAACAGGATTCATCGGTATAAGACGAGTATAACCAACCCGTCAATCGCGCAATAGATACTGTTCATCATACTCAATACCCGCTTTCTTTAATTGGCGGATAATCTCCTGCTTGTAAGATTTCTTCTTGTGGTGTTCTTTCTGCCGCATAATGTACCGGCGCACCCGTTCTTTGTCCATAGGGCCGCAGGTACCGGCATAGTAGCTTCGAGCCCAAGTGGTAAAGAGCGGGAACTTGTCAGGATTAGCTCGCAGAAATTTCCCTGCCGCGAGTTTCAGATCATGTACGAACGAAGCCACCGCCATTGTGGGTGGCAACGAGACCAAGATGTGAATGTGGTCGGGCATGCTGTTGATACGGATCAGCTTGCAGTTATGGTGATTGCAGAATCCGTTGACGAAGGCGTAGAGGTCGCGTTCGTGTACTTCCGTGATGGCCGGCACGCTACAGTGCGGCCGGAAGGTGATGTGGTAGTTTAGTTGGGTATATGCCATACTTTGTTTGGGGTTTGGTTTGGTGGTTGGTTGCTGCTGACACTGGCGAGGCCCCTCACACCGCAGGTCCGCTCCGGTTGCCCGCTCGACGAGTCCCTCTGCGCTGGCGAGGCCCTGACACCGCAGGTCCGCTCCGGCGTCCCGCTCGACGGACCATCACTGCGCTGGCGAGGCCTCTGACACCGCAGGTCCTTCGGACACTGCGGTAACCAAGGGGTGACGCTTTCAGCGTCGTGACCCTCGCTCCGAATCAGCGCGCAAAAATAACAAAATAATTCATACAGCGTAACAATTAGTTATCAACCGTATCTGGTTCCTATCCCGAACCGACCGTCAGGTCGCCCAACTCACCAACGCACTGCCGACTCCCCTCGACCGCGAAGCGGTCACCCCTCCATGACCGCGGCGTCTGAAGGACCCGCGGACCCGCAACCACCGACCACCACGCTCTCTCGGTCACCCGAGGCCGCCTCCCCAGGACCCGCGGACCCGCAGCATCGACCACCACGTCATCCAGCCCTCCCGAGGCCGCCTCCCGCCAGGACCAAGCAAAAGAGGCCGGAAGAACGAATCCTCCGACCTCTTCTTTTTTAAGGTAAACGTATCCGTGAAATCGCTTATTCGAACGAGAGAATCGCCTCCTTGATGATGGCGATGGCCTCGCGAAGTTCCTCTTCGGTGATAACCAACGGAGGAGCGAAACGGATGATATGCTGGTGGGTCGGTTTGGCCAACACACCGAGGTCGCGCATCTTCTCGCACACGTCCCAAGCTTCCTTGCCGTTCGTGGGTTGGATGATGACGGCGTTGAGCAAACCTTTACCACGCACTTGCTTGATCATCGGGCTGTTCACCTTGCTCATCTCCTCGCGGAAGATCTTGCCAAGATACTCAGCGCGTTCAGCAAGTTTCTCTTCCTTCACCACTTCGAGGGCGGCGATACCGACGCGGCAGGCAACGGGGTTGCCACCGAACGTGGAGCCGTGCTCACCGGGCTTGATGTTGAGCATGATGTCGTCATCGCACAAAACGGCAGAAACAGGCATCGTGCCGCCGGAGAGAGCCTTACCCAGGATCAGGATGTCGGGACGCACACCTTCATGGTCGCAAGCCAGCATCTTACCCGTACGGGCGATACCGGTCTGAACCTCGTCGGCCATGAAGAGCACGTTATGAGCCTTACAGAGGTCGTAACATTTCTTCAGATAGCCATCATCGGGCACATATACACCAGCTTCACCTTGGATGGGTTCCACGAGGAAACCGCACACCATCGGATCCTCCAATGCCTTCGCAAGAGCGTCAACATCGTTGTAGGGGATCTTGATGAATCCCGGGGTGAACGGGCCGAAACCTGCGTATGCGTCGGGATCAATGGAGAGGGAGATGATGGTGATGGTACGACCGTGGAAGTTGCCGTCGCACACGATGATCTTGGCCTGGTTCTCGGGAAGACCTTTCTTGTCGTAACCCCAACGGCGGCAGAGTTTAAGAGCCGTCTCGTCGGCTTCGGCACCTGAGTTCATCGGCAGAACCTTGTCATAACCGAACGTCTCGGTGACATATTTCTCGTAAGGTCCGAGGCAGTCATTGTAGAAAGCGCGGGAGGTCAGGGTGACTTTCTGAGCCTGATCGATCATGGCTCCGATGATCTTCGGGTGACAGTGACCTTGGTTCACTGCGGAATAAGCGGAGAGGAAGTCGAAGTATTTCTTGCCTTCCACGTCCCACACGAAGGGGCCCTTACCGCGTGCGATAACCACGCCCAGGGGATGATAGTTGTGCGCGCCATAGCGGGCTTCCATATCCATTGCCTGCTGGCTTGATGTAATTTTTTCTACCATAATGTTTTATAATTTTAGATGAGTAAACTTTAACCCAATTTAGGAATCTGCAAAGATAGCATTTTTTTCACACACAACACCAGCATTTGTTTTTTTTTGCATTGCCTTTTGACCAGTGTCTTTTGCCTAAAAAATTGTATATTTGCCGCTTTAAAATTATAATGTATTATTGTGGGTAAAAACGGCATGAAAAAAGCTCTCAAAATCATAGCATGGGTTGTCGGGGTGTTCCTCGCCTTGGACCTGCTGCTTGTGGGACTGTTGTTCGTACCCTCAATACAAACCTTTGTGGTACACAAAGTTACAGAATCCATAAGTGAAAAATGGGGCACAGAAATATCCATTGGAGATGTGCGCCTCACCCCTACTCTCAAACTTGTGGCACACGAAGTAGCCATCAAGGATCATCACAATGAGAACATGATCTATTCCGGCACCGTGAAAGGCCGGCTGCGTTCCCTCAAAACCAAACCGTCTTTCAAACTTGGCCTTGGAGATGTGGAGTTCCATGACCTGGATGTTGTGCTGCGCACCTACAAAGACGAAAAATCCATCAACATCGCACAATGGGCTAAAAAGTTCAAATCGGGCAAAAAAAAGCCGCCTTTTGAGCTGACTTCAAACGATGTGAAGATCACCCGCGGCCGATTTGTCCTGATCAACGACAACACCCGGGAGGTCTATGACACCAAAGGCAGACCGGATATCGACTACGCTTTTTTAGAGTTGGCGGACTTGGACATAAAGGCCAAAGACTTCAAATTGATCGGCGCAGATGTGTCCATGAACTTCAAACAGCTGGCCTTCAACCAATACGGTGGTTTCCAACTCCAAAAAGGAAGCGGCGACTTCCGTATTTGCGACACCACCCTGACTTTCAACGGGCTGAAACTCAAGACCCCACAAAGCGACTTGGATCTGGATCTTTATTTCCGTTATGACAAATGGACATCCTACGGTGAGTTTTTGGATTCCGTGCGCATCGGGGCGGAGATACGTCCTTCGATGCTGGCCATGGACGACATCGCCGACTGGGCTCCTGCCATCCGCGGCATGAACGAGGTATTCAGCCTTCAGGCAGACACTGTTGACGGCGTGGTCACCGACTTCGCGCTCAAAAATGTCAAAGCCGGTTGGAAGGAACACAATCTCGTGCAGGGTGACATCGCCATCCGCAACGTCATCCAATTCATGAAAGCCCGCTTTGACGTGGCTCTGGACTCCACGGTTTTTCATGTTCCTGACATCGCACAATTCACGCTCCCCGGCGGCAAAACCATCAAGTCGAACACCACGCTGAACAAGTTGGGCACCACCACCTTGTCAGGCACATTCAATGGCGACTTGGCTCAGTTCAAGGCTGATTTGAAAGCGGCGACTGGACTAGGGACGGTAAAAACGGTGCTTTCCACCACCTCCGAAGGAGGCCGGCTAGCCTTCCAGGGGGATGTTTCCTCCCCAAACTTCAACCTTGCACGTTTGCTGAACAACCACAAACTCTTCGGGGTCTGTCAGCTGAATGCCAAAATCGACGGCCGGATGGAATCCACCGGATTCTCCGCCGAGAACCTGAAGACAGTCCAGGCGCACCTCACCAGCCATGTGTCGCGTTTCCCGCTTATGGGATATCCATTGCGGGACATCCGCCTCAATGGCGACTACCAAAGCGGTCTCTGCAACGCAGAGCTCACCTCGAATGATCCGAACCTGGTTTGCGATGCTATCGCGCAATTGGACCTCACTCAAGAGGTGCCTTTCACCCAGGGCAGTGTTTCGCTCCAGCGGCTGGCGGCCGGAAAAATCGGTCAACGACTCCCATTGGTGGACTCGACATCCGCAAAAGGACTAGACCGGATCATCCACATCATGCAGCAGAATCCCTCTGTGGAGCTGAGCTTCGACCATTTCCAAATTGCGCTGCACGGAACCGACCTTGACAATCTGAACGGCTTTATGGCTTGCGACAATATCAAGTTGCGCTACAACGAGGACAGCCTCTCCAACGAACGCCTCCGCCTCACTGCCATCAACAATGCCTTGTCGCACAAATACATCCTCTCCTCCAACATCGCCAACGCGTCTTTCGAAAGCAATCTTCCTTTCATGCTGGTGGTGGACTCCCTGCAACATTTCGCACACAATCTGTTGCCCTCCATCATTCCGGACGCGAAGAACCGATTGCTCGCAGATGAGCAGAATTTCGACACAGGCATTCCAGACTACATTAAAATCCACCTGCAGACCTACAACACCCGAGCTGTCACCAAACTGTTGTTCCCGGGCATGTACATATCCCCTAACACCGTTGTCAACTTGGAGGTCAAAGAGGGGCATCTTTCAGACAAAACCGACATCCAATTGCCGTTGTTTGGTATCCGGAACAAATTCAGAATCCACAATCTGACGATAAATGGTCAAACCAAAAGTTCTGACAGGCTCCAACTGCAAGTGGGTGGAGATTCCATCATTGTCTATGCTGGGAAAAGTAAACTGTTGTTTGATCAGCTGAACCTCCAAGCTCAATCCGAAGACAGCAAAATAGAATACAACCTGGCATGGCATAATCCGTTCAATAATGAAGAGAACATCTCTGTTTTATCGGGATACGCCGACATTGAAAACACGGATGACATAGTCATCAGGCTGAAGCCATCCAGTGTCTTCCTGAAAGATTATGAATGTCATTTCAACGACCAGAACTCCATCCATATTCTCCCGCATCGGTTTGTTTTTGACAATCTGGTTTTCTCCACGCAAGAAAGCTTTGTCGCGGTTAACGGCTCGTATGACACGAAAGACTCCTGCCGGCTCTCCATGGCGGTGAAGAATTTCGACCTCTCGCTCGTCAACCAACTGACGGGCAGTGTGTCCGTGGGAGGATTGCTTTCCGCCGACTTGAACCTGTTGAACCGAGACAACCGGCGACTCATTTACGGAAAGGCCATCTCCGACGAGTTGCTGGTCAATGAAACCCGCTTGGGAGACCTGTTCCTGATGGCTGGCGTGAACGATGAAAACACCGTAAGATTCTACGGGGGACTGTTCAACAGTGCCGCTGAAAAGCTGGACTACGAATACCTCTCCAGCTTCTCGATCCGAGATTTCCAAGCGGAAAAAGACATTATCGCCAATTTGTCCGGTTCTTACGAAAAGAAGAAATTGTTGGCAAAAACCACCTTCGACACGCTTCAAGCCGATTTTCTTGAACCTTTCCTGAGCAGTTTCAGCGATGAATTTTCCGGCACCGCGTCCGGCGACTTGAGTCTGCACATCTCCCCCGACACTTCCTTCTTTGACGGCAAAGTGCATGTCTTGGACGCTCAAATCGGCATCGCGCCACTGGGCACCCGATATACAGTGACCAATCAAGACATATTATTCAACAAGGAGGGCATCATTTTCCAAAACATGCATTTCACTGACGATGACCGGAACGAAGCCACGCTTTCGGGAGAGATTCTGCACAACATGTTCAAAGACATGCGGTTGGATCTCCAGATCAACTCTGACCGTATCTTGGTCTTGAACACCCCGCGAACCATCAACTCCGTATTCTACGGAAAAGGATATGTAAAAGGCGACGTTTACATTTTCGGCACTGGCGACCAACTTTCCTTCGTGGGACCGAGCCTTCAGACACTCAGCGGTTCCAAAATAACCCTTCAGGTGACAAGCACAAATATGGCTTCTGAGACAAACGCCATTCATTTCAACACCAGAAAAGATGTCGAAGAAATAGAAGTTGCACCCAAAAAATCCAGCACCAAGTTGAATTTCGACTTCACGTTCAATGTCACCAATGATGCGGATGTCGTTATCTTCCTCGAATCCATCGGAGGCACCATAAACGCACGTGCCGACGGGCAATTCCAGTTGGTGTACAACTCCAATGACGCGCTGAATTTATACGGGAATCTCCTGCTGCACTCCGGCGATGTCAAGGTCTCCTTATACAACGTCGTGAACAAAAAGTTCACGATGGTTCCGGGTGGCACCATCAACTTCGACGGTCCATTGGAAAACATGACCGTCCACCTCGGCGCATACAAATCCTCAAAGACCAGTTTGACGGACATCATCCCGTCGAATTACCTCTCCACTGGCAACGTAGATGTGGATGCCTACATGTTCCTGGATGGTCCGCTGATGCAACGCATTGACCCGACATTCCGATTCGAATTGCCCAACAGCAGCAACGAAGTCCGGAATCTTTTCTACACCGCAATTGACACCCAGAACATCGAGAACATGACCAAGCAGTTCGCCTATTTTCTGATCACAGACAGCTTCATGCCCGACAACATGTTTGGCAACACCACCGGCATCAGCGCGCTCACGGGGCTCGGCATGTTCAGCAATGCCATCAACAATCTCTTAAGCAATGTCTTGGAAAACAAAAACGCCTCCTTCGGCATCACCTACAACCAGGCCACAGAGACGAGTTCCGCGGAATATGGATTGCGCGCGAACGCGAATTTGCTGAAGGACAGGGTGACCATGTCCACCCGGATCGGGTATTACGACGACCGCACCGTAACAGACGCCTACCAGAACATTTACGGCAATTTCACGGTGGAATACAGCATTAACAAATCGGGAACCTGGCGGTTGAAAGCGTTCACCTACATAGGCGACCGTGACAACACTTACTTCTATGAAAACAACTACAACAACTACACCGCCGGCGTCGCACTAGCTTATAAACAAGATTTCGACAACAGAAGACGCATAAAAAAAGTCTCAAAGAAAAAAGAAACCAAGAGCCATGAATAACAGTAAAAGCATCATCGCCATTCTTCTCGGACTGGGTGCCGTCATCTTCCTCGGATGGTATTTTTCCGACATTCTGATCTATATTTTCATTGCGTTCATTCTGTCATTGTTGGGTTCGCCTTTGGTGAAGCTTCTCACCAAAATCCGGGTCGGCAAGTGGCAGTTCCCCTCCTCGTTGGCGGCCGCCATCACACTGATAATCATCATCGCCGTCATCGGGCTTTTGTTCTACCTGTTGATCCCCGCTTTGGTGAACGAAATCAAGTTTCTGACCACCTTGGATCTTACTTCTGCGGGAGAGAGTATCCAAGAATGGCTGAACCAGTTCGACAAGCCGCTGCGCAAATACGGCATCCTGGAGCGCCGTAAGCACGTCACCGACCTGCTGAATGAGGAGTGGATCTCCTTCGTGCAGAAAATAAACATGTCGAGTATTGTGAGCGGCACGGCCAGTCTGGTCAAATCGTTGTTCGTGGCGCTGTTCTCCATCCTTTTCATGACATTTTTCTCCCTGAAAGACCACAAGATCTTTTTCAAGATGATCAGAAGCTGGCTACCAAACAAATACCAGAACAATTTCGACAATATTCTGAATGCCACCGGAAAGCAGATTTCCGCTTATTTCCGTGGGGTCGCGATGGAAATGTTCCTCGTGGGCTTCCTCGAGTTTCTGATCTGCGCTATTCTGGGTGTGCCTAACGCGTTAATCATCGGGTTTGTGGGCGGCCTCTTGAACATCATCCCTTATGTGGGAACCCTTATCGCAGTGGTTGTCAGCATCATCGTCGGCGTCACCTCGCTCTTGCCGGTTTCACCGGAGATGCCGCTTGTGTGGGCGAACATCATCAAGATACTGGCTGCTTTCGGCGTGTCCAAAATGGTTGACGACTTCGTGCTGCAGCCCTTCATTTACGGACGACAGACCCACTCGCATCCACTGGAAATCTTCATCGTCATTCTGATGGCAGGCTACATCGGGGGAATTTTCGCCATGATCTTCGCCGTGCCCGCCTACACGCTGCTGCGCATCATCGTCAACGAATTCTTCGGTTCGCAATTCGCCTCCGACGACGAACGTGAAAAAATGCTTTCGGAAAATGGATAATTATCGTCCGCAATCACCTATCACAACAACCAAATAAAAATTGTATTTTTGCACCCTGAAAAGAGAAAGACATAGTATGGCTGAATTTGGATTTTCAATAAAGAAGACACGTTCGTTCAACTTGAGCCAGGCGGATCTGCGAAAGGCGAACCGCCTTTTGGAGGAAGTCCCATCCTATCGCAAGTGCATCGGCTGCGGCGGGTGTACCGCCACTTGCTCGGCACGACAGTTCACCGACTTTGACATCCGCAAAGTCCACAACACATTCCGTCGGGGACAATATGACCGTCTCTCCGAAGAACTCCGCAAGTGCATGCTGTGCGGAAAGTGCACCCTCGTATGCCCGCGAGGCGTAAACCTGCGCTCCCTGATCATCAACATGCGCCAATTATTAACCCCGTCTAACGAAACCTTCTAAGCCATGGCAAACTTCCATCCTTTCGTAGTACCTTTCGTGTTGGGGACCATCGGTCTCTTCGTGATTTGCGGTTACAAATACGTCCGCTGGATCAAGCAGTTCGACCGTAAGCAGCAAGCGCTTATCCGGAAAAACATGTTTTCCACCAAAATCTTACCCGCCATCTGGGAGATGTTCTGCGAGTGCCTTCTTCACCTGCGCATCAGCAAGAAAAACTGGCGGTTGGGCTACATGCACCGCAGCATCGCCTTCGGCTGGTTCCTGCTCATCGTGGTGGGCGCCATCGAGAGCCGCATCGGCATCAAGGGACCGTTCCATTTCTGGTGCGCCATCTTCTACCGCTTCTTCCACCACAACATCCCCGCCAACGGCACCGAGATGTTCTTCACGCAGCTCATGGACCTGATCCTGCTCTACGTGCTTTCAGGCATCTTCCTCGCCTTCGTGAAGAAGATCCACTCCCGTTTCCTCGGCATGAAGCGCACCACGAAGCACACCGTCATGGACACGATCGTCAAGATTTCGTTGTGGGCCATTTTCCCGCTGCGACTGCTCAGCGAATCGGTTACAGCACGGCTTTACGCTAACGGCGGCTTCCTGACGCAAACCCTCGGCGACCTCTTCAGCCGCCCCGTTGCCGAATTCCTCGAACTGCCACTCTGGTCGCTATACTCCATCGCACTCTGTGTCTTCTTCCTCATGATGCCCTTCACTCGCTATATGCACATCTTCACCGAAGTGTTCCTCATCTATTTCCGTAAATTAGGACTTCGCGACAGTGTAAAGATGACCGGCTACACCAAATTCGAACTCAGCGCATGTTCCCGCTGCGGTATGTGTATTGACCGTTGTCCGCTCTACAACACACTGGATATCAACGATGTACAAAGTGTCTATTTGCTACGCAACCTCCGCAACCTGGAGCACCAACAAGACATCCTCGCCGCTGGCAAGAACTGCCTGATGTGCCACCAGTGCGCCGAGGATTGCCCTGTAGATATCGACCTGATGAGTATCCGTAGGATTTCCCGCGACAAGGGCGACACCGACATGGCCGACAACTACCGTTACCTGGATCCCGTGAAGGGGTTCAACGCCATCGGGCGCGTGGCCTACTTCGGCGGTTGCATGACCCAGCTGACCCCGACCATCTCCGAATCGATGAAGACCATCTTCGATGCCGCCGGCGTAAAATACTGGCACTTAGACGGTGACCGGGCCATCTGCTGTGGCCGTCCGCTGATGCAGCAGGGCTTCAACAAGCAGGCCGCTGACCTTCGCCGCAAAATCACGGAATTGATCGGTTCCTGCCACGCTACAGCGCTTGTCACCTCCTGTCCCATCTGCTACAACACTTTCAAGCACGAATACAACCTCACCATACCGGTGTATCACCACACTGAATATATAGACTCACTGATTAAGAGCGGAAAACTGTCTGTGAAACAATCCGACACCACGTTCACCTACCATGACCCCTGCGACCTTGGGCGCGGCTGCGGCATCTATGACCAACCCCGGAACGTGCTGAAAGCGGTGGGTCAACTGAAGAAAATCTCCGCCGAGAAAGAAAACAGCGTCTGCTGCGGCATGAACCTCGGCAACACGGTGATCTCTCTGGAACAACAGACCAAGCTGCGCGATGCCTCGTTGAAGGTGCTCACGGAGCCGAATCCGGACGTGGTTGTTACCGCATGTCCAATGTGCAAGAAAGCCTTCCGTCACGGCACGGAAGTGAATGTGAAAGACATTGCGGAGGTAGTTGCAGAGGGAATCAAAAACTAGCCGTAAAATTATAGTTGTTCATTAAAGTTTCAGGATATGTTTTTCAAGGTTTTGGTTTATGCACTATTAGGATTTGCCATTCTGGATTTGCTGGTATGTAACATCCAATGGTTCAAGATGCGTAAAATCCTGAAAAAAGAACATGCATCAATAAGTATGATCGATAATTTCCTGCCTTTTCGGTTCATGGGAAAATTCCGCACTTTCGTTGGATCCTGTTCCGATGACAACAAACGGGCCAAATACATTCAAGTGTACAATCAGACCCGTACGTGGCAGAGCCTCACGTTAGTGTCCTTCGCCGTCACTGCCGTGATATTCTTGCTGGCATACTGATTTGCCATTGGATAAGGAAACTATGCCCAACACAATCAATCCGGAAATTCAAAACTACGTCGAGGCGCGCATCATCCCGCTGTACGACGGGTTCGACAAGGCGCACCAGCGCGACCATGTACGCATGGTGATTTCGCAAAGCATGGACTTGGCGGCTCAAATGGATGTGGATACGGACATGGTGTATGTCATCGCCGCCTACCACGACATCGGGCTGTGCGAGGGTAGGGAACGTCACCATGAGGTGTCGGCACGGTTGCTGCTTGCCGACAACGAGCTACGGAAGTGGTTCTCAGAGAGTCAGTTGCAGACGATGGCGGAAGCTGTGGAGGACCACCGAGCCTCCTCCGACCACGCGCCGCGCAGTCTCTACGGACGTATCGTGGCCGAGGCCGACCGCTTCATCGACCCCGACACCATCATCCGTCGCACCGTGCAGTATGGCATGGAACACTATCCCGAATTGGACAAGGAGGGACATTACGAGCGGATGGTGCAGCACCTGCACGAAAAGTACGGTCGCGGCGGCTACCTGCACCTCTGGTTCGACCACTCCCCCAACGCCGAACGGCTGGAGACCCTGCGCAAGATGATTGATGACGGAGGCGCGCTAAAACAGAAGTTCGAGGAATATTACGGACAGGAGCGGGCGGCCCGACGGATGGAATTCGACGCGGTGATCCTCCAGAACGAGAACATGGACGCCGCCTACGTGGAGGTCCCCTTCGACATCAAATCCCTGTACGGCAAAGGCCGTCTTTCGGTCCACGCCACCTTCGACGGTGTGCCCTACGACGGCCAGATCGTCAAGATGGGAACACCCTGCTTCATCATCGGCGTCCGCAAGGACATCCGCAAGCAAATCGGGAAGAGTTTCGGCGACGTGGTGCACGTCACGTTCGAAGAGGCGTTGAAGTGACGTTTGTGGTAGTTAGGAATTAGCAGTTAGCAGTTAGCAGTTAGTGGTTAGTAATTGAGCTGGCGGGGCGAAGGTTCCCGTTTGTTGCTAATTCCTCTTTTGTTTAGCCAACTTTTTTACTGTGTCAACCTCTTTGACAAGCTGTTCCGTAGTAGGAAGATATAATCTGTATTCACTGGCGAGAATGGTTTTGTTATCTTCAGGCAACGTCATTCTCACCAGCGTGTCATTCTTTTGGGTGCAGAGCAAAATGCCTATGGTGGGATTCTCATCGGGCAGTTTCTCAATGCGGTCATAGTAATTGACATACATCTGCAATTGTCCCAGGTCCTGATGTGGCAATAAGTAACTTATATTGGCCCCAGTTCAATTGCGTCCGCAATGCGGACGCAATTGGGTAAAGTCGATAAAAAGCCCTTGCACGCTCCAATTGTCTTGGTCCAAATCCGCTGCCATATTCAGGTGTCAAACGCTTCGAAAGGTTCTTGATGATATACTTGCCATAGTCTGCTCGCTCTTTTCCTTGCTGTTCTTCTTCAAAGATACGCTTCCCTATGTTCCAATACATCTGCACGCGACAGAAATCAACGCTGCGCACGGCATTACAGCGAGCATTTTCGATTATCTGACAAGCGTCTTGATAAAGCGTGTCTATGGATTCAATTTTCACAAGTTCAGCATCGTTTTTTTTCATCTCTAAATTTTTAAGTTGTTGCCCGCAAATTTACAAAATAAAAGCAAACAAATCATGAGCCAATGATATTTAACTCGCTAAATATCAAAATGATAAAAGTGACGTTTTTCGATTGAAAAGTTGCTGTTTCAGGAAAGAAAGTTGCAAAGTGTAAGAAATGCACAAAACAGCACTTGGCGATGCCTCGGATTGACCGCCTGGAATTTTGGAAGATTTTGTTCGAAAGGGTGCAACTTCCGTTTACTCCAACCCGCCCCCGAGCAGATCTCCATCGAGAGCGAGAAACTCTATATAGTTGAAAAAAATATTATCAACAGCGTGGATAATCCTCCTTCTTGCTTTGGCCGGATGTTAACCCAAGCCAAACTCACAGGATCGCAAAAGACACGTGGTTTACCAAACAGGCTGGTTCCCTTACCCGACAGAGCGATGCCCAAAATAAAAAAACAATGCGCAAGCTCGATTTTTGTCATTTTATGATTATCATTTTATGACAAAAATTTGTATCTTTGCCGCGGATATAAACTAAAGATATGATAAACCCCTTTGTTACAACCGGTTATGCGGGCGCAGACTATTTCTGCGACAGAGTGCAGGAGACCAAAGACATCACGGCGTGGCTGCAGAACGGCAACAACATCGCCTTGATTTCACCCCGGCGTTATGGCAAAACAGACTTGATACGCCATTGTTTTGAACAGCCGGAAATAAAAGACAACTGTTACACTTTCATCATAGACATCTACTCCACCAAGTCTCTGTCGGAGATGGTCAACAAAATGGGGCGCACCATCCTCGAAGTGCTCAAGCCCAAGGGGAAAAGGCATTGGGAAACGTTTCTCAACATCGTACATTCGCTTAAGGCTGGGATCTCCTACGACGCCATGGGGTTGCCCTCTTGGGATGTGTCGGTAGGTGAGATAGCCAATCCCAACAACACGCTGGAAGAGATCTTCCACTATTTGCAGCAAGCCGACAAGCGGTGTTTCGTGGCCATAGACGAGTTCCAGCAAATCCTCAAGTATGACGATGCAAATGTGG
>Ga0310691_10001644_pt1 | contig 33402 bp, 49 predicted proteins | sample 176DNAGHGlowgp2_FD_203887 | JGI IMG/M metagenome (GOLD analysis project Ga0310691, IMG submission 203887) | Sheep rumen microbial communities from Palmerston North, Manawatu-Wanganui, New Zealand - 1766 DNA GHGlow gp2 (v2) (version 2) | ecosystem: Host-associated > Mammals > Digestive system >... | reverse complement strand
CCTTTTTAGGACTCCCCGCGCACATATAGACCCCCCTATCAACCGGCAAAAGGAGTGATTTTTGAATGGATAAGGACGCATTTAAAATAAGAAAGCGCGAACTGAATAAATTTAAAAAAATCTTTGAAAATATGCCGGAAGATAAGAAGAAAATCAACGAAAGTTTGATTGAACGGGCGTTTTATATGCGCGAAAAATTGGCAGCAATGGAGCAGCGGATTGACGACGACGGCATTATCGTAACAATGCCGCAAGGCAACTACCAGATCGACAGAGCGCACCCGCTTTTGTCGCAGTACAACGCTATGTGCAAGAATTATTCGGCGGTGATAAAGCAGCTTTGCGAGCATTTGCCGCTTTCCGAAGCTGACCGCGTAGGCGAGGCACTGCTTGCATTCGCTACAAAAAAGCCGCCGGCGAGGAAATAAGCGGGCTTGAACTATATCCGTGAATATGTCGAACAAATCCGCAAAGGAAAGATAAAGACCTCCGCAAGAGTGCGGAAAGTATATACAAGGCTGCTGAAAGAAATTGACAAGCCGCCAAAAAATTATAAATACTATTTTGACGCGGACGAGGGCGAACGCCCGATAATCTTCATTGAAACGTTTTGCAGACAGTCGCAGGGTGATCTCGGCGCGCCGCTTAAATTGGAGTTATTCCAAAAAGCATATATTCAAGCGTTGTTTGGCTTTTTACATAAGTCAACAGGCCTGCGACGATTCCGCGAAACAATGTTCCTTGTAGGCCGAAAGAACGGCAAAACAACGCTAATGGCCGGAATAGCCCTTTACTTGCTTGTTGCCGATTGCGAGGGCGCTGCTGAAATATACAGCGTTGCCACGAAAAAAGACCAGGCACGCAAGGCGTTGACCGAGGCCGTTAATATGATAAAGCAAAGCCCCGAATTGCGGGCGGTGCTTAAAAAGCGCAGGAATGATGTTTATTTCGCTGCTACGTCGTCGAAATTTGAGGCATTAGCCTCGGACAGTAACACGCTTGACGGCTTGAACTCGCACGGCGTAATCATTGACGAACTGCATGCGATCAGAGACAGAAACTTGTACGAAGTCATGAAGCAAAGCACCTCCAGCAGACGGCAGCCTTTGATAATCATGATAACAACAGCCGGCACCGTCCGCGAGTGTATTTTCGATAACATGTACGAATACGCTTGCAAGGTTGCTGACGGCGAAGAAATCGACGAAACATTCTTGCCGGTGCTTTATGAGCTTGACAGCCGCGACGAGTTCAAAGACCCAAAGATGTGGCAAAAGGCAAATCCAGGCCTCGGCGTTATAAAGAAAGTTGATACGCTAAAATCTTTCGTAGATCGCGCTATCAAAAGCCCCGAAGATTTGCCAGGAGTTTTGTGTAAAGACTTCAATCTGCGCGAAAACGGCTCGGCTGCTTGGCTGTCTTTTGATGATATAAACAACCCCGCGACATTCACATTTGAGGACGTTTACAACACCTATGCAATAGGCGGCTGCGATTTATCAGCAACAACCGACCTCACTTGCGCAACGCTGCTTATACGCAAACCGAATGATAAGACGGTTTACGTTCTGCAACATTATTTCTTGCCGGAGGGTAAACTTGAACAGCTTGCCGACAAGAAACAGCGCAGCGGCGGCCACAGCAACGACGAAGCGCCGTATAAGATTTGGCGTGATCGCGGCCTGCTGACAGTTTGCAAGGGTGCCCGCGTTAATTTCAGCGACGTTACACAATGGTTTTGTGAAATGCGCGATAAATACAAAATCGACTGCTGGAAATGCGGATATGACCGCGCCCTTGCCGGTTACTGGATTGATGAAATGCAGGCAAATGGCTTTACAATGGAGAAAGTCGCGCAAGGCCCGTTCACATTCTCACAGCCTATGCGTGAAATGGGTGCCGCATTCGTTGACAAAATCGTTAATTACAACAACAACCCGATTCTGAAATGGTGTTTATCTAACACCCGAAAAAAGGAAATCGGAATATCAAATATTATGCCCGATAAGATCAGCGCAAAGCGCCGAATAGACGGAACTGTAAGCTTGTTAAATGCCTGGGTCGTTTATGTTCGGGATTTTGAAAACTATATGTATAACGTTGGGTAGGTGAAGTAATGCCAAAGCGCGGGCTTTTCAAAACCATATTCGGCAAAGACAAAACGGTGCAGACCGCGACGCAATATACTTTGCTGAACACAAATCAAACCTTTTTCGTGCCGTTCTCCGGCAATGCCTATGATATAAACACCGTCAGAGCGTCCGTTGACGCATTCGCACGACGAGCCGCAAAGGTGAAGCCGAGGCACATTCGGCGCAGCGAAATTGATTTTATCAACGTATCAAAAAGTAAGTATAATCGACTGCTGCAATTCAGACCAAACCCATATACAAGCGCCTATAAATTTTATTACCGTATTGCGACGCAGTATAAGATATACAACAACGCTTTTATATATCCGCTTTGGAATACGGTAACGGGCGAACTGGAGGCGCTTTACAACGTCAATGCAACGTCAATCGAGCTTGTAAGCGTTGGCGGGGAAATGTGCTGCAAAATGCGTTTTGCGTCCGGTAACGTTTATACATGCCGCTATGCTGATTTGATACATATAAGCAGGCACAACAACAACAACGACGTTTTCGGGGAAAACAATATGCCTATTTCGCCGGTGCTGCGGACAGCCGACACGTTTAACCAGTCTATGGGAAAGCTTGCGGAACTTGTCGCAGTTGTCCGCGGAATTCTGAAAGTTGCGTCCACGACCAAAGCCGAGGACTTGAACCGGCGGCGTGATGAATTTATCCGCGACAACCTTAAACTCGAAAACAACGGTGCCGGCGTTATCGTAACAGATAACAAATACGAATACACCCCCATTAACGACAAACAAACGCCGATACCGACAGGACAGCTTGATTATGTCAAGGGCGAAATTTATGACTATTTCGGCGTAAACGAGGCCATTGTGCAAAGCAAGGAAACGCCGGAGCAGGCCAGCGCATTCTATAACGGCGAAATAGCCCCGTTTTACGAGCAGCTTTCACAAGCTTTCACGAACGGATTATTTAGCGGGCGTGAATTCGGGTACGGTAACGAAATTATATTCGAGGGCAATAGCCTGCAGAATGAAAAGTTATCAGACAAAACGGCGGCGCTGAAATTTCTTGCGGATATTGGCGCGATCACCGTTGACAATGTGCTGCTTGCTTATAATATGTCACCGCTGGGCGGCGCAGAGGGCGCAAGGCGCGTTCAAACGCTTAACATGGTAAACGCAGATCGTGCGGACGAGTACCAATTAGGCGATAGCAGCGCCACCGCACAAGGCAGCGAAGAAGAAACGGAGGAGTGAAGAATGGCAACACCATTCAAGACAAATAGAGAATACCGCGCTTTTTCAAGCGTTAGTGCTATTCCTAACGACGAAGCAGCGCCGGCCTACCAGGTGCGGGGGTGTGCAGTTGTGTTTGACAAGCCTACTTGCTTGTTTGAATACAACGGTGAAAAGTATTACGAAGTCATTGACCGCAACGCCTTTTCCGGCTGCGATATGTCCGACGTAATAATGAATTACAACCACTCCGGCAAGGTTGTCGCAAGGCTGCGCAATAAGACCCTAAAGCTTGAATATAGCGACGATGGGTTGTATATCATAGCTGATCTATCCGGCACAGACGAGGGGCGCAAGCTTTATGAGGAAATCCGCGGCGGGTATATCGACAAGATGTCTTTTGCCTTTACGGTGCATGACGACGGGGGCGAGGAGTACGACCCTGACACACACACCCGAACGGTTAAGAGAATAAAGAAGCTTTACGACGTTGCGGCGGTGGATATTCCCGCCTATGATGATACGTCAATTTCGGCAAGAAACGCCTTTGCGGTGGAGTACGCAAAGGAAATTGAGCGCCAGGATTTTGAACGCCGCCGGAAAGAGCTCCTATTACTGACTTTATTATAATTTGAGGAGGAAAAACAATGTTTGAAAGAAGAAAAGCCGAAATTTCACGCAGAAAAGGCGAGATCAAAAGAATGCTCGAAGCAGGCAAGACCGACAGCGGCGAGGCGCTTGACATCGACGCGCTGACCGCAGAAGTGCGGGCGCTTAATGACGAGCTTGCCGACTTGGAGAGACGCGAGGCAGCTATCAACGGAATAGACGGCGACGCCGAGCCGGCACCCGCCCCCGTTCCTAACCCGCTGACAGACGAGGGCGGCGAGGAAGAGCCGGTTCCCGAAGCAAGAGGCATTCTTGCAACAAAGGAATACCGCAGCGCATTCGCAAAAACCATTCTCGGCCGCAGGCTGACAACTGCAGAGCAGCGCGCGCTTGATACCGCGCTGACAACCACGGCAACAACATACGTTGCGCCCACCGCAAGCGTTGACGGTGTAAATAATGGCGGCCTTTTCATTCCGTCCGATATTGGCCTCGACCTTATGGCAAAGATCGCGCTTGATAGTCCTATTTTCCGCGATATTCGCAAGACATCAATCCCTGGGCTGCGTTCTTTCCCTTATCTCGAAACCATTTCACCGGCAAAGAATGTCAAGGAAAAGGACAAGAGCCCCGAACTTTCCGCAAAGTGGGTCAACCTTAACCTTGCGCTTTCCGAAATCGCCGCAACGATTGCCGTTTCTTGGCGCTTGAAGTCAATGGCGATTGACCAGTTTTTCACTTTCCTTGTTGATGAACTTGCCGACCAGGTAAAGGACAAGGGAATAATCGAGGTTATATACGGCAATGGTGCAACCGGCGACCAGCTTAAAGGCATTACCGCTGACGCTGTAAGTTATACCTATTCCGGCACCGCGCTTGACGGAATCGGCGTTGCACTTGGCAAATTTACGAACAAGCGCCACAAGGTCGGTGCAAAGATTTATGTTGCGCCCGATATTATCGAGCAGATCGCATTCACAAAGGAAACAACCGGCGGCTATGTTCACGACCCCGTCAACGGCGTAGGTGTAAATACTATTGCCGGATATGCGGTTGAGAAAGACCCCTATCTGAATGACGGCGAATTCATCATCGGAAACCTCGGCCGTTACTATCGTTTCAACGAGCATGAGGCGCTTTCGATTGCCGTTGATACCTCCGGCAGAAACCGCCGCGACGATTACACCGCCTGGGGCATTTGGGCGGGCGCACTCCAGCCTGGAACAGTCGTTCACGGCAGCAAAAGCAACTAATAACGGGAGGGCTGCGATATGGGAACAATGCCGGAAATATCCGAACGCTACAAGCTGACATTTCGGGCCGCTTTGCGCATATCGCACCCGAATTTTGACGACGAAATAATCGACCTTATTGCCGCCGCCCGCGCTGATCTGCACGACCTCGGCGGCATAAAGGCCGAAAAGGTATGCGACGAAAGCGACCCCCTTATTAAGCGCGCAATAGCTTGTTACGTTAAATCTGAATTTGGCCTTGACAACGACGACGCGGGTAAATACCGCGAAAGTTACGAAATGCTTAAAAGGCATTTAATGTTGTCAGAAGAATACAAGGATAACGAAAGCGAGTGATTTTATGTATTGGCGTGATATAGGGTATTTGTGCAAGCCAAATAAAAAGCTTGACGCAATGCGCCGCCCTACAAAGGCCGGCTATGATCGCCGGCAAGTTTACTGTAACGGAAACGGCGTAAAGCGTACAGAGTTTTACCAGGCGGCCACAGCGGGCATAAAACCCGAAAAAACTGTTGAAATCAAAGAAAGCGAATATCAACGCGAGGAATATTTTGAATTTGACGGCGTTATGTACAGAATAGTGCGCACTTATCCAGTAAGAGGAGAAAATCTTGAACTTGTTTTAACAACCTTGGTGCAGGAAAATGTCTAAAAAATCGGAAATTGTATTCGTTGATGCCTCCGCGGAAGTTAAAAAGACTATGGCGGGGCTTGCAAAAGCAGCTTTGCGGGCAAGCGGCAAGGTTATCCGAAAACATGTGCGTGATGATGTACCAGTAAGAACAAAGCACATAAAAAACCACATTGCCTCCTGGGTATTTATAAAATACGACACAGGACAACCGCAAATGCAAGTCGGCTTTTACGGTTGGCAGAAAGTAAAAAAGCGGGGCAAGCAGCCCTCGCATTCGTCGCCGTGGTGGATAGAGCAAGGCACAAAACCGCACTCAATCCCGAAGCTGACGGCCGATAAGCCGCTTTACGACAAAAGCACCGGCACATTTTACGGTTGGCATGTAGATCACCCTGGACAGCAGGAAACGAACGTGCTGCGTAATAGCGTTTATGATAACATATCAGAGATCAGAGCAGCGCAGGAGGAATATTTGAAGCTATTGAACGAAGAAATCGAAAAGGCCGGCGGCAAAGCCCTTTTTGAAGATGTGGAGGAGGACGACTAATGTTTGATACAGCAAAGGTTTATGAAACAATAGTCGAGGCTTTCAATGCTGTTATCCCCGCATTTTTCGAGGACGCTGATATGCCAAACGACCCGATTTATTGTGTTTTCAATAGCCCGAAACATTCGGATATTGCCGACAACAACGGCGACCTTATATTCTTTTACATTGATCTATTCGGTGATGATCGAACAGCAAATAACAGCGTGCTATTGCAGCAGGCTTGCGACAATTTAAGAAACGCCTTGACCGGTGCTATAATCAGCGCCGAGGGATATTTCGCCGGACACCTTAACTTTGAGCAGAATATCAGTTTGCAGGAAAGCGAATTTGATATTAACCACCGCCGCCAGGAATGGACGGCGCGTGTATTCTACAGATAGGAGGCTTTTTAATGAGCATAGTTAGTAACCTCACTAAAAAGGAAATTGAAAAGATACAGCTTGACGAGGGCGTTTGTATCTTGGACTATGGGAAAACAACGCAGCGCCCGCTTTTGCCTTGCAGGGGCGGCGGTGAGTTTACAGCCACCGCAACGGTACGCGACATTGAATTCGACGGGCGCAACGGTAAAACAGCAGGCTTGCAAGCCATTGACGAGCAGGCCGCGACGCTTAAAGTTACCGTTATCAACATGTCACAGCAGAACCTCGCTTTATCAATACCGTTCTGCAGAATGTACGACGCGCAGGGCAACGAGATCACAACGAACAAGCTTAACGCAGAGCCGGCAACGCTGAAAAATCCGAAAATGGGTATTATCCCCGATAGCGCCTACCTCGAAAATATCGTTATGTTTGCAAAGCTGCTTGACGGTACATTCAAGAAAATCACTATTAACAGGCCTATGCATGAGGGCGGTCTGACAGCAAAGGCGACGCAGAAAGCAGAGGGAGAGCTCGAACTTGAATTCCAGGCGCATTACACAACGGACGAACTCGACGGCGACCTTTGGGCGGTTGACGAAACAACAGCGTTTAATCTGCGTGCAGCTTCAACCGGTACCACAACAGCAACGACACCGGAATAATATTTTAAAACTTGGATTTAAAACTAAAGCCTTGAATTAAAAACTTAAATCTTGCTTTAAAAAGCATTTAATCTGAAACATAAGGAGTTAAATCATTATGCTGAATATCAAATCAATGGCAATTTTGCTTAAAATAACAAGTAAGCTTGATATTACCCCCGTTCTGAACGCCTTGAAAGAGGCTGATATTTTCGAGGACGCTAAAAACCCGCAGGAGGCGCTTGCGCAGCTCACAGCAGAAAAAGCCGGCACCCTTGCATTTAACGTCATTGCAGAGATCACACCGCAGCTTGACACGATAGCAACATTCTTGCCGCAGCTTGCAGCAGCATATAAAAGCGTTCCTATCGAGGAGGCAGTTGAACTTGATGCCCTGGAAGTTATTGACGAGATCATTCACGACGAGGGCATTCGGGCTTTTTTCTCGCGTGCGGTACGCCGAAAGGTAAAGCCGCAACGTGCCGGCTTATCAGCAAATATTATCAGTGGGGCATGATCGAAGATTTGCCGCTTTCTGCTTTAAGCTATCTTTTAACGGAGGCTTATGAGCAGGAAGAAAAGCAAGCAAAGGAAGAAGCCGAAAGGCATTTATATCCGTTATGGCTTGTCGGCAAGTTAGCGCATGACATTAGCCGCGAAAACGGCGAATATATCAGTTATTCCGCATTTCTGAAAAACGCATTTGAAAGCGGTGAAAGCTTGGAGAAAAGCCACAAGCCCACAAAGCCGCAGCGAAGCGGCGAGGATATTATAAAAGATTTTATGCCGATTATCGAGGCAGATATGGCTAAAATCAACGGGTAGGAGGGGCAACTTTGGCTAACATCTTTTCATTGTTCGGCACTATCTTCATTGATAATCAAGAGGCGAACAAGCAAATTGATGATACAACCAAAAAAGGCGAAACAGCCGGCTCGAAAATAGGCGGCGCATTCAAGACGATTGGTAAGGCCGCCGTTGCAATGGGAACGGCGACGGTTGCCGCCGCCGGAACTATCGGTGCCGCTGCTTATGGCATGGCTACAAGTACCTCCGAACAAGCCGACTACATAGACAAGCTTTCAGAGCGCACCGGTATAAACCGTGAAGAGCTGCAGCGTTGGAAACACGCCGCAGATCAAAGCGGTGTTTCGGTTGACAGTTTTCAAAACGGAATAAAGAAAATGACCGACGTTATAGACTCCGCAAACCAGGGGTCAAAGTCGGCCTCAACCGCCTTGCAGCGCCTGGGATTGTCGCTTGATGATCTCAACGGAATGTCAACCGAGGAACAGTTTGACACGATCACCGCCGCCCTCGCCAATATGGAGGAGGGCGCAGAACGAAACGCTATAGGTAATGATTTACTCGGCAAGTCTTATACTGAAATGTTGCCGCTGCTTAACCAGGGCGCGGACGGCATAGCAGCATTAAAGACCGAAGCCGACGACCTCGGCCTTGTAATGTCCGAGGACACAGTAAAAGCGGGCGTTAAGCTCGGAGATACAATATCAAATGTAAAGTCAGCTTTCGGCGGCCTTAAAAATCAGATCGGCGCGGCTGCTATCCCTATAATACAGAAGCTTGCCGACACAATAATAAAAGGCATTCCGAAAGCGCAGTCGCTTGTCAAGAAGTTTATTCCCGTTCTTGAAAACATATTCGACACAGTATTGCCCCCGCTTTTCGATCTGATGAACACTATTTTGCCGATATTGTTCACTTTGATTGAAACGCTATTGCCTCCGCTGCAAGAGATAATAACAGCAATCTTGCCGGTTATCGTTTCGATATTGCAGCAACTTGTTCCCCCGCTGCTCCAGGTGGTGGAAATGATATTGCCGTCTTTGGTGCAGCTTATAACCGGCATTGTACCGATATTCACGCAGATCATTCAAACCATTTTACCGACCTTGACAAAGCTGATTGACAGCCTCTTGCCGGTAATATCTCAAATCATTCAAAGCGTTTTGCCGGTGCTGCTGCGTTTGTTAAACACAGTTTTGCCGCCGCTGCTGCAGATCGTTGACGCTATCTTGCCGGTTGCCCTTGAATTGATAGACGCAATATTGCCTATAGCAGTACAGTTTATCGACCAGGTTTTGCCGATACTTATTGAACTTTTCGACGCACTAATGCCATTTGTTGAAAGTGTTGTCGAAAATATCTTGCCCGTCGTCCTTGAATTGATAGACGCGATTTTGCCCCTTGCGGTGCAGATCGTCGAGGCTATCTTGCCGGTCGTTATCGACCTGTTGAACACGCTTTTGCCTACAATTCAGCCGATTTTAGATTTGCTGCTTGATTTGTTGGAGCCGCTGACAACGCTTTTAGAGGTGCTTTTGCCGCCTATAATGTCAGTAATCAAAACGTTGTTCGACGTTTTGTTGCCTGCGCTGACGGGTGCATTCGAGACCGTTTCCGAGGCGATTACGGGCAAATTCAAGGGCGCATTTGAAAGCATTAAAAAGATATTCGACAGCATTAAAGGCGTATTCGAGGGCGTTATAACGTTCTTTACAGACGTATTTACCGGCGATTGGGAGGGCGTTTGGGATAGCGTTGTAACAATTTTCGACAACATCTTTTCGGGTATTGTCGAGATATTCAAAACCCCTATCAACTGGATAATCGACGGTATTAACCTTTTTATCGACGGCTTGAATCTGCTGAAAATTCCCGACTGGGTGCCAGGCGTTGGAGGCTTTGGAATAGATATTCCAAACATTCCGCGCTTGCGCGTCGGCATGGAGTATGTACCGTTTGACGATTACCCCGCGCTGCTGCATAAGGGCGAGCAGGTTCTGACGGCCTCCGAAAGAAAAGACTATCAGCAGATCAAAGAAGAAGCAGCCGAGCCCGACAGCGAACGAAATGTCAATGTTAATATCACCATTAACATTGATAAGGTTGAAAACAACACCGAAAAGGACGCTGACGAATTTATCGAAATGCTTATGTATAAGATAGAGGACATCATTAAACGAAAGGGAGTTGCATTCAGCTAATGAAGAAATTGCCATATCTTTATTACAAGGGTGTAAGCTCCCTTGATTTATCACTTGTCATAAAGTCCAAAGGCACCTACAACGCAGCGGAACGCGACTTGACGTTCGTTTCCGTTCCTGGGCGCAATGGTGATCTTATCCAGGATAACGGGCGATACAAGAATGTTACAATACCTTATGAGTTGTCACTTGTAAAAAAGGACAACCGCACATTTATTAATCTGATTGAAAAAATAAAGAATTGGCTATCCGGCGACGGCGGCTATTATGAATTGTGGGATAGCTACGACCCGCGATATTTTCGTTATGCAGCAGTTACCGGCGCGCTGAATATCACAGAAGAATTTTATGAAATCGGTGAAATGCCGGTAAGCTTCAACTGCAAGCCGTTTCGCTATTCATTCGACGGGCAGAAGCCTATCACCATAACAAACAACAACAGTACTATTCCCATATTTAACCCCGAAGCACTTGTCGCAAAGCCGTATATAAAGATATACGGCTCCGGCACGGGGTCAATATCCGTCAACAATTTGACTATGACATTTTCAAATATTGACGGATATATCGAGCTTGACAGCGAAACAATGAACGCATATCAAGGCACAACACTTTTAAACAACACAGTTACCGGCAACGCTTTCCCGTCGTTTAAGCCTGGAACGAACAACATTTCGTTCACCGGCAGCATAACGGGCGCAGAAATCGTGCCGAGGTGGTGTACTAAATGATACCTATTCTTTTCAAAAAAGACGACACTAACTACAGCCGCAACGGAACGGGCTTTTTAACTGACATACTTTCTTGCGATGTAACCGAAGAAAGAAACGGCGTTTATGAATGTGTTTTTACTTATCCTATAACTGGACAGCACTATTCAGAAATTGCAGAGGGCGACGTTATCAAGGTCAAGCCAAATGAAACAAGCGACTTGCAGTTATTTCGCATATACGGACACAGCAAACCGTTAAACGGCATTGTGACGTTTAATTGTGAGCATATTTCATATACTGCAAACGGCATTCCCCTTGCGGGACTTTCGGCAAGAAACACGACCCCGCAGGCCGCGATCAATAAAGCTATCAGAGAGGGCGCGTTTGAAAGCGGGTTTACAGCGATCAGCGATATATCAACGCTGAATTCAATTAACATCAAAGAGCCTTGCAGCTTGCGCGCTGCACTTGGCGGACAGGAGGGCAGCGTTCTTGATGTATGGGGCGGCGAATTTGAGTTTGACAACTATATCATAAAGCTGCATTCGCACCGCGGAAACGATAACGGCGTTTCAATCGAATACGGCAAGAATTTAACCGATATTCGACAGGAACGCAACATCACAGAAACCTATACACACATAATGCCCTACTGCATATATACCGAAGAAAGCGAAAACGACGAGCCAGGCGAGGACGTAATTATAACATTACCCGAAAAGGTTATCGCTTTAGCCGGTGCCGAGGATATAGGCCACCAAAAGGCATTTATCATCAATCTTTCGGATATGTTCGGGGATAATGAAACAATGACACCCGCAGCCTTGCGGATTAAAGCGCAGCAGTATATTAATTCGCACGAAAGCCTCGGCGTTCCTAAAGTCAGCATTACAGCGTCCTTTGTTGCGTTATGGCAAACGGAAGAATACAAAAACATTGCGCCCCTGGAGCGCGTCAGCCTTTGCGATACGGTAACGGTAAAGTTTATCAAGCTTGGTGTATCTGCAAAAGCAAAGGTAATAAAAACCGTTTACGACGCTATCACAGAACGCTATAAAAGTATAGAACTGGGCGAGGCACGCAGCAGCTTTGCAAATACCATACTCGAACAAAACAAAGCTATCAATGATCTTGTAAAGGTTGTGCGCAAGGGCTTTTCAGACGCTACAGAAGCAACGAAAAGAGCCATTGCAGAAGCGACACAGCTTATAACCGGCAACGCCGGAGGATATGTTGTGTTGCACCCTGCAGAGCAGCCGCAGGAAATCTTGATAATGGACACCGACAGCCTCGAAACAGCCGTCCATGTGTGGCGCTGGAACGCCTCCGGCCTGGGCTATTCGTCAACGGGATATGACGGCGAATACGGCCTCGCAATGACAATGAACGGTTCTATATCCGCAAGCTTTATAACAACGGGCACTTTAGACGGCGGCCTATTAAGGGCAAACAGCGTCGAGGCAAATGCAATTTCAGCGGGCTTTAAAAATCAGATCACTAACCAGATCACCGGCGCAATAGAAAACGTTGAACAAGAATTTGCCGTCGCTGACGGTGAATTGAAAAGCATAATTGCAACGGCAACAAGCAAGTTTGACACCGGCGCAAATACGGTTGATCTATACGGCTACGGCACGCCGGCAAGCAATGGCTATGCAGCCGCCGACCATAACGGCGAACATTACCTCGACCAAAGCACCGGCAATTACTACGCCAGCAACGGCGCGGCCTGGACGAGCAGCGCAACGTTTCAGCTTATAACAGCAAACTTGCAGTCGCAAATAACGCAGAATGCAACAAATATTTCGTTGAAAGTATCGTCCGGTGACGTTGTGTCGGAAATCAACCAATCAAGTGATACTATCAGCTTGACCGCTGGGCGGCTCGTTATTACGTCGGGGAATTTTAAGCTGAATTCGTCCGGCACGGTTACGGCGACAAACGTTAATTTGAGTGGCAGTATTAAAACGGAACGTTCCGACGGCTACTATACATATATTCACGACGGTATAATTGAAACGTTTATGAACGATAAGCGCGTCGCATATATGATGCCCGTAATTGGCGGCAATATAGTACAGTTTGCTATACTTGGGTCGGGAAACTATGGTGGCGTTGCTATTGGAGTAAAGTATGACGACAGCATAGAAACATATTACCGTTGCAACATTCAAGATGCACAAACGGCCGAGGGCTGCCGACACCACTTTATAGGTACGGTTAAGTTTGACAATCGCTTTAAAAGCAATGTTGACTTTGATAATAACATCGGTGTTGCTTGGGGCGGAAATATTGGCTTGCGATACGCTACAACCGCAGTCGGCGTTGACAGGGCGGGCGTATGGCTCGGCATAGGCTCAGCGAACACCTGTTTAACAGGCAGCGGCATATACCTATACGGGCACGTCCGCATAACGCAAGAATTGCGTTTCTTAGATGTATCAGCAAATACATATTATACGGCTATGTGGCACGATAGCTCCAATAATGCAATTAACGTCGGCAATGATAGCGATAGCTTATATCTAAAAGGCTCGACAATCTATGCGAACAACTCCCCGATTTCCACGTCATCGGACGCACGCAAGAAAAGGAATATAGCGGGCCTTGACGATAGGTACTTAACACTTATAAAGAGTATTAACCCCGTATCGTTTAAGTATATCGAGGAACTATCCTCCAGTGAAAGGACACACACGGGATTCATAGCGCAGGACGTATTAACTGCCATGAATAATGCGGGCATAAGCACAAAAGAATTTGCAGCGTTCGTTGACCTTAAAAACGACGGGAAAGAATACGCTTTGCGTTATGAGGAATTTATTTCGCTGCTGCTGCTTTATGTTAAACATCTTGAAAGCCGAATAGAAATACTTGAAAGGACGGGTTAAAATTGGAAAAATCATTCACGAACAGAGAATTAAAGGAGCTTGTCGAAGCCCTAAAAGACGTAACAGCTCAAAGTGTTGTTATGCCGCCCAAAATCGCATATAAGATCGTAAAAAACAAACTCGCTATCGAGGAAGCTTTAAAACCGTTTAATGTTTCTCATGACGAGATTATAAAAAAATTAAGCGGCGGCAAAACCTCGGTTGAATACAAGGACAACCCGCAGCTTTTTAATGAAATAGGTGAGGCAATTGCAGCCATTGCCGCCGAAACTGTCACCGTGAACATATCAATAATAAACATTAACGATTTGCCAGACGAGGCCTTGCCCGTTAGTGTTATTGCAGCGCTTGAATTTATGATCGAGGGGGCTTAATAATATGCAGACAACAACAGAAATAAAACTTGATGTTGCCCGCAATACGTCGCCGCCGACGGTCTATGCAAAACAAGGTGACGCGGGCACCCGCTACGTTGCGGCAACACTTCTTGACGGCGGGGCCGCATACGCGATTGAAAGCGGTACGACCGCCCGCATAAGAGTATTGAAGCCGGACAACACAGCAATTTACAATACCGCTGCGATAAGCAACAACGTTGTTACCGCCGAACTGACCTCGCAGGCCTTGGCCGCCGCCGGCGTTGCAATAGCTGAAATCGGCTTGTATAAAGGCAGTCAGATATTAACGACATTCGTTTTCTATTTGAGAATAGAAAAGTCGGCTATACCCGACAGCGAGATCGAAAGCCGCGACGAATTTACTGTTTTAGAAGAAGCATTGCATGAAGCCTCGGAGGCCGTCGGAATTGCTAACACAGCAGCAACTGCAGCGAATGAAGCTGCTGAAAATGCGGATAGCGCTGCAATTATAGCGGGGTCCGCTGCAACAGCGGCAACGGCAGCAGCAAACAGAGCAAACGCAGCAGCCGAAACAGTGGGCGAGGCAATTGACGGCATATATATTAAGGACGAGGACGACGACAGCGAATACATTGTCAAATTCAGAATTGAGGACGGCAAGCCGTTTGCGGTTGTCGAAACCTTTTAAGGAGGGGTAATATGATAACGGTTTACAAAGTTACAACGTCGCCCACCGACGGCAAGGCGATAATGGAACTCCGCGGAAAGTCAACCGACACAAAGCCGATAACGTCATACATGGGCTATTATATCGCTAATGGCTCCACGTTCTACGAAATTAACACCGGCAAGCTTTTCATGTTCGACGCGGACGCGGGGGCCTGGGTGGAGCAGTAAGGAGGGGCGCTTGTGGATTTAGAAACTTTAGCCATTTGCAAAAAGAAACTTGCGTCGGCAACGGCAGCAGCAGCCGCCGCTAACGCCGCCGCCGAAGAAGCTACAGAGGCGGCCATTAACGCCGAGGAAGCTGTTGCGGCGATATATCACGACAAGAACTTTCTTTTAACGGTGAATGATGATAATAGTTTATCATTGATATATCAAATCGAAGAAACGGAGGAATAACCACAATGATAATTGACAAAATCGACTGCGTGAGAGACAGCACAATGCAAGGCATAAGCCGTTCGCTTGCAGCAATGGCTGTAAACAGCGGCGGCTATAAGGTCGCCAGCTACGCCGATGCGCAGGCCATTTGCAGGGCGGGGCTTGCAGGACAGATTTTTCACACCGGCGATCAGATCGTCGTTGAACGTGAAACCGGTATGAATGCAACCGTCGGCAATTCGGAGGGCATAACCGCCGGCATAACTGCAGCCACCGTAATTGTGGAAACATTTATTGCTGCAGTCGGAGAAGTACACAGCGGCGACTATGAATTCACATATAACGGCGCTGAATGGCATTACAACGGCGAGCCGGTCCAGCTTGCGGCATTCGGCATTACAGTAACTGGAACTCCCGTTCATGGTGATGAGGTTATCGTCCACGAAACGGCGGCAAAGCTTTATTTTGACGTTATAGGTCGCGATCACGACGAACCGGCAGATCCACAGTTTGCACATAGTATTTCGCTGCAGCTTCATGACTGCATCGCAAGTATGCAGTATGATGCTCCGGAGGCACTATTTGCTTTCCCTGACGGATTAAATGCGGGTACATACTATTTCACCATTGACAGTTCATACGACGCCACATATAATGATCAGTCATCGTATTGCTTTACGCTCGCAAACCCCATTCCTGCCGGTGGCATTATTATGTTTGGTTGGGGTTATCAGGCTTTGGCGTCGAAAGCCAAAATTACAAGCTATGCAAGCTTAACAGCAACAACAGCCATTGAAACCGTATCAACAACCGAAGCAACAACCGGCATAAGTCTCGGCAACATTACAACCGCCGGTGACTTTGAAAATAATATCAACAGTATTCAGCGCGCACGATACGGCTCGAACAACTGGAAAGAAAGCGCAATGCGTCAGTACCTCAACAGCGACAAGCCCGCCGGCCAGGTATGGACACCGCAAACAAAGTTTGACCGCCCTCCCTCCTGGGCTACCACAACAGCGGGCTTTTTATACGGCATTGACCCTGAATTTGTCAAGGCACTTGGAAAGGTCAAGAAAATCACCGCAAAGAATAACGTTACTGACGGTGGAGGCGTTGAAACAAATGACGAACTTGTTTTCCTGCTTTCAAGAACAGAGGTTTATGGCGGAAATGAAACATCAACCGCAGAGGGCAAGCCCTATGCTTATTACTCCGATTACTCTGACTATTCGGCGGCAAATGCAGGCGCTGACAAGAACCGCATCAAATATCGCGCGGGAACCGCACAATATTGGTGGTTGCGTTCGCCTAACGTCGGCAACGCGAACAGCGTTCGCAACGTTTACCCGTCGGGCAGTATCGACCACTACACTGCGAACAATAGCAACGGAGTCGCGCCGGCTTGTTGCATAATCTAATTATCAAATACGCCGCGACAGCGGCGCAGGAGGGGCTATAATGTCGGTTGTAAAATCAAAGCAGGGTGAGGGCAAATTGGTCGTTGTAACAAAAGCCCGTGAGCTTGCCGAATACACCTTGAAGATATGCGCAAACGAAAAGACGTTCCCGAAACGTTATCGGTGGTGTATGACTGCAAAGATAGTCGAGGCAGCTATGAACATCAATAACGGCGTGAATATGGCAAACAGCGTTTTCGTGTACGACGACGCAGATTATATGCTGCGTAAACAGTATCAGACGCGGGCGCTTGCCGAAACCTATGCGCTTTTGTCTATGGTCGATATTGCATACCGGCTTTACGGCCTGGAAACCGCGCGCGTTGAGTTTTGGACACGGTTAATATACGACGTTCAAAATCTCTTGCGTAATTGGCGCAAGGCAGAGCGCGAAAGATACAGCAACAGCAACAAATAACAGCAAGGGGCAACGGTTGTTAAACGCTTTTACGGTGGTTGCGTTCGCCTAACGTCGGCAACGCGAACAACGTTCGCAACGTTAACCCGTCGGGCAATATCAACAACAACAATGCGAACAATAGCAACGGAGTCGCGCCGGATTGTGAGAAACGCTCGCTTAAAGTAAGCCATAGGCCGAAATCAATGCACTCACACAAGGAATCGTTGTCCCGCCCATTTTGGCGAAAGTATAACGCTGATGTGGTTTACTTTTTATAAGTAAGTATCACTATAAACGGCGTAATGATTTTTATGAATGATGAAGTAAAAGAGCTTGTTTGTTCTTTTGAAAATCTTTATGCTGCAATGCTCAAATGCAAGCGCGGCATTATGTGGAAAGACAGCGCAGCCGGCTTTGTCAAAAACGGTTTAATCAACTGCTGCATATTGAAAGACGAATTATCAAGCGGTAAATATAAAATAGGCAATTACACGATATTTGAAATTACAGAGCCAAAACGCCGCGTAATCGTAAGCACGCGAATCAAAGACAGAGTATTTCAAAGGTCGTTGTGTGATAACTATTTAACCGAAACCTTGACAAAATCGTTTATTTATGACAATGCAGCTTGCCAGATCAACAAGGGAACGGACTTTGCCCGCAACCGGCTAAAATGCCATTTACAAAGGCATTTCCGAATGTTCGGCCTCAACGGTGCAATATTGAAATGCGATATTGCCGACTATTTCGGCAGCACCGCGCACGTTGTCGCAAATGCGGCGGTGCAAAAGCGCGTTCCCGATAAATGGGCGGTGTTTGAAGTCAGCCGCATTGTGAACAGCTTTACGCAGGGCGCTGACCCGTCAAAGGGAATGGGGCTCGGCTCACAAGTGACACAGCTTATACAATTAGCCGTTCTTGACGATCTTGACCATTTCATAAAAGAAAAGCTGCATATCAAGGGCTATGTGCGATATATGGACGACTTTATTTTGATACACCACGACAAGGAGTATTTGAAATATTGCCGCGATCAGATCAAGGCACATTTGGCCGACCTGGGCTTGCAATTAAGCAAGAAGAAAACGCACATTGCACCGATAACGCAGCCGCTGCATTTCCTGGGGTTTAGTTTTAGGTTGACAGAAACCGGCAAAGTCGTTATGCGGGTTTTGCCTAAAAAGGTAACAAGAGAGCGCCGCCGGTTAAAGAAACTTATTCGCCGCGCCAAAGCGGGGGTAATGACCCGCAAAGACGTTGACGAATGTTTCAAAAGCTGGGTTGCGCACGCTTCAAAGGGCGATTGTTACAAGTTAATTCAAAGCATGACAGAATACTATAATAATTTATGGGAGGTTTTATAAATGTTCGGTTTTATTCCTATCAGCGAACAGGCGGTCAAGGAGCGCGCAAAGGCCGAGGCGCTGACCGTCGAAAACGACAAGAACGCGGCCAATATTGACTATATCGCCATGATGTGCGATATTGACCTCGACAACGACGGGTCTGGCAGTCTTGCCGACGAATTCAACGAGGGTGATCAGTTCTACACGCCCGACGGCAGCGAACTTGTTTTCAAGGGCGTTGACGACGACGGCGCGATCATTGCCGAAAGAGCAGAAAGCGACGAAGCAGAGGAGGTTGTTGACGGTGAGTAAGAAGTTTTCAAAGGTAAAGGAATACTACGACAAAGGTTACTGGGATATTCGCAAGGTTTATGATGCTGTTGTTCATGGGTGGATAACAGCAGACGAATACAAGGCAATAACCGGCTATGAGTTTGACGACGGCGAGGGCGTTAAATGAAAGATAATGTTTTCAAGGGCGTTTTCACCGTAATCGTCGGCGGGCTTTCGGCATATTTCCGCGAAATAGCGGTGCCGCTTTTCATTCTGATTGCCGTTATTTTGATCGACTACATAAGCGGCATGATTAAAGCCTGGATAAATGCCGAATTGTCAAGCAAGGTCGGTATAAAGGGCATTGTCAAAAAAGTGTGCTATCTGCTTGTAGTATGCGTCGCGGCGGTCGTTGATTGGCTGATCGCCGCGGGCTTGAACAAAGTCGGCATTAAAATTGAGGTCAATTACTTGATAGGTGTAATCGTCACAATATGGCTGATAATCAACGAACTGATTTCCATACTTGAAAACTTGTCCGTTATCGGCGTGCCTTTGCCGTCGTTTTTGTCGCAGATCATCAACAAATTAAAAATATCCGTAGAAAATAAAACGGGTAACAAGGAGGGCTGATACATGGCAACCGTACAGGGTTTAGATATTTCCGCTTGCCAGGGGTCGAACGTTGATTTTGCCAAAATCAAGGCCGCCGGCTACAAATTCGTTATACTCCGTGTAAACGAATGGAGCAAAGTTATGAAAGCAAATGTCAAGGATAGCTGCTTTGAATCATTCTACAAAAAAGCAAAAGCTGCAGGCCTTGATGTAGGCGCGTATTTCTTTACATACGCAAATACAGTTGATTACGTTGCAAAAGAGGCCGCGCTTTGCATTGAATGGATAAAGGGCAAACAATTTGAATATCCGATATATTTTGACCTGGAGCGCGAACAGCAATTCAACCAGGGGCGTTATTTCTGCGACAATGCAGTAAAAACATTCTGTAATGCGCTTGAAAAAGCGGGCTATTTTGCCGGTGTGTATTGTTCGACATTTTGGTACACAAAATGCGTTTCCGCATCGGTGCGTGAGCGTTATGCTTGCTGGATTGCCGATTGGAATAGCCAATGCACATATAAAGGCACATTTGGAATGTGGCAGAACGGCACAGCAAATGTAAGCGGCATTGTCGGCGGGGTAGATCACGACTATTGTTATATTGATTACCCCTCTATCATCAAATCAAAGGGCCTTAACGGATTCAAGAAAGCAACGACAGCGCCCACCGTCAAAGTGCTGGATAGCGGAAGCTGCTACAACAAAGGCGAAACGACCGTCGGCGCACTTGCAGTCAAGGAAATGCTCCGGCTTGCCTATAATAAAAAGCTGCATAGCGTCAACGTCACCGAGTCAAAGGTTTATGACGACAGCGCGATCAATGCAGTTAAGGCGTTACAAAAGGCCTGGGGCTACAAAGAAACCGGCGGAGCCGGTGAAAACTTTGTAAAAATGCTTTATAGCAAGATTAAGTAAAACAAAACCCGCGAAGCGTCACGCCTCGCGGGTTTTTACTGATAAGCCGAACAAACCGCCCACAAAAAATAATATAATTGTAGGGTGTTCGACTTTCCTGCAAATGGTGGACTTGACGTGCATTAAGTCGAACACGTCGCCCTCTGCGGAAAAGGCCGCATTTTCGACAATTTCGGCGCTGACCTCGTTGTTTGAGCCGCTGACGTTGTATGTTATAATCAGCTTATCATCATACAATATAACCTTGTTTACAAACAAATCAATAATCTGCTGTTGGTAGGTCTGATCGTCAACGTCGCCGCCCTTGAAACGCTGCAGAAAAAACATAACTTGACGCTTATCAAGCGGCGGGTGTTGTATCTTCTCTTTTTCAATATCTATTTCTAAAGCCGCCTTGCGTTCCTCCAGCTCAAACAAGCGGGCTTTTGTCGTTGACGTTACAAGCCCCGCCTCAATAGCTTTCAGCAGATTATTCAAAGCCGCCTGCGTTTCTTTTAATTGCGCTTGATAGTAATGCAACATTGTCTTGTCTGCAAGCTCGGCGGCCTGCACCTTTACAACATTGTCGGCTATCATGTCGATAACGCTATCGGTCAAGATGTATTCGGCAGTTATCCGCGTTACTTCACGTTCGAGCCATTCCTTGCAAACGTTCTGCTTTGTGCAGCCGGTGTGTTTGTATGCCTTATTATGGCAAGTGTAATAATACTTTTTTCGTCCGCTTTTGCTTGTGCCGGACGTTCCGCGCATTGTGCCCTTGCAGCAGCCGCAAAAGCATTTCCCCGTCAGCATAAAATCAACAACGCTGCTGATTCCCCGCCGCCTGGGTGCCCGCCCGCCGGCCTTGCGCCGTTCCTGGACGCGGTTAAACAGGTCGTCGTCAATTATTCGCGGCATTCCTCCAGGTGTAACAATGTCGGCGTATCTGTATTCGCCTATATAGGCGCGGTTGCTTAAAACGCGGGCTATGCCGTATTGTGTGAAATCCTTGCCGCGCTTTGTTTTCACATTGTCGGCCATAAGGCCTCGCCATATATCGGCTATCTTTGCCCCCTCGTCGTATTCGGTGAAAATCCGCTTGACGATTGCGGCCTCGTTTGGCTCAATAGCATAGTGCCGATCATCGCCGACAATATAGCCTATACTTTGACCCGCCCCGTTGCTTTTGCATTGCAGGGCGTTTTCTTTTAGGCCCCGCCGCACGTTTTCGGCAAGGTTTGCAGAATAGTATTCAGCCATACCCTCCAGGACGCTTTCAAGGATAATACCCTCCGGCGTTTCGGGTATATGCTCCATAGCTGATATAACCTTTACGCCGGATAACTTCAACAGCGCCCGATTTTGTGCGATCTCGGCGCGGTTACGCCCGAAACGGTCTATTTTCCACACCAGGATAACAGACACGCCGCCTCGCTTGCAGTCGCGCAGCATTCTTTGAAATCCGGCGCGGTTGTCGTTCCGGCCGGTCTGCTTGGAATCCGAATAAACATTTATTATGCGAATACCGTTTCGGTCTGCATATTCCTTGCACTCGCGGACTTGTCCCTCTATGCTTGCCTCGGTCTGCTGGGGGCCTGGACTATAGCGGGCGTAAATATAGCCCGTTGTCAATTTATCGTCATTCATATATAACGCCCCTTATTGTTGCGGCATTGCATATATTACAACGTGAAGATTGCAGCCGTAGTTATTATCACCGCCGCCAGTAATTCCGGCAATAGTTACTTGCATTGGATTGTTACCGTATTTTTTAAGCAGATCACCGGCAAGGTCGGCGCTGACGTTGCCTAACTGTTTACCGCTGGAGGTAAAAACGCCTATTGCGTCGGGGTATTTCTTTGAGGGCGTAGGCTTGAATACAACATCTTGTCCGGCCTTGCATTGTGAAATAATCGTTTGTCGGTCTGACCCGTCGTCGTTTTTGAATGTCACCCCGACAACTTTAGTATGAAAATCCGATACAACATCATAGAATTGCATATTAACGCCGAATGCAGGAGCAGCCGGAGCAGGTGCAGCCCCGCCGTTCATTTCCTTTGCAGCGTCAATTATATCTATGATCCAGCCGACCATAAAGCACCCGACCGTAAAGAGCCAAAGTACGCCGAGGCCGATTTGACCTTTACGAAAGCGGGCGTACCCCGTCCAACCTAAAAAGATAGTTAACAATAAATGTGTCATAGCAAAACCCCCTTATATTATTTTACTGCGCAGCAGGCGTTTGTCTGCTGCGCTTTCTTTATGTGTAATAAACCGTGAATATATACACGTTCCCGCTTGCCATAGGCAGCACAAGCGTTATTTTGCGTTGATAGCCTCGCCCTTGAAAGTGTTTTCGCCTTGCTCAACGGTGTTTTTGATATCCTCGGCGATACCCTGCCCGCTTTCTATGTCTAAAAGGCGGTCAACGGCGGCTTGCATATCGGGTTTATTACGATACGCGGTAATAATCATTCTTTCGTGTTCGCTTAATTCGATTTTGTCGCCGTATATCAGATAGTCAAGAGTGACACCGAAATACTTTGCGAGCCTTTGGAGCGTTGACAGCTTTACGTTATCACAGCCCTTTTTGTAAAAGCCGTCAATCGTTGTATATGGTATTCCGCTTTCTTTGGCAAGAGTGCTTTTAGTAATTCCGCGCTCTTTCATCAACCTTGTGAGTGTTTCCAAAAACATTTTAACACCGCCTTTCTATGCTGTACTTTTATTATACACGAAAAATAATACAATGTCAAGAAAAAAATTACCCTAAAACGTAAAAAAGGGGTTGACAAATTACGACAAAGGGTATATAATGTAATAAAAGATTACCCCGCAGGGTAATTATATTAAAGGAGGTTGAAAAAGTATGTTTAACAATCTGAATGCCGAGCTTGCAAGAAATGGTTTGAAACCCGCAGATATCGCAAAGCTGCTCAACGTATCGTTAAAAACGGCACATAACAAGCTCGCCGGCAAAACCGAGTTTACGCTTTCCGAAATAAAGAAAGTTGCAAGCCTGTTTCCTAACTGCACAATAAGCGAACTATTTGAAGAAAGCGGCGAAACCGCTTGAAAGGGGAGGCGAGAACATGAACGACATAGACGGCTTTATTTCAGCAGACGAAATATACCGCTTGATATCACGCTTTAAAAAGTATATGGGCGAGGCCGCCGCGCAAAAAATGGCGCAGAAAGTGGCGGAGCTGACAGCGAGGCGCAGAACGATAGCAAGCGGGGACAAACGCGAGTTTGTGTATTCCTATTTAACACCAACCATAAAGGCGCTTGATAGCGATATTTTGGACGTAAGGTTTATTGAGCGAATTTCGGGCTATCAGATCATAGCCATATCATTCAAAGACAGAACGTGTTTAACAATTGATGTTACAAAACGAACGTTGTATGATATAGTGCTCATGACCGTATCGGAACTTATCAAGCATAAAGAAAGAGGTCTGCCGCAAGGCACGCAATTTAGCCCGGTGTAATTAAGGAGGGGTAAATATGACAATAGCAGAAAAGAAAAAGCTCGGTGATCTTGTCGGGCGTCAGAAAGTGCTTTATCTTAGGGTAAAGGATTTAGACAACAAGCCATTTGAAGAACTGACAGAAACAGAACAGCGACAGCTTGATCAATGGTACGGTGAATGTATCGGCATTCAAAGCGCCCTCGCCCTTTTCGGAATCAAGTTTGATGATATTGACGAAAGATAACGCAGCCGCTTTTGTTTAGGGGCTTGCGCGGATAAGCAAACCCCGTTCCAGCACGACGTATTCGACAGCAAGTTTTCAGCAGGCTTTTATTGCGAAAGCCGCCCCGCTTATCAAGTTAAGTGCATTTACGCGGCGGGTTATAAAAAAGGCGAAATGCACGCGGCTATATTACGGCGCTATGTATGGCCGCCCAATGTGCGCTGATGTTCGGGCAGATTGCCCGGCTTTCAAGGGGCCGAACACCCTTTGAAATGACAAATCGTTTTCCGTTCCGTCGTGCGCAACCGCGAAAGCGGGAAATAAACGAAACGGAGTGATTTTATGACAAAGAAGAAAAGCGAACGCTTGAAAATGTTGTCGGTGCGCGAGGCGTTCGTCGCGGACTACCTTGCACCGCTTGTCAAGGTGGCTAACCCGTCAATTATCGTTGTAAAGCTTATTGCCGACGATTCCGGCGAATTTGTCCGGCTCGGCTACGCTAACGGCTACATTGCAAACGTTAATGTTACGGCTGACAGCCTTAACGCACTTGCTGCTGATGTGCTGCGCTACACCGCACGCCATTAAAAGGGGGCGTTGTAGTGAGCATACAAACGTACATTAAGCCGTCGTATAGCTTCAAAGAGGTAAACAAACTGATGAACGGTTTACCCCTTGAGGTAAAAGAACAGATCGCGGTTGCAATTATAAAGCGGGCTTTGTCCTTGTGCCGGCATAAGGCAGCGATTGCCTTTTCCGGCGGCAAAGATAGCGAGGTCGTCGCTGATCTGATTGAGCGCAATTTTCCCGAAGAATTCAAGCGCGTGCATTGCATATTCGGCAACACCGGCATTGAATTCCCCGAAAGCTTGAAGTTTGCCCGACGCTACGGGCAAGAACATTTCGGGGAGCGTTTCCACGAAACCGAATTATCAGAGCTTGAAGAAGATGAACTCCGCTACGATTGCGCCCGACAGGTAATCGCAGAACTGGAAGAAGAAAATGCACTTGATGAAATATTGAAGCCCGACGGCAAGTTAAAGGGGCAAAAGGCTTTGATTGCCGCCGCACTAAAGCGGGGTTATGACCTCAACCACAATAATTGTTACTTTGCAGGGCAAAAGAAAACTTTTGCATACTGCGTCGAACAGTACGGCGCTCCCCTGCTTGGGAAAGCGGCCTCGAAATTGGACGCGCACCGAATTAACATTGAATGTTTCTTGAAATATTCACAGAGTTTGACGCAAAAGGACGAGCTAAAAGAATACTATGGAATATTGCGTCAATGCAAGTTTTCGCAGCATTGTTGCAAGCTGCTGAAAAAGGAGCCGTCAGAACGAAAGCAAGCCGAAATCGGCGTTGATATGATATTCAAGGGCCTTATGGCCTCCGAAAGTCATTCACGATTGACCAGCTTTGCAACGCGGGGCCATATATTCGCCAGCAGCCGCCCGCACATTAAAGACGGGGCATTCTACCATGTAAACCCGCTGGGGCTATGGACTGACGAGGACGTTTGGGCGTACATTCACAAATACAACCTTGAATATTCGCCGCTATATGACATTGAATATATCGCCGAGGACGGTACAAAGCAGCATATCAAACGCAATGGCTGCATTATGTGCGGAACAGACATTCAATTCAAAGACAACCATTTGTCGATTTTAAGACAGACACACCCGAAAGCCTGGGAGTGCTGCATGGAACATTTCGGCTATCGTGACGAGCTTTACAAGCTTTTTCGGCTAAAGCAAAATGTCAATATCCTTGAAAGCTTTACGGAGCAGGGGGTCAGCGCCTTGATGATCAGACGCTGGGGCGGTACAAAGGCGCTGCTTGAAGACAGGCCTTGCGCTTTTGATGAATTCGGAGAACTTGTTGACCTAACCGGCACCGGCCTTGACAGCGAATACGACGCGGAGGTGCTGCTGGAGCCGGACGGACAAATAAAAATGTTTCTTTAAAGGGGGGCGGCGGTATGGCCGAAAAGATTGCAGTTGTAAAAGCGGGCATTGAAATAAAGCCCGCTGATATTCCGGCGCACATAGCAACCGGCACCGTCCGCGCTACGCTTCACGCTATGCAACGTTATTTTGAAAAGCCGGAAGTGCAAAAGGCATATAAGAAATGGCTAAAAGAAAACTTTAAGGAGTGATAACGTGATCGTTTGTTTTTGTGACACTTGCATTTACAATATGGAGCCGAACGAATGCAAGCTTGAAAAGGTATTAATCAACGACGACGGCGAATGTGACGATTACAAGCATTACAGAGAATGCAAGCAATATCAGAATGTTTTTTATAAAGCCGTTCGCTGCGAGGGCGGCAAGGTGTGCAAAAGGCTTTCAAGGGGACAAAAAGTTATCATCAATGGATTTGCGTTATATTCGGAAGCAAAAGAGATCAAGCCGGAAACATATTGCACTGAAGAACGGTCCGGCTTATGCGCCAGGTATAAAGATTTTTGCTCGGCCGAAAGAGCCGAGATTATCCGCAAAACAATTGCCACTCTTGAATACAAGAACGTTAATGAATTAGAGCCGGAAATATACGGTAAGCGCATAGAGGTCGCAAAATGAGCAGGGGCAAAGCATATAAGCCCGAAAATAATTCGGGTTGGTGGAGAGATGTTGTCGGCTACGACGGCAAATACCAGGTAAGCAGACTCGGAGAGATAAGGCGGGTTTATCGGGCTGACCTTGTATGCGATATGACACCATTCAAGAGAAAAAACAAGATAACCCGAAACCGGCTATTTGTAAAGCTGACCCGAAACGGCAAGGGCAAAGACGAGCCGTTGTTACAGATTGTCGCGGCTGCTTGGCTTGGAAAGACTCCAGCCGGCAAAGTGCCGTATCATATTAACGGTATTGTTACAGATAATCGCGTTGATAATATTGCTTTCATTGACCGAAAGACGTTAGGAAGAATAACCGGCAGCATGGCAGAAAAGCGCAAAATCGTTATGAAAATAGACGAGGCCGGAAACGTTGTTGAAATATACAGATCGGCGCGTGAAGCTGCAAAGGCAAATTTTATGAGTTATCAAACGGTGCTTGACCGTTGCCACAACATAATTAAGCAACCTTTTAAACTTAATGGCTTTTCATTCTGTTTTGAAGATAGCCGCAAGGGGGCGAGATCGTGCAGGAAAGAAAGTCAAACAAGCGCGAGGTAACTTGCCGCGATTGCCGGCATTGTAACAACTGTATTGAATGGAGCCGGCTTTATCCATGCAGAGATTTCAAAGAAAGGAGGGTAAAAGGCAATGACAAACAAGGCAATAAAAAACTACCACAAAAACAAGCTTGTGATTGACGCAGCAAACGACACGTTGAATATTATGTGCGTTTTCTTGCTGACGGCACACAAGCTATTCCCGAAAGTAATGTACCCGAAAGCTATTAGGCGCTTTGCTGATGATAGAGCTGAATATTGCAAGGTTGCCGACGCAGACGATCGGGACGACGTGTTTGATTATAAAATGAAGCGGGCCTGCGACGAACTTGGTATTAATGACAGCGATTGCGCAAGAATAGTCAAAAAGTATATGCACCCAATAAATATGCAGATTAACGAGGTTTTTATCAATAACGTTAAGCTGCTGCTTGTCCAGCTTCACAACGAACATGGTATCGGGCAGGCCCGCCGCGAAAGGTTGATCGCTGCTTTGCTTTCAGACGAGGCCGAAACAGAAAGGCCGCTTGAACGTATCAACGCAATGGGTGTTGATATTGATATGACGGCGGGCTCGACGGTCGATTATACCAAATACAAACGCAAGCCCACAAAGACCACTTACCAGGAACAACAAGAAGCACGCCAGGGGCTGCAATGGCTGCGTGAGTATCAGAACAGCGTATTAAACAATACATAACAAAGGAGTGACTGCATTATGTCTGTAAAACCCTGGACGGCCGCCGAAGATATAAAACTGCTGCAAATGGCCGACAACGGCGAGAACTACGAAGCTATTGCAAAAGCAATGAAGCGGACAACAGGCAGCATAAGAAACCGCTTGTCGAGGATAAGAAACCCCGAACACAAAGAAATCAAGGTCGTTATCGGAATGTCGCCGAAGCAGTACGGCGAATTTGCGACAGCAGCAGAAAGAGCCGACGACCTCGCCGCCGAACTGCAAAGGGCAAAGTCTTTTTCTGACGCCATATACGACGACTATTTAAAACTTTATGAGCTTTGCAGCGAAATCATAAAAGCACACAAAAACCACCGCAATATTAAGCCGCTGCTTGAAAAGCTGGAAAGAGAAACCGACGAGCGTTTCCCTTGCCCGTTCTGAATGGAGGTTGCTATGAAAAAGTTATCTGACGAAGCAAAAGCGGGCATTGTCTGCACAATATGGCTGATAGTATTCTATGTGGCGGGTCTGAAAAACACCGCCGTTTCCTGGACGGTTTTTGCATTCGTGACTTTCATTTTACTACTGTATGTATATTTCGACTGGAAGAACGAAAAGGCGAACAAAAACGCAGAGAACAGTCACAAACTTTTTGTAAAGCAAACAGAAAGCTTCATGCGTAATGTTCGCAGAGAACAGCGAGGGGCCGAAAATGACGTTTGAAGAAGCAAAGCAGGCTTTTACAAAGCAAGTGCCGGTTGTCCACAATTGCCACAGCACCGGCACGATCATCAAATACAAGCGTATAAAGCAAATTATCTATGAATGCAGCGTCGAAAAGAAAGTGCGCATTGTCCTAACACTAACGACGGATAATGAACGCTGCGACGTTGTTGCTAATCTTCACGACGTTGCGGAATACGACGAAATCAAGCCGCTGACGGCTGAAAATTACTTTATCTGAATTACCGCAATTATGCGGGTGAATTAAAACAAGGAGGTTGTTTTACGATGATTAAAGCATTCATCAACGACGAAAACAGAAAGGCAAGCGTCGAAGTTAAGGGAACGCCGAGGGAAATCATTTCTGACTATGCCTTTTTAGGCGATCAAATCGCTAAATCGTTTCTGAAAAACGGAATAAGCAAAGAGGACACCGAAATGCTTTTAGCTGCAGGGTATTCCGCTATTATCGACAAAGATATTAGGGAAATCAAGATTGACGACGAAGAAGAAAGCAGCGACGAAGCATACGAACTGCAGCAGGGCGATCACTTCTTTTATAACGGTATAGAATTCGTATTGCTGGACACCACAGAACAGGGCGACTATTTTGCTATTGTTGCCGACGAACTCCCCGAACGGCCCTTTAACGAACAGGGCGATGACGGCTCGAACAACTGGGCTATATCAGATTTACGCGAATACTTAAACGGTGAATACCTTGACGACAATTTCAACCGCGATCACCTTGTATTGTCAACGGCTAATCTGACCGCCGACAACGGCGACGACGCATACGGCACATGCGACGACCCTATTATTATACTATCCTGCGAGCAATACCGCAAATATAGAAAAGTGTTGCCGCATTATGATAATTACATTTGGACTTGCACGCCCTGGAGTTGCACCGTCGGCCACGCGGTCAACGTTCGCATCGTTTACCCGTCGGGCATTATCGGCTACGACCATGCGAGCCTTAGCAACGGAGTCGCGCCGGCTTGTACCTTTAATCATTTAAGATTAAATGTGCGCCGCCAGGCGCACAACGGACACATTATTCTTGCAGAAAGCGAGGACTGACAATGGGAAATTCTAAATTATCCAGGATAGAACAATTCAAAAGGATTGCAGAAAGCAGCTATTGCATATCACTTGCCCGCGCTGTTGACAAACTTGATGAAATGGGTTACTTTACTGCACCGGCTTCAACAAAGTATCACGGTTCATACATTGGCGGCCTTTTTCATCATTCGGTTGAAGTTACAAAGGCGCTGCTTAATCTGACCGGCAAACTCGGCCTTGAATGGGAAAAGCCCCGCAGCCCGTATATAATAGGTATGCTGCACGACCTTTGCAAATGCGATTCATACGCACTTGCAAACCACGACGCAGAAAACCCCTTGTTTACATACAGTAAAGAATTGTGGCTTGACGGACACGGCAGCAAGTCGGTTATACTTGCACAAACGTTGATTGACGATCTAACCCTTGAAGAAATCGCTTGCATTCGTTGGCACATGGGCGCATTCGACGATAAAGAAAACTGGAGCTATTACAACGAAGCTATTAAAAAATATCCGAATGTGCTTTACACACATACCGCTGACATGATCGCGTCAAAGATTATCGGCATTTAATAAAAAAGAACACATACAACGCCCGCTTTCAAGCGCGGGCGTTGTATACTATTCTTTTATATATAGTATAGGGGGCAGCAAGATTGCTTGAACTGAACAAACTATATAACATTGACTGCATGGAATTAATGAAACAATTTCCCGATAAGTTTTTCGATATTGCCATTTGCGACCCACCCTACGGAATAGAAAAAGCTTTTAAGGCAACAAGCCGTATAGCCAAATACGGGGGGTGAAGCAAGCAAACGATTTGAAACCCTCGCCGGAATACTTCAAAGAGCTTTTCCGCGTTTCCAAAAATCAAATAATATGGGGCTATAATCATTTGTCGGACATGTTACCCAGCTGCAAGGAGTTTATTTTTTGGTATAAGCACCAGCCCGTCGGCAATTATGCTGACGGCGAGTTAGCCTGGACAAGCTATTCGGGCAGCGCAAAATGTTTTGATTATCCGTTTTTCGGCGGCTGCAATGCAGAGCCGGGAAGATTTCACCCAATGCAAAAGCCGGTTGCTTTGTATCAATGGCTGCTTATGCAGTATGCAAGCAAGGGCGATATTATCCTTGATACCCACGCCGGCAGCGCGTCAAGCCTTGTCGCCTGCTATAATTGCGGGTATGATTTTATAGGCGCTGAAATCAGCAAACAATTTTATGATAAGGCCGCAAAGCGTTTAAATGATGTAATGTCACAAATGCGGCTGATAGATTATTAACGCACGCGTGCGTTAAACGTGCGTTAAACGAGTGTTGAATTGAAAATAACAGTTTTTGACAGCTTGGGGAAAGCTGTTTTAAGGGCTTGTAATGTATATTAACTTTTAGACCATATCAGCAGAAGACAAAGAAAAAACAACAAAGGTTAAGGGGGAAAAGGATTGCAAAGGGAAAGGGGGATATTCCCCCCGTTCCCTTTGCGTATTGAGCATTTAAAAGTTTTTGCAATGGAGGGTGTAACAATGCAAACGCTATACAGAGAACAAAGGCACAAGTGCGGAGAATTTCTTGATATAGATTTATTCCCCGTTTTCAGACATGCAAGAAAAGGCAAGCGCAAGAGAAAAGCAAAGCCAGCCTCGAAAGCGCAAGCTGCATATAATCATCAATGCAGGGTCAAGCACCTGCAGCGGGTCGTTATGCGCAATTTTAAGCAAGGTGAGGCGCTTTTTTACAATTTGTCGTATAACAACAGCTTTGTGCCGCTGGACGCAGCGGACGCAAAAAGGCAGCTTTCAAATTTCATAAAGCGCCTCCGGCGTTATCGCCGTCGGAAAGGCTTGCCGGAACTGAAATACATAGTTACAACAGAGCAGGGCGCGAGGTCTGGGCGCTTTCATCACCACTTGATCATTAACTGCGCTGATATGCCAATAGCCGACCTTGATAATTTGTGGGGGCGTGGGTATTGCTTTTCGTCGTTGGTGATCTTTGATAACGGCGGGGCCGCTGGGCTTGCCGCCTATTTCTGTAAAAAGAAAAAGCCTGCTGATAAAGCAGCAGACAAAGAGGAAGAAAACGAAGACGACGAAACAGAGCTTGACGACATCAATATCGGGAATGCCTGGAGCAGATCGCACAACCTTATTGAGCCGGAAGAAACGAAACGCGACGGAGCTATAAGCAGAAAAAAGGCATTTGAACTGTTTTGCCTGGGCGACGACGCACGCGCCGAATGGGAACGCCTTTACCCCGATTATTACTTGTGTTATGCACACCCACTTTTGAACGAAGTGAACGGCGGCATATATATTTCCGTAAGAATGCGACGAAAGCCGCAGAAGAAAAGCAAACAGCAAACAAAATCGAGAGGGGCTGCAAAATGATTGATTATTTCAAAGAAGCTGAAAAACTTATGCTTGAATATCCGACGCTGCAACTATCTATTCAGAACTTGAAAGAACGTAAGGCGGCGCTTGAAAAAATCGTGCCGGCGAGACAGCCGCGTACAGAAAAGAAAAAGCGACAGCTTGCGCAGCTATCCAAAGCCGAGGAAATATGGCTTGACCGCCAGCAAGTTGATAAACAGATAAAGCATACAAGCGCCGTTGTAAAGCATATTGAGCAGGTGCTTGAACAGCTTGACAGCGAGGAACGGGTTGTGCTGCATTCGTGGTACATAGCCCACAAACCAAAAGAAAAGATACTTGAAGAACTGCACGTTGAAAGCCTTGCAACGCTTTACAATATCCGCAATAAAGCGGTGCGGCGTTTTGCTATGCTTTTCTTTGGTGCGTCATTTTTTGAATAAAATGCACAAATTATTTCGACTGCAAGGCCTCGATCAGATCTAACGCTTTGTGCAGCTTGAACAAAAAACGCTAAAAAAATCGAGAATAGAAAAAGCCGGCAGCGGGATTTATAATAAAATTAGAGCAAGTGCGCCCGTTGTAATACACCCTACAGCGGGCGTTACGGGTATGAGCATATTATTAAGCAGGCGAGGGGCGGGACGCTAATATGCAGGAATTCGCCAGGCGTTTCTATTTGTCGAAAGAGTGGCGGGCGGTGCGTGACAATGTATTCAAGCGTGACTATGGGTTGTGTGTTCGGTGCGGCGCTCCTGGAGAGATTGTCCACCACAAAACATATTTAACGCCGCACAACATCAACGACCCGAACGTAACGTTAAACCCCGACAACCTCGAAACACTATGCCGCGATTGTCATGCAGCAGAACACGAAGCTGCACCAGCTACAGAGGCCGGCTTGATGTTCGACGACAACGGCGACTTGATAAAGCGAGGCGACACAGTTTGATTGTGCAAGATATAATCATATACACAATAACCGGCGCTGCTATATGTAAGACCATAGAGCAGCCGCCGACAATAGCAGACTTTGATAAACTTCTTTGCCAGTCTATCGAGGCAGGCGGGGCTTGCCTCGACACAGCAGACGGCAAAAGAATAATTATAAACACGCCGGCAGTTGTTGCTGTTGAGATCGGCCAGCCGCGAGAGGTTGCGCCGGCTGATGTTCGCGGGAATACCCCCCCGGTTGAAAATCTTTGACTGCTATTTTAAGAAC
>Ga0310691_10001643_pt1 | contig 33439 bp, 19 predicted proteins | sample 176DNAGHGlowgp2_FD_203887 | JGI IMG/M metagenome (GOLD analysis project Ga0310691, IMG submission 203887) | Sheep rumen microbial communities from Palmerston North, Manawatu-Wanganui, New Zealand - 1766 DNA GHGlow gp2 (v2) (version 2) | ecosystem: Host-associated > Mammals > Digestive system >... | reverse complement strand
CATGTTCAACTTTCTCAAGAAAAAGCCCACAACCTGGATAGACCAGCCCGTCATCGACTACCTGATGAGCGTAAGCCCGGCGTATGCCATATATTACACGGTCAACATGGGCGGGAAAAACCTGCAGCTCCAGTTCCGCAATAACGAAGGCAAGTTCCTCGCCGACATACACGAGAGTAGGGTGCAGTCCATCTCCATCGCGTACCAGCACTTTTTCAACGAACACTCGCTCGGCGTGTACGGGCGGCTCACCGTCGCAGACCTGCCGCGCATCAAGGAATATGTAGAGAAGAGCACCGCCATATTCAAGACGAAGAGCACGCTGAACATACGGAGCCTGGAGCACCTGCAGGCAGAGCTCAAGAAGCAGATTGAGGGTACGCTCGGGGTAAAGCACAGGCCGTTGTTCCCCGACAGCGAAGAGTCCGAACCGGACCGCAACATCAACCTGCACATAAACTCCATCGGCCCCGAGGCGCGCGAACGCCTGCTCCGCTTTTTGAGCAGGCTCGACAACAACTGCGTAGACGTGATGCTCCTCATGCACATCAATAGCGCCACCGAGGAGGAGATATGCTCCACCCAGACCGAGCTCGACATGCTCGATATGGAGGAGGAAGAAGAAAAGTGGTAAGGTAAGAATTTACCGATTCCACTTTACATTCGCCAGCCTCCTTACGATATATATAGTGAACGCTTTTTAAGGAGGCCCTTATGGGACACGCAGTCATCAAGGACACGAAATACCATTCATTATCTTGATCTATAAGCTATTTTGTCGCAGCATTAGTGGAATCCTCCTTTGATTTCTGATAATCATCCACTAGTTCGTTCGCCTTGTCCAAAGCCTTATTCAGTAGCTTGCCAGAAACGTTTATTACTTTGTCCGAAAATTCGCTAATTTCCTTCTCGTTTTCATTATACGTATCCTTTACACCTTCCGCAACGGCCTTCGCTACGCCGACTGCAGACTTGACACCGGATTCAAAATGCGTCAGGTAATCGTCCGAGCAGACACGCGCAAAGAACTTATGCGCAAGCAACGTCGGCTGTGCGCGCTGGTTCAGGGCAAACGTCAGCAATTCCACGTGCTCTCCAGCAGCATGGCTGAACTTGAATTCGGCAGGGACTAGTCTGTTTTCGTCCACAACCATCCCTTCAACAACCACCGTCGTCTTTCCAGAGACATCGGAGTCCATTCCCCAATACGCCTCTTGCATCAGGGAATCCATCACTTCGCCAACCGTGAACGATTCGCAGTAAGGCAAAGCCTGTTTCTTCACCTGTGTTACTTCGGCATCCTCGCACGCAGTCAAAAGCGGCAGCGCCGAACACAACATCATAGGAATTAGCATTTTTTTCATTGTCTTAGCTCCATCCGAAAAGACGTTTAAACAAACCAACTTTGGCATTTCTGTCGTTCGCGACCTGAATATCCTTCAATGTAGCAACAATATCGTTACCACACTTTATATTCGTTTTTTCCATCAGCCGAATAGTCATCGCCAGGGACTGCAATTCTTTGACAACTGTTTCCAAGGACTCCTGCGAAGCAGATGGCTGCTTTACGCCAGCTTCAATCGGGGGCAACGAGCCAATATCGCGCCCCGCTACCTTCGCCATATCAAGTCGGATATCAGCCAAATTCTTCACAAGCAAATCAAGTTGTTCCGTGAGCCCCGCATTTGTTTCAGCAAGGTTCTTAATGCTCCCTTCTACAACCTCATTCACACTAATAGCGGCTTTCAATTTTTGTTCTTCGGCGGCCTGCACCATCTTGTACAAGTCATCCTGTTTCTTTTTCATTCCATCAATAAGGTCGTCCACTAGTTTATCCAAGCCCTTGCCCATCTTTTCGGAAGCATGAGTCAATTTCGGAACGCAATCAACAATCGCCTTATCAAACTCCCTTGACTTTTTACCCATATCTTCGGCAGCCTTTGCCGTCGAATTCAAATTTTCTTCAATAGCTGTCGCGATACGGCCCATTTCCCCTTTCATTTGAGACAGGGATTCCACCAAACGACGTGACGAATCAATCACTTCATACGACGGATTAGCTGTATTGCGAAGCATCTCCGCCAAGGCAGCGTTGCTATCCTCATAACCGTCGCGAATAGTTTCCCTTAAAGAATCCCCAATACTCCTCCTGACATTTCCCAAAGCGTCAGCCACATTGTCCAAAGATCGGCATACAAACTTCTGATACTTACTGTCGCCCTGTTCATTTTCTTCATTACACTTAGTCAAGACCCATCTAACTCTTTCCTTTTCGGAACCGTACTTGCTTCGCCAAAAGGTAAAAAGCAGGGACGCTATAATACCGTAGATTGAAGACTTGAACTGAGCGCCCATACCCTCAATCATGCCTTTCATGTTATCAACAAGACTCTTCATGGACTCCGCAGAAACGTCGCTTGCTGATGTACTCGCAATAGCGCCCGCAGCATCATCCAGCGCCATTCCAACGCCCAAGAACGTTCCCAAAAGACCCACAACCAAGAGCGTGCTCGGCAAGACCTCGGCACACTTTTCCGAGGCGGTCATTACATGATCAGATAATTCAAATACAGATCCATGCTCCGGATGCAAATCATCCTTATCAGCATTTTCAACAAATATACGCCCGCTACCATTACAGACTTTACACGGAACAGTTTCATCACCAGGCTCTCCACCAAGGCCATTACAGTGATCGCAAGGCACGTACCCTTGGCCACTATCTGAATCTTTCATCGTTCCAGATTGCCAGTTGATTTCCCATGCATCTTCATTCGCGTTCTTTCGAACAAGGAGAGCAATTACAATCGCGGAGCCAAAAATGACGGCAAAGAAAAGGAATTCAAATCCATTTGTCGGGATCAAGTACGTCAGCATCGTTTACTCCTTTACGCATCTTACAGAATACGCGTCGTTAACATTTTCCGTGGAAATCATCATGGGGTCATTCCGGAACATATTGAAAACTTTTGCCATTTCTTTTTCTCGCGAATCGCCAACCCACCAGCCGGCAATCTCGCCCTTATAGAAATACGAATCTACAGCTTTCTGGTAATAGCCCGCATTCAAGGCTGCAAAACCATCATAGCTTTTCAGCTTGTCCGCACCCTTGACTCCGACTTTTTTCAGAACCCGTTCCCATTCTTCCTGTGACGGCAGCCGGAATCCCGCAGGGCATGCTTTCTTGGCAGATTCATAGTTGTAAAGGCGACCAAATTCGTCGCAGGAGCGGCTATTGTCGTAGCACCTAGCAAAAGAGAGTTCCTTGCCCGCATAGCTCAGGTTGCCCACCAGCCAAACCTTATCGGCATAGTCCAATAGCTTATATACATGGCCATCCCTGCTGTCGAAAAATTCCCTGGAATCATCGAAGTTTTCGGGCTTGGTAAAAGAGGCCAGAGCCCGATTATTCGATTCAATAGAAGGCTGCACCTGAACTTCAGCATCTTTTTTCTCCGAAGTCGCAGCGACTACCGTTTTATCATCAGAATACTTTTCTGCATCCCTGGGATACAGTGCCAAGCACAGAACCACGAATAATGCGGCAACCGCAATCCCGATTATTTTCCCGCGATTAGATTTTTGAGCAGGAGAACTTGACGAACTTACTCGCGGCCGAGGAACAGCACTCCTAAACTTGGTCCGAATTTTACCTTCATACTCCTTAAAGAAGGGAGACTTTTCTAGAATTTCCTGGCAGGCGACCGCATCGGATAATTGAAGAGCCTTGGCATACATCAGCATAGACGAAAGCGTCTTTTTCCGCCACTCACGGAAATCGAGAAAATCAGAAATATGAAGTTTTTCGGCCGTTTCTTCCAAATCAAGGTCACTCGGTCGCTTATCCAAGATATTCTCTATCAGGTCTTTTTCTCGGAACTTCTTTATTGCCTTGCAGAGGCGTTCTTGAACATCCCTAGCAACATTTTCCGAAAGGCAATATTGAGAAGCAATTTCACGCAAGGCATCGGCTTCTAGTTCACTTATGCAACCATCATCGCAGAATCGTTCAGCAACAGCTTTTTCAAAAAGCTCCAGCTGTTTTTCCGGATTTGAGATGGATTTAAGAGCATACTCCAATTTCGCTCTAGCTTCTCTTGCAGACACGAATCGATTATCCGGATTCTTTTGACAACATCTTTCGACAAAGCTTCGGATTCCTTCTACAACTAATTTTTTCGTAGAAGCAACATCCCTACAACCAGTCAACATTTCTAGAAGGATAATACCCACTGCATAAACATCAGATGCGCAAGTAACTTCGCCCCCATTAAACTGTTCCGGAGCTCCATAGAACTTCGTTCCTATCGACGTGGCGTTAATGTCTTCAAAAGAATTCTCCCGGGCTAGCCCCAAATCGATAATAACCGGAACATCATTTTCCTTTTGGACAATGATATTTTCCGGTTTCAAGTCTCGATGAACAATTCCCTGATTATGCAGTCGCTCTAAGCCTTCCAAAACGCCTTTTATGATTGCGGACGCTTTTTCATATTTCCCCTCATATTCTTTCTTTTCTATCTTTTCCTTTAATGTCTCACCTTCATAAAATTTCGAAACAAGGAAAGGCCGGTCAGCATCCGTTCCGTAGCAAATCCCTTCAATAATATGAGGGTCTCGATTTCTGCAAGTAAACTCGCTTTCGTTCGTAAAGAGTTGGACCTTTAATTTATCTCTATCCGGATTACTTTCTGGCAAGCATCTTTTAAAAAGGACCTTTCTCGAAGATGCGCCCTCGTAGAGTTCTAAATCGGCCTTATAGGCTTCACCCATCGCCCCCTGCGCACCCAATTTCTTCAGATGAAGCAAGCGATACTTCTTTCCATTATGATCTGTCAGTTCGAGCTCTGCAATTTCTTCAACTACAGGCTGCACTTCTAGCTCTAGTTCGGAAGTCGGCTCCGCGTTTTTTTCAATGACAGAATTGTCATCCGCTTTCTCCGCATCACCAAAAGCAGAATTCGGCTTCTCAAACACCGAATTATCCTCCGGTGCATTGCCTGTCCCGAAAGCGGAATTAGGCGTCGGGCCTGTCCCGAAAGCGGAACTGGTTTTCGACGGTCCATTTGTTTCAAATGCGGAATTTTCACTCATTCTTCACCATCTCCCGTGGCAACTAGACGAATTTCTACACGACGGTTCTCGGCAGCACCCGGATTTTCCGTATTTATCAATCGGTCGGGGCCATACCCGGCCACCGAAATACGACGCGCAATAGCGGTATCGCCCTGCACGCCGGCCAGCACCGCCTTGCGGGCTTCACGCGCGCGCGATGCCGACAAGCTATAGTTATCATCAAACGCGGCACAGTTCGTGTGGACATCCGAAACAACCCTTCCCAAAGGAATTGCGTCCGAGTGACCTTCGATTTGGATATTGATATTTTTGAACTTGCGCAAATTCATCGCCAGCACGGGCGCAACGTTCTTCTTGAGTGCAAGTTCCACATCCTTATCGAGACATGCACTAGCCGACTTGAACGACTTGTCCCCCAAGGTGATAATCGTATCCTGGACGTTAATCCAGGAAATATCAGTATTGCGAGATAGATTTTCCTTGATTTCCTTAATGGCCTGGCGCACACCCCGATTCTTACGGTCGATGCGTTCCTGTTCATGAATCTGCTTCTGGTGTTCAATCTCTGCGGCATTAATGGCCGTGCGCACAACCGACACCACAAGGAGCAACATTACGACGGCAGTCACTCCCGCCATCAAGTCCGAAATGGATACGAACGGATTGCTTTTATCTTTCCTCATAATTCGCTAAATCCCTTTCAAAATCATGCTAGACACCTGATTTTCCACCGAGGTATATTCCCGGATTAAGCGCATTACGAACTATACCCTCTATAGCCTTCTTACGCTCCTGATCTTGCTGCGCCGGCGTAGTTGCAGTCGGTGGATTCACTTTTCGCGCAGGTACCGCCGTGGCCAATTTCGTCAACATTTCGCGTTGTTCTTTCAGCAAATTCTTTTGTAAAGCGTCCATATGTTTTTGCATCTCATCAAAACTGTCGCCAATTTTTTCCACGACCCTATCTATATTCGCTGCCTTTAGGGTATCCTTCACCGACTTCTGGGCAGCCAAGACATTTTCATTCATATTCTGTAGCATTGTATTCTGGGTTTGAGAATTCTTTTTCGCAAATTCCACCATGCTGCTATTCACTTCTTCAACCATCTTCGTCTGCTTTTTTTGCCCTTCGACAATTTGCTTCATTATTTCAGGAATCTGTTTTTGGGCAACTTGCTCAAATCCCTCAGATACCGTCTTCATGGTCTTTTCAAACTGCGGTACCGATGACTGTACCGTATCCGCAAGCTTTCCCGATTTTTCACTTATCGTCTTCACACTCTTCGCCATAGTCTCGAATTCCTGATTAGCCTTCGAGACAAGGTTGTTCATGGAACTAGCCACATTCGAGGCCACCCCAATCACTTCTCTCGTAGATTCCAGAATGCGTTCATTATCCGAGCTCAAGGTTTCAAACGTTTTGGAGAAATTTGACGTCACTTCCTTAAAAACTCGATTGAGTCGAACTTCTAGAGAACTACCGATACTTTCGGACATGTTCTCCAAGGCCTGCACCATTTTCGCCTTATACTCTCTTTCCTTGACAATCTCGCCGTAGCAACGCTTGATACACCAGGTCAGGCGTCTTTTTTCGTATCCCAAGGCATTTCGAATCAGCGAAAAGGCCAAAAAACAAATGATGCCGTAAATGGAAGACTTGAACAAGGCTCCCATACCCTCCAGCATCGGCAGCATGTCACTAATAAGTTTAGACGGATCCCCGTCCTTATTCCCCAATACCCCAGCAGCCGAATCTAGCGCAAAGCCCACACCAAGGAATGTCCCCAGCAGGCCTATCACCAGCAGCAAACTCGGAAGAACTTCGGCACAGCGTTCCGGCCAGGTCGCCACGGCAGAACTCAGTTCGAATATGGATCCATGAGCGATATCGAAATCGTCGTCCTCCTGCCCGGCTCCACGCGTTCCCGCCTCCCATCGGTCTTCCCAATTGGCCTCCTTGGCAAAGAGCGGCAGCAGTACCAGATTGCCAACAGAAAGGCCAAAAATCACAATAAAGAACAGCCATTCGATGCCACTTGAAGGAAGCACGAAGCCAAGGTAATCCATCATGAGAATATTCTCCTAAAAAAGCAAAAAAAGGCTCTTCCTCTCTTGTAAATATACATTTATAAAAGTTCAATGCAAAAGTTCCTTGCTACAAAATTTTTAAATCCTTAATTTTTCCCATACAAAACATTACAAAATGAATTATAAATACAACTTACACACAAATCAACGGCGGGACGCACCAATAGCGCAAAGAATAACTAGTATGACCAATCCTATACAGACGCACTTGAAGATATACTTGATCCATTTCCAGATTCCCCAAGAATGAACATCATCAATAACGGAAAGAGCCGGAGAATTGCCATTATCTTCAGCTATATCCAACGGATCGTCGCCATCCTTATTTTTTTCTTCTACATTGGCTCCATGAGATATCAGCAAGCGAGCGATGTCACCGGACGAGCCCCTTGCCGCAATGTGAATCGGGGCATTACCGCGAGAATCGCGCCACACCTGGAGAGCGCCGTTGTCCAGAAGCAGACGAACCATTTCGCTATTGTTCTGTTCAATCGCCAAAACCAGTGCTGGTTTTCCATCCTTGCTGCCGTCGTTCACACCGCTCTTCTTGAGCAAGGTCTTAGCCATGCCGACATCGCGCTTGTAAACAGCCATTTGTAACGGAGTAAACCCGTTCGAGAGCCTTTCCTTCGCAGTTACGTTTGGATTGCGTACAAAGTATTCAACAAGTTTCGCATTGCCGTTATATATGGCCCAGCCCAGCGGAGACATTGGTCCGCATTCCAGGTTCATGTTCGCACCATTCTTTTCGAGGTACTTAATTTTGTTCATTGCGTTAGCATTAACGGCATCGCAAAGTGCTGTATTGTTGTTTTGCACATTAGCAGCATCTATGTTCGCACCAAGCGACAAGAAAAAAGTAGCCCGTTTAAAATCACCCTTTGCCATGGCATCTAGGAAGCGTTCATCCCTATAGGTTACATTTGTTAAATGTGTCGAAGTCCTATTCACCGCAATATCCATCGCCGTCATATTCAAAGCATTGCGAATTTTCGTATCAGCACCACATTCCACCAAAAACACAGCCATTGTAAGGTTATTTACCCTAACCGCAGAATACAAAGGCGTTTCCCCCTTACCATCTAGAGAATTGACAGGGACATATTGCAGAGACCACCTGACAATCGAGGTATCCCTTGTCGCGACAGCAATGTGCACCAACTTTTCGCCATTGGCATTGGCTAAGCTAGCATCTGCGCCGTGATTTATAAGGCACCTCATGCTTTCCCAGGACTTGGAACGGACAGCCTTGAATAAAGCAGTTTCCTTCTGTGCATCCACGGCATTTACGTCCACCCCTTGAGTAATCAAAATGGACATAATCACGGAGTCCTTCATCACGGCATAATGAATGAGCGGAGTTCCCTGCTTATCCGAAGCATTCACCTTCGCACCAAAGGAAAGAAGTTCCTGAACAGCCTTGACGTTCTTGCGCTTGACAGCATCGAAAATCAGTTCATTCTTGTGTTCATTATCAAACAGGAACTTCTTGACCTGGGGCACGCGCGCATAGTCCACGGCCTTTTTCCCGTAGGCATCCCTGAAGCTCAGCGAAACACCGAGTTCTTCTAGCAACTGGACACCTTCCAGGAACCCGGCGGCAGCGGCAAAATGCAACGGGGTTTTTCTTTCCTTGTTATACACATTCGATTCCACACGGGTCTTGAGCTTCTGCATCAAATCGATGTTGCCCGCAAACGCCATGTAGTGCATGACATTGTTTAGGTCCTTGTCAACATCTACAACAGAGATATTGTCTTGCATCAGCAGCAGGTCGACTGCTTTCCACTTGCGTTCCTTGATAGCCACCATCAAGGGAGTCTGGCCTAGGACGTTCTTAGAATTGCAATCGACATGGGCCGCAAACAGTTCACTCATCACCTTGACGTCATCGTTTGCAACGGCAAAGTGCATCAGGGTATTACCCTTTTCGAAGGCATCATTAACACGGGCGCCTTTGGACATCAAGAACTTGATGGTATTCAGGTCGCCCTTCTGTACCGCATAGGCCAACGCGGAATTGCCCTTGCTATCCTTGGCATCCACATGCGCGCCCTGTGCAATATAGCGTTCCATTTCGCCCTGGTTTCCGGTCATCGCAATCTTGACAAAAAGCGAGTCGGCATACATGCGGTCCGTAATGAACTTCTTCAAATCCCTGGACTTCACCATACCGATAAAGCTCTTGCCATCGCGATTTTCCACCTGGATGTCGGCCCCCGCCTCAACAAGCGCCTTCGCCATATCTATCGAGCCATTCCGAGCAACCGCAAATATGGGAGTCTGCCCCTGAAAATCCTTTATATTGGCATCCATCTTGAGCGAAGCCAGGTACTTAACACACCTAACGCTTCCGTTTTCTGCAGCGAGGTGCAACCAGGACCTTCCGGTGGAATCCGCATAATTCAGGTCGGCATTCGCCCTATAAGCCAGGGCAGATTTCAAGCGGTCCACGTCATCCTTTTCGACCGCATCCTTGATTTGGGCGACCTTGTCCCTCGCATCGGTAAGATACTGCCGGGCCTTTTCGGACTGGGCGAAATCGGTCAACAACGCATACTGATTTTGAATGTCTGCATTCGACATGTGTTTCAGCAACGTCAACACAACATTGTCGTGCTTTTGCTGAAGCGCAAGCGCAATGGCAGAACGGCCGCGTTTGTCGGCAAGCCCCACATCGGCACCATTGGCGATAAGGCGCTCAGCAACAGCGGCATTTCCCTGCCAGGCCGCCTTGAACAACGGGGTCCACCCTTCGTTATCAGCAAGGTTCACCTTGGGAGAATAGTTCAGCAGCGTGTCGATAGTCGGGATAGCCCCTAGCTCCACCGCAAGGTACAGGGGAGACTTGCCCAGAGAATCCTGCGTATCGATGAACGCCCCAGCCTTCAACAGGCGCGAAGTATAAATAGCATCGCCCGCGCCGCTTGTCGTGAGCAGCAATTCGTTTCGTTCCTTCGGGTTTGTCGGAATCGGGGATTCATCCTTCGTAAAGGCAGTACTTATAATCACGCCGAGCAACACCAGGATCAAGGACGCCACAAGGCCATACAGCCTGTTGTTCTTCTTTTCGGCAAGAGCCTTCTTTATCTTTTTCTTCTGGTTCTCCGGCGTCTTTGGCGATTTCAACAGCTTCGCACGTTCATCTTCAATAATGCGCTTGAAATCCTTTTTCGACAGTTTATTCCCTTTGCGCCGGGCCTCCTCGAATAGGGATTCGCGGTCATGGTCCTTATCGCCGTTCAGGCCTGCACGGACATGCTCCAAGTAGATGTTGTAGTTTTTCGCAGCTTCCTTGAAATCGTCGACGATATCCTTTTCGGAAACACCTAGCTTCTTTGCATCGTCAATCAGCAACTTTCTTTCGGCATCATCGACGCTGCCGTCGTTCCAATACGGGTCAATGCACATGCGCTTGTACTCGTTACGGCACTGTGTTGCCACAGAAATGAACTGGTCAAGGGCTTCCTGGCCGCTCTGGAAACGGTCTTCGGGGTTTCGCTCAAGACACTTCAATATAAAGTCCTTGAATGCAGCCGCATTGTTCTTTTCCAGTTTCGCTATTTGCTCGTCAAGAATTTTCCGGAATGCTTCAATACGCGCCTTCAGCTTCAACTGCCTCTGAGGATCACTCCTGTCTATTTTGCCGGCAAAATTTTCTCCGGCATTCAAGACACTAAAGCCAGGCGTAAGCATTTCCAAAAAGATAACACCGACACTATAAATGTCTGCAGAAAAGGCGATCTCGTGAGCGGAACCATCCTGCTGTTCCGGAGCAGCATAGCCGAACGTACCGATCGTACTGACGCTCAAATCCTTAAGGTTCGTCTTGCTCGCAAGGCCAAAGTCAAGCAAGACGGGCACTCCATTATCGGAACGCACCATCACATTTGCGGGCTTCAGGTCGCGATGTACAACGCCCTGGTCGTGAAGTTCGCCAAGCCCTTCCAAAATTCCACGAATGACGGCCTTGCACCGACCGGTATCGCATTCATAAACGCGATTCCCTATCTTCTTCTCGAGGTTTTCTCCATTGTAAAATTCCATGACCAAGAAGAAACGGCCCTGCAAGTCCTTGCCCATGAACTTTCCATTCGCGAGGTGACGGCCCCTTGAACCGTTCTCGCAAGTAATCAAGGCCTCGTTACTAAAGAGGAGTGCCTGATGGGGGTCGGCTTCCCCCTGGATGCGCTTGATTAAGACCTTCTGTTCCGACGATTCCTCTTGCAGCCAAGCCGTCGAAACAACACCCATGGCCCCCTGGTTCTTCAACTCTTCTTCGCCCCACAGAGTGTGGCGGCATCCCTTGGTATCTACCAGTTCAAAAGAATCCTGATGGGTCTGCTTTTGCGACTGGTGCGCATCTGTATCAAAGGCCGAAAGAGCCTGCTTTACCGTTTTTTCACTGACAACCGATGTCCCGCCCACAGCCTCGTCAAATGCGGAGCCTGCCACAGAACCGATCTCAAATGCCGAACCGGCCTGCTGTTCCGACACCGTCTCAAAGGCAGAATTGGCCGAATTCTCGGGAACAGTCTCAAATGCCGAGGAACTCTCCGAAGAGCCTTTCTTTTTCTTCATACAAAATCCTTTGTAAATTCGCCCCTTCTAATATAGCATAAAAAAATACACTTGCTCTTTTGTTCTTTTTTTGATTATTCACGAAAAGCTTCTACTACCATATCACCGACAAACATCACTTTTTCTATCTTAAAAACGGTAACTACGAACCAAAGGATTAACGATGCATTGCACAAACTGCGGTCAAAAACTGGATAATTCTGTAAAATTTTGCCCTAACTGTGGGACAAAGTCCCCTTTTTACAATACACAATCCCAAACAACACCGGACAGTTCCGCGTTTGAAACAAATGTAGAGGGAACATCCGGCTTCACCGCAAATTCGGCAAAGCCCTCCACTGAGATGGGGACTAACGAATTCACCTTAACAGACGACTTAAAAAAGACCTTCGTCTTGCGCGACGAAAAAAAACTCGAAAGTCAAGGTGCGATGGGTTGTGTATCCTCGGCTATCTGGACTGAGGGCAGGAGTGAGAAAAAAATCCTATTGAAGCGGCTATTCAAGCCCGCAGACGCCAACCAAGAAAAGCTTTTTAGCAACGAAGGCTTCATGTCTAGGGACTACGGCGGTAGTAGTATAGCAAAGCTATACGGGAAGGGCGAGACCGACGAATTCTATTTCATGATTATGGAATTCTATGAGGGACAAACACTAGATCAGCTGATTAACCAAGGTGCTTACCTAAAAAAAATTCAACCCACATGCACATTAATTCAAGAAATTTTAAAAGCGCTTGGTGAATTGCACAAGGCCGAAGTAGTCCATCGCGATTTCAAGCCAGCCAACATCATCATCCGTCCAAATGGGAAGCCCGTCATCCTCGACCTAGGCCTTGCATGTCAGCCGGGCCTTAGCGATATTAACGGAGTAAAAAAAATCGGCACCCCAAAATACGCAGCCCCTGAACAGATGAGCGGACGTTTTTCTTGCGCTTCCGACATTTATAGCGTAGGCATAATATTCCTAGAAATGTATACGGGCAAAAGTGATTTTGATATGGTGTATTCGCTTCCACAACCATACAAGAATTTTGTAATGAAATGCCTAAATAAAGATGCGGGCAAACGTTACGCCAACGCAGAAGAAGCCTTAGAAGCCTTCAAGAAACTAGACGAAAAAAAAGAAACGAAGAAAAAGAGCAACAGCGATGAAACTGACAATACTTTTTCTACAGTGACTATCTTGGGTTATAGAGAACCCGTTCTTGTTCATCCCGCTGTAAAAATATTTTGCAATGATATATTGACTGATGAAGTTCAGCATTGCGGAAAAACCGAAATAAAAATCAAGGAACCATGTGATATATACTTCAAATCGGGGTTCAAGAAAACACAGCCATTCCGAGTAAATGGAGGCGAATGGATTTTATTGTCTTGGGATGGGAATAACATACAAGCGTTCCTAACAGACCCCCAAAATTATCAATCCGATATAGCAGAGGCAGAAAGCGCAGGCCATAAGAGAATGGCCATCACAATCATATGCGTTGTGCTGCTTTTATTATACCACTTGGCCAAAAAGCTCCTGGCATAGTTTACAAACCCACAACCATGCATCAATCTTTTTCCCGCATTATTATATAAGGTTAGCCCTATGAACAACGCACATTATCAACTGCAACTAGACGATCTGCTTGACCAAGCCGAGGAATTCGTCCCTTTTAATATAGCAAAAAAAACATCTTTTTCGGGGCAAATACAGGTATTTGAAAATCACCTATTTACCAAAAAAAGCTGATTTTACTATATTCATTCCTAAACGCGAGGAAGATATGTCTAACAAAACCTTCAACTACTTCAAAGGGCAGTTCAGCCAAATTCTAGACGACAATACACCTTTCGTCCCCAAATACTCGTCAGAACAACTGACAGAAATGATGGGCAAATTGCAGGAAGCTCTCTCGACATACAAAATTCCCTGTCAGGTACGACAGGCTCAATGCGGCACCATGATTACGCAATTTGAGCTCATCCCCGAAGGAAACACTTCTGCCGCCTCCATTGAACTGCGTATGAGAGACTTACTCAGAAGCATTGGCATTACCGCCAAAGGCGTCAACGTACGTGATGGAGCAGAATGTCTCTATCTTGAAATTCCCAACGGAAATGTTCAAAAAATTTCTATGCGAGAGGTTTTGGGAAGCAAAGACTACGCCCCCTCAGATGACGACCTCACCGTTGCCATCGGAAAGAAGATTTCCGGTGACATTATTACTGTAAGCATCGAAGAAGCACCTCACATGTTGATTGCAGGCGCATCGGGATCAGGCAAATCGGTATGCCTCAACGCAATCGTTTCTAACCTTTTGCTCACCCAATCTCCCGACAGTCTTCGTTTGCTGATTATTGACCCTAAGGGCAACGAATTTAACAGCTACAACAACGTTCCTCACCTTCTTCATCCCATTATCAACAGTGTCCCGACAATCGTCCAGGATTCCCTTGCAACCTTGAGAGGCGCCTGCAAGGAACTCGACCGTAGAATGGAACTGTTCAAGCTCGCAAACGCGAAGAAAATTCAGATTTATAACAAATTCCAGAAAAAACAATTGCCCTACATCGTCATCGTTATCGACGAATACGGCTTTTTGGCAGACAACGCCAAAGCACTGGGCAAAAAGACTCGCGAAGAGATGGATGGACTTGTCACCAAGCTTGCTCAGCTGGGACGAGCATTCGGTTTCCACCTCATCCTTTCGATGCAACATCCTTCCGCAGGTGTAAACGGCAACCTCAATCCCCAAATCAAGGCTAATGTTCCCAAAAAGATTTGCTTTAAGGTAGCCTCCGCTAGCTGTTCCGAACTGATTATCGACCAGAAGGGCGGCGAAGTTCTTCAAGGCAAGGGAGACTTCCTCACGCTTGATGAAGTCAACAACGAAGGAATCATCCGCGGTCAGGGAATGTTCGTTTCGGACGAAGAAATTTGGAAAATCACCAACCTATGGAAAGCCCAGTTGCCTTATTACGCTCGCGTAGACATTGATGGCTGCTGGGATGTCGAAAACAAGCTGACGGTAGAGAACACCTCCGCCCAAAGCGAGATTCTTGACTTCTCGACCGATGTAGAACCGGAATCTATTGAAACAGCCCCTTCTGTTGTGAAAGTCGGAAATGCCGCACCGGCTGCAAGTTCGGCAAAAGCAGAAGAAGCTCCTAAAGAAGTCAAGAAAACCAAGGAAAAGGTAACAAAGCCCGCTGTAGTAGAAACCCCTGTTAATGTCCAGCCCAGCGCGAATACGAATATCCCCAATCCGGTTTCGTTCACGCCGAACCCCGCAGGTGCAAAAAAGGTCGTCACCAGAGTTAGAAAAACGAATTCTGAACCTGCCAAGCCAGCTCCTTCAACAGAATCTCGAAACACCTTTGTTGAAACAGATGTTTACGGCAATAGTGTAGAATATAAGATAGTTGAAATCGGCAACCAAATTTGGATGGCAGAAAACTACAAAGCTGACAGCGACTTTTCTTATGCCCCAAACAACGACGAAAAGAACATCCCTATCTATGGACGTCTCTATAGCTGGGATGCCGCCGTTCAGAATGCTCCCTACGGTTGGCATTTGCCCACCAAGGCGGAATGGCAGGAACTTATCGACTTTGTAGAAAAGCAAAGGAAATGCAAGATCGGAACAGCGCTAAAGGCCGCTAAGGGCTGGCCCGCCTCTCGCGAGGCCTGCAAGGGTATCGACCTGGTCGGTTTCGCCGGGTTACCCGCAGGCAAACGCGATACCGACGGAACATTCGTTGATTTCAACGTCCGCGGAGACTTCTGGTGTGCCGACGACCTTAATAACGACAAGGCGTTCCACAGAGTCCTTCGAGCAAACAATGACGGATTCTCCGAACTCAGCGACGACAAGGATTGTGCATTCTCCGTACGCTACGTGAAGGACAAAGATTAAAAATTCCCCATATAAAAAAAAGGGCTCCGAAAGGAGCCTTTTTTATATCACTTCAAATCCGGAGCCTTCATCATTTGCTTCAGCGGAACCGACCTCGAAAGAAGTCATTTCGCTGGTATGGTATTTTCGACCATCTTCCAAGTGCATGGCCACCAAATCACCAATATCCCATATCGCTTTGTCAAATGTTACCTTGATACCAACACACGACCTTAGGCTTCCTGTAGACGAAACAATAGACCATTGTGTTTCAGATACTTTGCGGAAACAATGTACAGATTTAGCATCAATCGTTAACGTTGAACCTACTGGCAGAGAAAGCAAATCCAAGGAGTCATTCGTTGATTTTGCAGGCAAAACAACTTCGAAAGAGACCATGTCACTTGTATGGTATTTTTGCCCATTTTCCAAATGCATCGCAACCAAATCACCAATCATCCATGCGGATTTGTCAAAAGTTACCTTGACACCAACAAACGACCTTAGGCTACCTGTAGATGAAACAATAAACCATTGATCATGGGATACCTTGCGGAAGCAATGTATAGATCTAGCATCAATCGTGACTGTCGCTCCAACCGGCAAAGCATCCAAGTCTAAGATATCATTATCCGATTGCACACGAGACGCAGCAGACCTTGGTGTTTCCTTCACTTCAAGAGATGGAGTCGGGTCTTCACCAGTTTTCGTTCCTGACGGATTCACGATACGCTTGGGCGCCTTAATTTCAACTAGAGGCCAAGTCGTTACTGGAGCGTCCGCAGAAATCGGAATAAATTCTATTCGTGTTCCCAACGGCCACTCTGCAGCCGTTACGCGCACTTTTTCTCCGCGAGGGAAACGGTCCCTTGAATGAACAACGACTTCAAATTGCTTTTGTCCCAGATATTTATAGGTTTCAAAGGAGCTTCCCCTATTTGAATCCTGCCCGTGCAAAAACACCAAATCTCCAGGAATTAACGAAAGCACATTCAACGACTTGCAGTTGACCAATTCATCGTCACCATCCGCACGATCCACCCAATTCACGTTGAATATAGATTCAACAAAATCATCCGTCGTTCGAGTGCAGACACCACTCGTCCCATCCAAAATGGCCTTGTTCAGCACATCTTCGAGGATTGGATCTTTAAAGATTTCACCTACGAAGCAAATTTTATTCTTCTGGTTTGCATTGCTACTGCTAATTCGCATTTTACAAGTCAAACCCAACTGACGAACAGAGGATTCGATATTCGGCGAATTTAAATATTCATCTATGGTAATACAAACATTCGAATTCGCATAGCCTTCCTTAAACAGCCACTTATGTACCCAATTGCAGGAACGTTGCCTTTGAGCAGTACCAAATAGATTCTCTGTTTTTAACTCCCACAAACAAACGCGGTATTCAAAAGCACGTTCATCTTTGGTCATATCTCCTTTGCGATTTTTCAACATATCCGAGACAACCGATTCTTTACGGCAATCGCCATCTGTCGGGTCAAAATAAAGAGAATCCCATTCGCCCTTATCATACGAGCCCAACTCAAAAGAATTATCCTCATACGACAAGCCCAAAACATAGTCCCGAAGCCCCATTTGACCTAGCAAATTCTCAAACTTTATTTCCTGTGTCGGGCGCTGCTTTTCAAGAGCATTTTTCAAACGCTTTCTCAGGTCTTTCTTCCAACACGGCAAGCACGTAAAGCAAATATCCGTTATTTTAGCTCCCATCTTATTCGCAATTTCAAATGCATGCAGATAAATAGCCTCTGTCAAATCTTCGGCGGTATGTTCCTCATCCTTATAAAAGCATACCTTTCCTTCTTCATTCATGCAATCATACAGATTACCAAAATATTCACAATCAGATTCTCTTGTATTTAGATCTCGATAGCTCCAATTTTCAAAATATTTTTTTCGCCAATTATCCCCAAAATAGACAACGGATCTTTCTCCAGTCGTTGCAAAATAAGCCGGGAACTTCCCCAGTTGCGTTTGAGCGCAATCATTCGCATTAAACAAAGACAACCAAAGATTTTCTTTTCCAAAAACAATTCTTAATTGCATTTTACTTTCCCTTTACCATTAAAGCGCATGTAATATTATCGCGAGATCCATTCTGATAAGAATTCTCCACTATTTTCGTGGCGGAATTTTCATCGAAACTCATTTCAGTCATAAACTGCCTAAAGGCATCGTTGTCCGTATAAATCTTTTCGTTACCCACCATAGGCACTTCAAAGGGTTCACACACACCATCGGAAACCGCCATAAGGACATCTCCTTCCTGGAGTAAATCCTCATCTTCATTCCAAAAAATCACATCAATATGGTCGCGCATATAGTCTGGACGCTGACCAATCGCATATTTCATTTTTCTTGAGATGGATTCGTCAACCTGATCCTGAGTCAACTGCACAATACGTTTCTTGCGAGTATTGATTCGATACACTCGACTATCCCCAACATTGATGGTCCAATAGCCTACAGACTTTCGATAAATGAAACCCGTCAAGGTTGTTCCGCAATTCTTGTAATCCGGATCCATAGAGCTCTTGTTCCACACTTCTTGTGCAGCTCGGAAACAAGTCTTTTTCAGGAATTCAGCAGGAGATTCCCCTACACCCAAAGCATTCAACGTTTTCTCAAAAACATCGTGAATAGCGCAGTGGCTAGCCCAGTCTCCATGACCATGACCTCCAACACCATCGGCAACCAAAACGACGACATCTCTTTCGTCTTGCCATACAAGGACATCATCTTCTTGATGGTCTTTTTTCCCTTGGAAAGAAAACTTTGAGCACACCCATCGTGGAAAATCAGGCTTAAGTTCAACAATTTCTTCTTCCTTTTTACCGCAAGATTTTCCGAACAGTGTCAAGAAAAAATTTTTCAAAGATTCCATCTTGTACCTCTAAAAAAGGCGAACAGAAAAAATCCGTTCACCTTTCAATATACATATTTTACACTCTAAACGATTGCTTTCAGCAAGTATTTAATCAAGAAATACTTGGCTTCAAGAATAAAGAGTGATTCCTTATATTCGATAGAGTCATTATCCTTTTTCTGCAGAGGAGCGAATTCATACAACTGTTGAACCCAGTCAACAACATTGTCTAATTCAAGATCTTCCAGTTTTTCAGTCAGAGACGCGCTCTTTTCAGGCAAGAAGATTTCTGCTCGTTCCACATACTTGAAGAAGATTTCCATGAAACGCTTGAAGTTCGGGAACGGATCCTTCACATCCTTAAACTGCAAACGGAAGTTTTCATCGGAATAGGCTTCCTGACGTTCCTCTTCTTCAGCCAGGTTCAGACTCTGGTCAAGAATCTTGTCGTCATTTCTCATATTAACGACATTCTTTTCACCAAGAAGAACAACCAGCTTAGAATTCATTTCTTCTTCATTGCTCTTATAGCAGGCCAAACCCTTAGCCACAGCGGCCTTCGGATCACGCATCTGGCCATCATCAGAATCGAAATGGAATCGAATTCCCTTGAAGTCCTGCACTTCGCCTTCGTAGCCAGCAGCAAAGCACTTCTTCAAGAATTCATCTCTCGACCCAAATTCGGCCAAATTAATCCAGTTGAACAAGAGACTTCCCTTTCCAACAGGGAACACCTCAATGCGATGCCTTTCATCAAAGGCAACAGTCCCTGCAAGCTGCTTCAAAAGCATACCCGCATAGAAGCTCAGAACGCCACTAATATAGGCAGGCACCGCAAACGCAGTCTTACACTTGTCCTCATCAGCCAAGAAGCTGTAAAACCGGTCACAATTCTTTGTTCCAAGCTGATCCAGCACGGAGTTGATGTAATAATAGGACAAGTTCGCTTCTTTTTCAAGATTCTTCAACTGAACCACAGAGAGCGAATTCTTATTTGCCTCTTGGAACTTGACCACGCGCTGACGCATCGGTGCAGACGTCTTAAACAACGAGGTAACCACATCTGCAGCCATCGCAAGCGAAGACTGAATGGACTTAGTCTTTTTCTCGTTGTTATCCCAGTACCACACGAGCATATCGGTCGTCGAGCCACCAATATCAATGGTAATGACAGTCTTTGACGCAGAAGGCTTACAAGAATCATCACCCGCATACTTCAGAGAAAGCAGCACAGCGCGAGATTCCGTCACACCATCCGCACCGCAAAGGACGTTCGTCTTCGGAGCATTATAAATGACACCATCGTCTTCCTTTACGGCCTTCAGCATTCTTTCATATCTTGCATAAGCCTGCTGCTTGCGAGTTTCATCAAATGCAGCGGGGTAAGACCACACGAAGTCCTTGATCATCAACTTCTGACGGAAGAGGTTTGCCACCACCTGCAACCAAATCGTATTCATAAAGGATTTGCGAGCAGCTTCCTTTGCCGGAGACTCCTTCGCATTCTGCCATTTCATGCTATAGAACAGCTTTCCAACATTGGTCTTCATCGTACCATCGGATTCAGACAGTTCCTTCACATCGACATTCGGTTCGAAGCAGTTCATACCGCCACAAATATACCGAGCTTCGTCCTTCACCTTAAGCGTTTCTACCTGCTTATGGATCCAAGACTTAAACTGGCCATTCGCGACCTTCTCATTCTGGAAGAACACGAGCTCATCCGTTTCCGCATTGCGATTGGAAGAATTCGAGTCATCACCGATAAGTGCAACTCGCATATTTTCAAATTCAACCGGATAGGAATCCTTTTGTCCAGCCTTAGAATAATAAATACAAGAGTTGTTGCTACCAAAGTCAAATCCGACCGTGACCTTATTGTCGCTATTGTCGGGCACATTGATATCAAAATACTTTTCAAGATTGGACTTGGGATAGCGGCGAATTAAATAACCACAATTATTTTCCTTGCCAGTTTCATCCCTATAGGCCACTTCAAGGCCCACAATCGGCTTTGTCGAACGCCAGACTTCATAACGTTCACCAGCAACCTGTGCATTATCCACCCAAACAATCTTCTCAGAAGTCAAGGTTCCAAGCTGTTCAGGGTTCACGCCCAATTTAGAAGTAAAGTCATGACCATCAACAGCGCCCTTCAGCAGATGTTCATTTTCATCCAACAGGAACGGCACCGTATTTTTCGAATCTGCCTTATTCTGGTCAATATAACCATAAAGCGGGGCCACCACGATACCCGTATCAATCTTGTCAATAAACTGAGTAAACAGGTAATAGGCATTCCACTGGGGACTTGTGAAGTTCGGCCACAGAATACATTTCTTCTTTGCGTTTGTCGTATTCAGCGTCTTGACGCGATTCAGGATGTCATAGTGGCGAATGATCTTCGTTTCACTAGAATCCACGCGAATGACCATCGTCACCGTCAGCTGCTTATCCGTTCTTTCAGCAGTAATCAACGGCAGAGTCATTTCTTCGTTGCGCTTTTCATCGCCCAAGATAAAGCTCAAATTGGTTACATTCTGTCCCCATTCCTTCAAGAAAGCTTCAGTAACCGGCAACGGGAAATAGGACTTTTCGGAATTGAACTTAGTTTCAATGGTGTAAACATTGAAATCATCCTTCGATTCCATATTTTCAGACTTAGGCAATTCCCAAATAAAGGAGCCTTCGGGCAACAGGAACGTCTGAAGATCGATTTCTTTGTCGTCGTCACTCGTCTTATTGAAAGTAAAGTTTCCATCTTTCTTCTGATAGATAGAATCCCTACTCTGGAAGACTTCAGCAAAGAAGCCCAAGAAGTTCAAGCCACCGCTCAAGACACCCTTCGTCGGAAGATCCTTCTGGTAGTTAATCTTAGCGATTTCCTCAAGCTGCTTAATCCAATCATCAATCAAAGCCTTGACGCAAGTACATTTGCAACTTGCTTCAGCCTTATGAGTTTCAATGTACAGACGAATCTTAGAAAGCAGGAGATAGAAATGCTTCAGCTGATCATAGGTAAATTCCTTCACCTTAGACTTTTTCAGGCTCAAGCGATTCAAGTCCTTATTGTACCATTCCACAGGAAGTTCGGAATAGGATACAGCCGGGAAGAACAAAATCTTAGGGCTGGTTGCACCGACAAGAACATCACCGCTATAAATCAGCTGAATCTGAGAATACTTTTCTTTCTCGTCAAGAATCCAATCCTTGTCTTCGAACAGGACCTGGCCCAGGTCATTGGAAAGCGAGAAGGAGTTTCCCGATTCAAAATGCAGAGGAACCGGCTTTACCTTAATCGATTCAGAATAGATAGCGATTAAAGCCAACAGGCCCATCCATTCGTCTCGCAGATTGCTGTAGTAGGTAGCCAATTCACCCGTTACTTCATTTTCCTTGTTGGCATTACCAAACCCAGCAATGGCACGCTCAAACAAACGACAACGAGCCCACGCAGACGGATAACCCGTCATGTTCTTGGCAATATCCTTGATGTCTTCGTTTGCGGAAACGGCACCAGCCTTATTTCCGCCTAAGTCCCTTATGAAATTGGGCAGATACGAGGCAATATCAAACCACTCTCCACGCTTACCTTTTCGAGATTCATTGTTTTCTGCAGACGGCAACAATACTTTTTCAGACATGTTTCAAGCTCCTACTTATCATTTTTCACATAGACGGTTTTCAGCACTTCCCGCAGAACTCTCGGAAACACCAGCTGAGCACTACTTGAATTGACAATGTTGTTCACCAGATCGTCATCCTTGAACACATCGCCAAAGCCATTCTTGAACAAGTTTTCCCAGCCCTTCTTGGGTTCGGGAAGTTTCAAGCTACCGCCCAAAAGGCCGCCCTTTACATACATCTTGTACACGGCATATTCAGACTTGCAAGAGAACATGTCTTGGAACACGTCAGACAGTTTAGAATTTGGATCAAAAGCCTTAGCGCCAAAGAGACACTTGTCTCCGCCATTCCTAAAATCATCTCCCAAAGTCCCCCAAATGGAATGAATCCATTCCCAGAACAAAGGCAGATAACCATCTTCTTTCCGCAACATCTGTGTTGCACCGAGCGATACATTAGACGGAATGGCAATCTTGCGGCCACCAAATTCTTCTTCGCTCAGTTCGTTGTTCTTAATGGTCTTCGCCAAAGCCATCAAGGTCAACATATTGAAAGCTAATTTATCCTTATCGGCGGTATCATTTACAAGATCCTTGAAATCAAGACCTTCGTCATTAAAGCAACGGTCATAATACATCGGATCAGCTGAGCTGTTCGTTGCCGAACGCACAAAATGATCTAACGCCGTGTAGGTAAACATTTCTACAAAATGAGACGGGTTACGCTGGGCGGCACCACCCACATCAGATTTCACATCGCGCGTTCCTAACGGGAACAGCACTTCGGAGCCCAAAATGTAGAAACTACGATAAGCCTTCTTGACGGATTCATCAGTACGATAAAATTCCAAAGCAAGCTGAGAGCTCATATCGAAATTGTCCGCATTGGGAACGATATTTCCAGCACGTTTCGGCGGCTGTTCGAAGGTGAAATAAGAGGTCATCAAGACTGCACCCCATTCCACATCCAACTTGTTGTTTTCGACCCCCGTTGCCTTCGGCAGAGCATCCCTAAATGCACGCGGAATAACAGGAATCGAAGATGCACCCGTGCCACCGAACACAGACCCCATCACAAAGCACTTTTTCGCGGACGAATCAAGCGCTTTCAAGAACGACACCAAAGAAGTCTTCGGATTACGCTTATGAGCAATCTGCAATTCAGCTTCTTTCAAAATAGACTTATACATCAACATCGAACCCAGATGAGTCTGGGCACGATATCCTTCGCGCAAATCAAAGCGTTGGACGTCTTCCGAGAAAAGCAAGTCCGCCAAGGCCTGGTTATTGGGATCAAGCCCATTAACAATCATTCCATTAAGGTCATTGTTTTCTGTATAGTCTGGAGCGAACTTATACATATTGATTTGAGCTCCAAACAGCCCCTCATACGCAGGTTTATCACCGCGAGCTGCATTGTAGCGTTCAATCAGTTTGGTAGTCCTATCTACGTTACCATTTTCAAGGTCCGTATCTAAAAGCAGCATATTGACAGTTGAACCGCCAAAACAACCCGCAGCACAAAAATGGACTACAGACTCAAGGCAGCGCATACCCGTGCCACCAACACCTATCACAAAAATCGATTCTGCCATTATTTTTCTCCTTAAAAAACCGTAGCAAACTTTGCATCGCCCTTAAAAACGGTCTTAGACAAAATCAAGCCCACTAAGACATACAACACAAAAGAGGCAACAACAGATATAACTTCATAAGTAAAAAATTGGTCTGCCACCGGCCTACTCTTAATATGAGAGCTATACACGAAAAAATCTATACAGAATGTCGCCACCGGCGAGATTACGGCAAGCATCCAGAACCAGACTCTTCTCTTGGCAACTGCAGCACCAGCCTTACCTATTTCGGGAAGAATCGCCTTGCAAATTGCAATTGAAATGCAAAGCAAAACAATCGCAACAGCCAAACCCGTAAGAATGGCATAGGATCCCAAACTTCCAACTGTAGCAAGTGTATATGTTTTATCCAACATTTTTCTGTTCCTTTTTGTTAAAGATTCTCGTTAAAAGTCATTGGCAGGAGTCTTTATATACCACGTGTAAAGGACCTTGCCCTGCGGGATGGCATCGCGCAGCGCCATGATGACGCTCTCGTACATGGCCTTGTTTGTCGGCAGTTTCTGGCCTTCCCAAACAAAGTTCTGCAAGTTAGGATTGCTTGTAACCGGCACGACATCGTCCACGATGAGTTCCAGTTTCAAAAAATTCTCGCTGCACTCGTCGCAAGTGAGCGCGCTGGTTTCTTCGAAATTGGGAGCCAACTGGATTTCAATTTCGCCCTTCGCATTGTGCATCATGGTCTCGTTGAAATGGTCCGTATTAAGAACGAGCACGTCCGTCACGACCTTCGCCGGCTTGGGAGAATACTTGAATTCCGGCAGCAGGTTGCCCTTTCCATCGAAGCAGCCCGGTTCGCCTTCCTTGATTACGATGGGTTCTTCCGTTTCCGGGTCGATCTCGACTTCACCGTTATCGTGCTTCTTGACCACCTGCGGGTTCTGCAGGCACTTCGCTTCGGTAGCGTACGACATGAAGTCATCATGAATATCCTTGACACGGAGCTTCACGGAGTTCACCTTGTAGAACTCGAGCGCAGTAGCGTTCAAGGCAAGTGAAGCACTCTGGCTGCTATTCTCGCGCTTTCCTATAAGAGGGTAGCCACCCTTTATAGGCTTGCCCGTCTTTTCACTCACGGCGGATTCAACAAAATACGTGTAGATGCCGGACCAACTGAGGGCAATATCGGCATACTCCCAATTACCCTTGGAATTGAAGGCGTAGCTGTCTTCCATCACTTCCAGGTCGCCGCTCAGGCTACCGGGAGCCTTTCCGGAGAAGCCCTTCTCGAGGCCAAAGGCATTGTTCTGGAAATGGAACGAGACGTACTTGAGTTCGGAACCGGGAACCTGCATATTCTTGAGCGCATATTCCAGGGCATCCGTCACGTCGGCCTTCGAACCGATTTCATCAGCAGGCGTAAAAATCATGTAGAACACGTGCTTCTTCTTTTTCTTCTCTATAAAGTCAGTCACGTAGAACGAGAGCTTGTTGCCGTCCTTGAGCCACTTGGCAAAACCTTCGCGTGCCCACGGCAGTTCGGATTCGCCGCCATCCTTCGAGAACAGTTCGCCATCCGTAACAAAGACGGCGCGCTTCTTGTCGCTTACAATCTTGTTCAGTGCGTTATCTAGCGCAGCGTAGTTCCTGTTGTAGTTCTTGGGGTTGGTTACGCGTGCAAAGAGGTCCTTTTCGGAAATTCCTGCAATCAAATCCAGTGACTTCTCGCCCACCACGAAGAACTTTGCCGAAGAAATCTTCAGGGAACTCACGAACAGCCTGTAGAACTCCATGGAGTTCGTATCCTTCCATGCCTCCTGGAAGCCATCCGAGAAATCCTGGTAAATGAGGAGAGAATCGTCAACATTAGCCTTCTGTTCAACGGCGACCTCGCCCTTATGGTAGGTTTCCAGAAGCTTTGCGGGAGAGGGACTATCCCAATCATAACCATCTTTGGCCGGGCAGCCACATCCAAACAGGGCAAGAGCACTACTTCCGGCCAACAAAAGGACCAGAGTTTTAAAAAGAGCCGTTCTAGAAACCATCATGTTCCTCAACAATCACACTTTCCATACAAGAAAGCTGATGTAAAAATAAAAAAACCATAAAGAATATATCTTTTTTTTAATAAGAAATCACTTTTTTCACGAATTTTTTGTATACCAGCATAAATTTACAGCGAAACTGCCAAACCTGAACCCTCGGTTCAGTTCCCTCGATGGGGAAAAAACGCCATTTTCTGTCCGATTGAAGCCTATTTCACCCGGATGCAGCGGACAGAGTACCCGTCGCTTCTGCTTTCGCCGCTAATCCCGGCAGCCTGGTTGCGAATGGCATTCTGAACGAAGGCCTTCCCGTCGGAATCCGGGGTAGAGCTCCACCAGCCCGCATACTCGCCTTCCAGGAAGAACGACTTCTCTTCTTCGTATCCCGCCTGGTAGTAGCCGGTCGGCAGCGCCGAGAAGCCCGAGGAATTGTTACCCTCGAACCCGTCGTACCAGTGGGTCGTCGCCTTCATCTTGACCACGGCATTCGAGCCGAGCGTCTCCGTCAGCGTGTTCCAGTCGGAATTGGAAGGCAGCTTAAAGCCTTCGGGGCACGCCTTCTTTGCCGCGGCGTAGTCGTACAGGTAACCGAGTTCCTCGCACTCTTCGGCATTGCCATAGCAAGCCGTAGACGTAGAGGCACTATCCTTATAGTACAGGTTCTTGGCCATCCATATCTGCTTGCCAATCTTCACCAGCGGGTAGACACGTCCATCGCGGGTATCCACCATCATGTCGTCGCTCTCGACCATGTCGACCTGCAGGTTGTCGTAAACGACAAGCACGTCACTGCAACCGGCACAATAGTCCTCGCCGCCAAGCCTATACCTGTAGATAGCGTCAATCTTGTAAGGCATTCCCTCGTAGAGCTTGGAGCATTCCGTAGCCATGTTGATGCTCACGTTCTGGGCGTTGCCCATGAGCCCGTCAAAAAGCACGTCACAGCGGTTCTCGTCCAGTTCCTTCTTGGCAAGCAACTCAAGATTGCCGACCACATGCAGGCTGTCGTAGACCCAGTACCTGAGCGTATCCCACTTGCCCTGCGCCGACTTGACGAACGACTTCTCGAACATGCGAATCCATTCCACGTCGGCTCCAGCGAAAAAGATCGGAGTGGCGTCGTTTCCGTAGCGGACATCCAGGGTATCTGTACGGCGCGCCTTGGGCTTGCGAATAACCGGACGGCCATCCTTCGTGAACTTTTCCACACGTCCAGAGGCGCGTTCGAACTCTCTCGAATTCAACAGCTGCGGGCCGCTCAGCTTACGGACCTTCTTGTCGTCAATATGCACGCACCGTACCGACAGGCCGTACCCCGTACCGATGGGGTCAATCCTCACGTTCGCGCTATCGCCGTCTATCCTTACGCGGAGAGCCTTCTCCAGGGATTCCGCCGTATAGGTCCACCAGCGGGTAAACGTTCCCTGCTTCTTGACCGCGGCATCCTTTATACTATAGAACCCGGCAGGCAGGGCAGCGAAGCCCACGGTGTTCAGGCCGTTACCGTCGTCGTCCCACTTGTAGGTCGCCTTCAGGTTCTTGCCCGCATTTTCAGGGGTTCCCACCGCAGTGAACAGATCGTTCCACTGGTCTACCGTCGGGAGAATCCATCCATCCGGACATGCGGAGACGGCCGCATCCCAGGTATAGAGCCGGCCATAGCGCTCGCAGTTCTCGCACCAGCTGCCACTTGCATTGTAGCGAAGGTTCTCTGCCATCCAGACAACGCCACCAATATCGCGGACCCTGTACTTCTGGCCGTCACGGGCATCCGTTATTTCGTCGTACTGGATGCCATTGTAGATAAGGTAATCTTCTATGTCATCGATGAACACGATGCAAAGAATCACGGTCAGCAAGACAAGGATACTCAGGCAGCCACAGCAGCCGCCCTTGCTACTCTTCTTTTCGCCTTTACCATTCTTGCCAGAGTCCGCATCCGGCTTCGTTTTGCCGTTGCCGTTCTTGTCGGACACCTGCACATGACCACCGTAAGTTTCCAGGATGGTATTCATCCAGTTCGGATTCACGGGAGTCTCTTTGAGCAGCTCCTCCACCCGGTCCTTGTTCCCTGCAAGGCACTCCGCCGCAATCTGCTCCAGCTTTGCGGGCGTCTCGTCAATCCACTGTTCGACAACTGCGGAATCGATATGGAGTTTCTGGGCGCGGCTCATTATCGAACGCTTGGAATAGCCGTTCTTCTGCAGAAGGAAGCCGACAACATTGTTCATCCGGAACTTCTTTATGTCGTTGTACGCAGCATCGATAAAGACTTCCAGATCCTTCTTGCTGATGTTCCAGACCTTGGCCATGGACTGCAATTCCATCTTTTCCTGGTCGTCCAGAACACCGTCATCGCCATACTTCTTCGCAATTTCAACTTTCAGGTTCTCGACATTGTTCGCCGTAATGACAACAGAGGAACGTTCCATCATGTCGTTCATACTGAGCGCCTGCAGGGCCTCCTCGGCATTCGCAAAGCGCTCTGCCGGATTCTCGCTCAGGCATTTTTCCACAAAGGCCTGATAGGATTCCGGAATTTTCTCTATGGCGTCATCGTCCAGGGAGCCGGTATAGACTTCGAGAAAAATCTTTCCGAGGCTATAGATGTCGGAGGCGCAGGAAAACTCCCCGTGGAGCTGTTCCGGAGCGGCATACTTCGGCGTCCCGATTTTAGAAAGGCCAGCCACATCGCGGATGCTTGCCTGGATGGCAAGTCCCAAGTCCAGAATGACGGGCGTACCGTTCTTGCGGACCATGATATTCGCCGGCTTCAAATCCCTATGGACTATTTCGGATCCGTGCAGTTCGGCAAGGCCCGTCAATATTCCGCGGATCAGCTTGACCGTCACATCTATCTTGCCTTGATAGATTCCCTGTTCAATCAGATGGTCGAGCGGTTCCCCTTCGTAGAATTCCATCATTATGAAAAGGAACTCGTCCGTTTCGCCCTTGCAATATGTCCTGACAATGTTTCCACCGCCATAGTCTTTAGACATGATGCCTTCGTTGCTGAAGAGGCGCTCTTCATTGGCATCAATCGGCTTGTAGCGGCGCTTCAGAAGGACCTTTCTTTCGCTCTTTCCGTCAATCCAGATTGCCGAGGAAACCTTGCCCATGGCCCCCTGGCTCTTGAGTCCCACCTCGTTGTGCAACACGTATGTCACGTTCATGTCGTCGACAAGCTCGAAGGCATCGGGATACAGCGCCTTGTTCCGGGCCGTCACCGCAGACACCGACGAAGACGCAGAAGAAGACTCCGAAGACTGGTCCGAGGTTTCAAAGGCAGAGCCGTTCGTGTTGGTTTCGAAAGCCGATCCGTTGGTATTCGTCTCGAAAGCGGACCCCTCGGTATTCGTCTCAAAAGCCGATTCATTCTTCTTCATACAGTACCTACTGACTTGTATTGATTAATCAGCCAAAAATGTAAATATTTTTAATCATCACGTCTAAGGCTGCAGACTTTTCTGCCTCAATGCATCCTTGAGTTTATCCATGTGCTGCTGCATGGCGCGCAATTCCGCCTCCAGATCCACATCCTGACCAGCCTTTTGGCGTTTTTCGCCACTCCGAGCCGCCGTAATCTCGCTAATGGAGTTGACAACGATGCCCACGACAATATTCAAGATGACAAACGAGGAGAGCACAACAAACGGGACAAAAAACAGCCATGCCCAAGGATAGACCTCCATTACCGGACGGCACATATCCTGGGCCCAGGCTTCCAGCGTCATTATCTGGAACAACGAAAACATGCTCTTCCCCATCGAGCCAAAGTAATCCGGGAATGCTTCGCCAAAAAGAACAGTACCCATGATGGCAAAAATATAATAGACTATGGACATTAGCATGGCCGTCCAGCCGATGCTCGGAATAGAGCGTCCAATAGCCGAAACAATTATCTGGAGGTTCTTCACACCGCTTATGAACTTCAACGTTCTGAACACTCTCAGTATCCTAAGGGTTCGCATCGAAGACAAAGCCGTAAAGTCAGACAATAGCGAGACAAGCACAATCGAAAAATCAAAAAGGTTCCAGCCCCGCTTAAAATATTCGAACTTCCATACCCAAATCTTCATTACGGTTTCCAGCACGAAAATGAACAAGCACACACGATCGATCGCTATCAGCGGTCCACCACATTTCGCCGTAACGTTCGGAGAAGTCAACAGTCCCAGTACTAGAGAGTTCAGCAGAACAATCGACAGGATAAATCCCGAAAAGTACTTGGTCTCAACTATTTTTTTCAGCATATCTTTCTACCTTTCCTCAGACGAAATACCACGCAAGGAGATTCACTTTTCAGTTTAAACATCACGGCAAGCAGCTCACAAGCATATCACCATACAAGAATTTTTGAAGCAACTCAACTTCTACAACCTTTTCCCCAAAAAACAGAGTTGAATAAAACGTTAGTTTTCATCTCAAATGCCGATTCACTCTTTTTTGTCATACAATTTCAACTGACTCGTATCACACAATTAAATAAATAATTATTAGTGTCCGGTAAAAATATAGCCAAAAATAAAAATGGCAGGTTTCTCAGATGAAGAACCTGCCCGTTTTGTTTTTACTTTGTAATTACCACAAAACAAACAAAAACAAAACGCTATGCCAAAAGTACATTTTTTACCGGACAGCCGGTCTTCGCGTAACTCTGCAAGTACCTCGACAGGGACGAAGTCCTCAAGATCAGTACAGAATCTGGCGGAGAACGTTACAGGAAGTCATTTGACGCGTGGACGCATCTGCTCTCGATGCTCCATGCGGTCGTGATGCGTTTTGATTCCCTGCGCGAAATAGAGGCGTCCGCGCTGACATTCGTGAACAGGATGCCGCATCTGCGAATGGGCTGCGTACCAAAGCGGAGCACGCTGGGGGATGCCAACGCAAAAAGGAGAGAGTCGATCTTTGGAGACATCTATTTCAGCCTGCTCGCGGCACACAGGCGCCACCTTTTACCGAACAGCCGTCCCTCCGGGCAGCCAGGTTGGCTGGGCCAGCTCAAGATCATCAACTCGACCACGGTGACCCTGTTCTCCAACCTGGTATTCAGGGGCGTCGGCAGGGACCCCAAGCTGGGAAAGAAAAAGGGCGGCGTGAAGGTCCATACGGTCATCGGCGCAAACGAGGGTGTGCCTGGCGACATCAAGTTCACCTCCGCGGCCACCCACGACAGTTTCATGCTGAAGCCCGCGAACTTTGACGATGGCGACGTGCTTGCCATGGACCGCGCCTACATCGACTATGAAAAGTTCGAGGAACTGACACGGCGTGGCATGACTTACGTAACCAAAATGAAGAAGAGCCTGACCTATGAAACCGTCTCCGAAAGTCTCCTGCTTGACGACGGGAAATTCCGGAAAAGATCCATTAAGGAGGTCGTCTTTCAAAGGACGGCACGACGCACAGGGCTAGGATCGTTTCGTATGTTGAAACCAAGACATCCAGAAGAGGATGCAAGGAGCAGGAAGTCCAGCTTTTGACGAACAGCCTCGACCTCGATGTCGAGGACGTCGTCGCAATCTATCAGAGGCGATGGCAAATCGAGTCGCTCTTCAAACAACTTAAACAGAACTTTCCGCTGCGCTACTTCTATAGCGTAAGCGAGAACGCGATAAAAATCCAAATCTGAATAACGCTCATCGCTAACCTGCTCCTGACACTTGTGCAGCGCGGACTTAAACGGCACTGGAGTTTTTCAGGGCTAGCTACGATGATGCGAATAATCCTGATGTTCTACATAGACATGTTCGATTTTTTCGAGCATCCCCAAAGGGACTGGGAACGCATGTTGCAGCATTCGCCTAGCCCGCCATAGCGTCCGTTTTTTAGGGAGGGGCTTGCAACGACAAAATAAAAGTCTAGACCGTACAAATTCTATGGCCTAGACGTTTTCGACGATTTACCCGGACACTAATATTTTTTTTCACATTCGATAAAACTTTTTCAAAAAATTATTTTCTCCGACGCAAACAACCGATAACCATGTAAATATTCGAGGTCATACATGATTCTCAACGGGGCATTCGGTGGATTTTGGTCAAACCGTAGCGATTATGGCTAGGCTTGCTAATGCATATTATAGGTTTCACAACAATATCACCTTTCTCAAACGTCCAAATTTTTTGTGAAAACCAGTCGTATTATGCGGTTGCGGCAGTCCAGGTTGTAGTCCTTGTGGGCGTAAAGGGCCTCGTAGACGAGCGGGTTGCCCTTGTCGGCAAGCCGGATGAGGGCGTAGAAGTCCCTGACGAACTCCTTCGCGGCCGGGCACTGTTGCTCGGCTAGCGAGATGGCGCACTGCAGGCCGCCCTCCCTATGGACGTTCTTCAGCACGAAATCGATTGCGTATTCGGCGTGCATCTTGGCAAAGAACTGCAGCATTTCCCAGCACTTCGGATTGTCCGCCTTCTGGATGATTGCGTCTATAGCCTCGGGGTCCCCGTCGCCCGCGAGGCTGATCACGATATCGAGAAAGGCATCCTCGTCCATGCGGCTAAACAGCGTCTGCCTCACGGTCGCGTTGCCGCGCCTGGCAAGCTGAATGAGTGCGAAGTCGTTCGAGAGTGTTTCGGGGTGCTGGAGCATGCGCTCGATCTTCGCGGCGTCGGCATATTCACCGTTGTGACTTTTGCGCGTGTTGGCTTGGCCTACTTGCGTCGCGTATGCCCTGCCGTTCGTATCGACGAGTTTTATCTGGTATGTCATTCGTGTGGACCTCCTATCTATTATCGCTACATAACGCCGCAATGTCAAATGATTTTTGCGCCGGATTTTTTTTGTCAGGGTGTTTTACATTATCGCTCCTTTTGGCGATAATAAAACTGCAGGACTGCCGTAACCGCATAATATCCATTTTACTTTCTTCCCGCAAGAATCGATAAGGATACAGGAACATCATCAAGGAGCGTCTATGGCCTCAGCTTTGGGTTTACTCGTCATCGGGATTATCGCCGTGGCAGTCGTCTGCATCGCCATCAAGATAATTGTCGCGCTGCTGCCGGTCGGCCTGGCCGTCGGCGTAGTCGGCATACTCGGCCTCGCCTTCTGCGACAATACCTGTGCAACCCAAAGCGAACCCGTGAAAACGCACGTTGAGAAAATCGATAAGTATGTCGAAGATGCCATGGACGCAGCCGAAGACGTCGGCAACAAGATCAATGAATACGTCGAAGACGTCCAGGACGCCATCGAGGAAATTGACGAATTTGACGAAATTGACGCAATAAAAGACAAAATCGAGCAAAAAACCGGCAACATCCAGCAAAAATACCACCAGCAGATTCGTTCCATGACACGGCAGAAACCCGATGTCAATCTCGAAGACATCCTCCCCGAACTCGACTCCGCGATATCCGTGGTCGTGTGGGCATACTGCGTAGCCTCGGGCGACGAGAATTTCAAGCCGCTCGTCACGAGCGCGAACGACTACGAGGGCCATTCGGCACAGTCGGCCCACTATTCCGGCGCCGCAGTCGACTTCCGCATCAAGGACATGGGCAGCCTCGCCGAACGCAAGGAACTCGTCGCCCTCATCCGCGAGGAACTGGGAGACCGTTTCACGGTTCTGCACGAAGACATCGGCAAAGCCAACGAGCACCTGCACGTGCAGTTGCGCAGCGGAACATACGACAAGACCGTAGCGTTCAACAAGCAGGAAACCACGGTT
>Ga0310691_10001642_pt1 | contig 33446 bp, 34 predicted proteins | sample 176DNAGHGlowgp2_FD_203887 | JGI IMG/M metagenome (GOLD analysis project Ga0310691, IMG submission 203887) | Sheep rumen microbial communities from Palmerston North, Manawatu-Wanganui, New Zealand - 1766 DNA GHGlow gp2 (v2) (version 2) | ecosystem: Host-associated > Mammals > Digestive system >... | reverse complement strand
CATCACATGGAAGAAATTAAACCCTCCACCTAATATTAGTTGTCGAGCCTTTGTTCATTCAACAGAAACAATATTATGGGCTAAAAAAGAAATAAAAAAAGCTAAACATAAATTTAACTATGATGTGATGAAAAAATTAAATGGTGGTAAACAAATGAAAGATGTATGGGAAACATCATTAACCAAATCAAGCGAAAAAAAATGTGGCAAACATCCTACTCAAAAGCCAATAGCACTCCTAGAAAAAATAATACTTGCATCAACAGATGAAAATGATTTAATACTTGATCCATTCAATGGTAGTGGAACAACAGGAATCGTAGCAAGTAGATTAAAAAGAAAATATATAGGCATTGATAAAGAAAGAGAATATTTAGATTTAACAATTAGAAGAAAGGAAAGTGATTCTAAATGAAAAGAGATTTTAATGATTTAATGTTATCTTTGAAAAAGAGTATAACACCAGCTGATTTTTTTGTTGATTTTCCAAAAGTGTATGTAAATATAAAAGATTATGAATTACATTTAAATATTTTAAATACTTTAATTGGTAAAGAAAATATTGAGGAAGAGTTTGTAGAGTTAATAAAACAATATCCTGAAGTAATGAGATCAATTCCAATATTATTAGCAACTCATGAACATAAATTTAAGGTTATTAATGCTCCAACAGTAGATATGCTAAAATCAATTAAAGATAAGAATTTTAAATTTTTAGAAGAAAAGTTTATATGTTATGACTTTGAAGCAATAGATCATCCTATTGAAGACTATGCTGAGTTTTTAAAAAGTAGCGGTTTATTTGATTTAATAAGTAATAGAAAGATTAAAAATCTTGTTGACTATGCAATAGGTATTGAAGTTGGATTAGATTCTAATAGCAGAAAAAATCGTAGTGGAAAGATAATGGAAGATGTGGTAGAAGAATTCTTTAAATTAGCAGGAATACAATATCAAACACAAATGAAATATAAGGACATAGATGAACAATATGGAACCAATTTGTGTTCAATAGGTAAATCTACCAAGAAGTTTGATTTTGTCTTTAGAAGTCCTAAAAACAATGAATTGATAGTAATGGAAGTTAATTGTTATGGAACACAGGGATCTAAACCAAATGAAACTGCAAAAAGCTACATAGAATTAAATAATAAAATTAAAGCTATGAATGATGTAAAATTTGTGTGGGTTACGGATGGTAATGGATGGAATAGATCAAGATTAAATCTAGAGGATGCATACGATAATATTGAACACCTATATACCATTAAAGATTTAGAAGATGGAATATTAAATAAACTATAAGAGTCTAGGAACTAACCTAGATTTTTTATTTGTCTATATCCTTTACTAATTCGGAAATGGTTATACCTAATGTACGAGATATTTTTTCAAGAATTTTAAGAGTTGGGGAATATTCTCCTCTTTCTAATCTTCCGTAATAAGCTTCACTGATTCCACAATAAACTGCAAAATCATATTGTTGAAAGCCGTTATCTTCTCTTAATAATCTTAAACGATATCCAAATTTAACGTTAATTTTCTCTTTTTTCATCAAAAAACTCCTTTTTATATATTATACGTCATATATAGCGTTTGTCAATTTAAAAAAGTGTGATATATTAGAAATGTCAAAGGGAAAAATTATTTTGAAGGAGGTTTTATTATGAATAATGAAATAATTTTTAAAACAAAATCATTTAGAAAAATACCTAATCCGTATTATTTAAGTGATGAAGAGGCAATGAAAGGCGCAGAAATGTACTATATTGTGTGTGATGTTAAAGACGTTCCAGCTAATATACCAATGGATACTAATCCAAGAGAGCAAAAATTAACTACAGCAGTTGCTAAAAAAATAAGAACAAGTTTAACAACACCTGGCGCAAATAATTTTTATCTATTGAATCGTGGATTATTATTGTCAGCAGAGAAGGTAACATTTAATAGTAAAAATGAAACAGTTAGTGTTGTTTTCTCTGATACGAGTGTTCATGGTGATATTGATGGTGGACACACATATAAAATAATTCAAGAATGTCAATCAGAATTAGAGTATGGACAACAATATGTAAAAATTGAAATTCTTACAGGCGTTGAAGATATGTTTCAAGAATTAGCAAGTGCAAGAAATACTTCAACTCAAGTACAAGATAAATCAATAGCTGAGTTATATAATAGATTTGATATAATAAAACGAGCTATACAAAATGAATCTTTTAAAGATGAGGTTTTCTTCGAAGAAAATGCTGAAGGAAGCATTGATGTAAGTGATATTTTAGCTTTATTAAACTTATATAACATTGATAGGTATCCAGATTTAAATGACTATGCGATCGTTTCTTATAACGGAAAGAAGCAATGTATAGATTATTACATTAAACAGCACATGGAAAAAGGTGAAACATTAGAAAATCCTTATGTCAAAATGTCTAAAATAATGGTTGATATTTTTAAACTATATGATCAATTAGAATTAAAAGCAAGAGATTATTACAGTGGTGGTGTTTCTGGAAAGAAATATGCATTAGTGGTTGGTGTTAATAAAAGAAAAGATGGAAAACCTGCATACAAAACTAAATATTATAAAAACAATACTGATTACATTACACCAAATGGTTTCTTATTCCCAATATTAGGCGCATTTAGAGCCTTAATAGATGTTGATTCTGAAGGATACTATTGTTGGAAAAAAGACCCATTCCGTGTGTTAGATAAGGTTGGATCAGATTTGATGGAAACGACAGTTGATACAAGTAGAACTTTAGGAAATAATCCTAATGCTACAGGAAAAAATAAGACTTTATGGAAAAACTTATATATGTGTGTTGCAATGGAAACAATGCATAAAGATTAAAAAGGGGTTAGAAGTTTATGAAGTTTAAATTAAGTGAATTATTGGCAATTTATAAGCCAGAACAATTAAATGCATTCTTAAAAGAACACATAAACACAGATTTAGAAGATAATAATTTATTATATGAAAACATAAGTGATAATTGGACTTGTGTAGGAGATACCAAGTATAATTTATCAGCTATTAATATGCTTAAGGATTCCGGCAAAGGACTAATAGAAAGAATTACTAATGGAATTGATGCTGTACTTGAAAAAGAAAAAGAAAAAAATAGATTAGATTCTCCTAAAACCGCTGATGATATAGTTAAAGTAGCTTTTCCACATTATTATGAAAACAAGCAAAATATTAAAAAAGGTGCATCTGATAGACAAAATGCTTGCGAAACAGCAGATAAAGTTATAGTAGCTATTAATGACAGTACTAAGTCTAACAAACCTACTGTTGATGTGGTAGATCAGGGGTGCGGAATAAGTGGTGAAAAATTTGGAGATACTATTTTATCTATTCATAAAGGAAATAAATCAACAACAGATAAAAACTATTTAATAGGTGCGTTTGGCCAGGGCGGTTCAACGGCATTACCATTCTCTTTTGCGACAATTATAGTTTCAAAAAAAGATGGTAACATTTATTTTACAATTGTTAAGAAATGTTTATTCTCTGATATGAAAATGGATACATATTTATATCTTACACCAAATCGTCAAGTTTCATTGATTGAGAATGATGATCATAATTATGAAGATGAGTATATTAACACTTTTATTAATTCAGAATCTGGAACATTAATCAGAATGATAGATATGGAGATACCACGTGAATATAGAGTGAATGATGCTGCAAAACCAGGTATGCTTGGTGATTATATTAATACTGAATTATACAATGTTAGCTTACCAGTAAAAGTTGTTGAAAACAGGGCAGATTTTACAAGCAATGCTCATAAGCAAAATAGATACTCATATGGTTCTAATAATAAAATGATGACGTGGGAATATGCCAGAAAAGAATATTTTGGCACTATAAGCATTGAACATAATACAAAAGAATATAAACTAAATTATTACTTTATACTTCCTCCAGATGAGTCGGATTGGGCTAAAGATGCAAAATGTAAAGATATCTTTAAACAAGTAAACGTTCACCTTGATCCGATAATTTATACAGTTAATGGACAATACATATCTAGCGAAAAATTTACAAAATTAAAAAATGCTGGTTTAAGCTTTTTACAATATCGATTATTAGTAGATATTAATCTTGATGTTTTGGGTAAGGACAAGTATAGATTCTTTACCACTGATAGATCTAGAATTCAAGATTCAGATTTAACAAATGGCTTTCTGGATAAAGTAATTGAAGCTTTGAAAAATGAAAAAACGATAATTGACATGAATAACTATATTGCAAGCCAAAGTGTTAATGCAAATATAGATAATGAATTAATAAATGATATTAGTAGTAATGTAAAAAGTATTTATAATAAGTTTTTGAAGTCAGGCAATAAAATATTAAACGTTAATAATGGTCATCACGTTAATCCAACTCCTGAAGAGATATACTATGACTCAATTCAAGAATTTGAAATCACTACATCAAAACAAGTTTTTTACAAGAATGAAAGTATAAATGTTGTAGTAACAACAAAAGCCAAAAAGAGCGTTAATGATAAAGCAAAAATATACATGTTTGTTGATGGCAAACAAAATTATAATCATTCTGAATCTGTGATGAATGGCAGAATTCAATATACATTAAATGATGTTCCTATAGGAATGCACAATATTCAATTTGATTTATATGATGATGAATTAAATCTAGCAAAGAGAAGTAATGTATTTGAATTTGCTGTAGTTGATGATCTAAAGAAACAAGCTGAAAGCATAACTAATAATAAAGAATTAGAATTAAACATTCAACTTGTTGATGATAAGGAATTAATAATAGATACAGTAAAAAATGAAATTGATAAAACAATAGATGTTTATTTATGCTTAAGTCATGATTTGCTAGTAAATAACTTGTATGGCAAGAGCGCTAGTAATGATGAGATTCAAGTATTAAAGAATAAGCTATTAGAGCCTATTATACTATTTACACTTTTCCTAGGGGATAATTATGATAATATAGAAGATATTGATAAGAAAAACGAGATCATTTTGTCGTTCTGTAATACTTTCTATATTACAAATAGCTTAAAATAATATTAGCCTGGATTATTTATCCAGGCTTTTTTAGGTACCATTTAGGTACCAACAGACTAATAAATACCATTTTATTACGGTTATTACGAAAATATAATAGCTATAAAAGGACGGTTTTAAAAGGATTTAACACATACGAGTACTCAAAGGGCGAGCCCCCTCAAGAGAGCAAAAAATAAATAATGAAATTTATTTTAACTTTTCTAGATATTTATCATAAATTAATATAGGTGATTAATTTATGAATAATTATAAAATTGTTTTAGATAGTGGACATGGTGGATCAGATAGTGGTGCTACTGGAAATGGTATAATAGAAAAGGATTTAACATTAAAAATATCACAGTATATTTATAATAAATTAAAAGAATTAGGTATACCTGTTACGATGACAAGAACTACTGATGAAACATTAGATCCAAAGGAAAGAGTAAATAGAATACTAAATGCTTATGGAAATTCTGATGATGTAATAGTAGTATCTAATCATATAAATGCAGGAGGTGGCGATGGTGCTGAAGTAATATATGCCCTTAGAAATGATGATACTCTTGCTAATTTAGTTTTAAATAATTTAGAAAGTGCTGGCCAAAATCCAAGAAAGGTATATCAAAGAAGATTACCTAGTAATCCGTCAAAAGATTATTATTTTATACATAGAAATACAGGTAATACACAACCAATTATAGTTGAATATGGTTTTTTAGATAGTAAAGGTAATGATGTAAATTTACTTAAAAATAACTATCAACAGTTAGCTCAAGCAACAGTTGATGCTTTACTAGAATATATAGGGTATAGTCCTGAAATATCTGAAAATACATATGTAGTAAAATCAGGAGATAGCTTATGGAGTATAGCAAAAAAATATAATACTACGCCACAAAGATTAAAAGAATTAAATAAATTAAATAGCAATCTATTAAGTGTTGGTCAAGTTTTAACTGTACCAGAACTTGAAAATGAAATAATCGAAGATAATGTTTATATAGTAAAACAAGGTGATACATTATATAAAGTAGCGCAGCTTTATAATATAAATATCTCTGATTTAATTAATTATAATAAATTAAATTCTACTACACTTTCAGTTGGGCAAAGACTATTAATACCAGAGGTAACTAATGAAATAGATGATGTTTATGATATTTATACAGTAAAAAGTGGTGATACACTTTATAGTATTTCAAGAGAGTTTAATACAACACCACAAGAATTAAGAGTTATAAATAATTTAGGTAGTAATTTACTTAGTATAGGTGAACAAATAAAAGTACCACGTAATGAAAATCAAGAAATACAAACAGAGTTTGTAGAGTATACAGTAGAACCTGGAGATACACTTTATAATATAGCTATAAAATTTGATTCTAATGTGAAAGATATAATGGAATATAATAATTTAAGTAGTAATTTATTAAGTGTTGGTCAGATAATAAGAATACCATCGTCAACTTTAAATAATACATATGTAGTTCAAAGCGGAGATACATTATATAATATTGCGCTTAAATTTAATACAACAGTAGCTCAAATTAAACAAAAGAATAATTTAGTAAATAACAATTTGAGTGTAGGTCAGGTTTTAAATGTGTAATTATACTTGCTATGTGCAAATTAAAAAAATATATTGTTTTGTAATTTAATATATGATATAATTAGTGGCATAGGGGTATAGTTCAATGGTAGAATAACGGTCTCCAAAACCGCTGATGTGGGTTCAACTCCTGCTACCCCTGCCATTATGTAATATAAAATGATCTAGTATAATCTAGATCATTTTTTTAACCACATATACATACCATCTTCAGCTACTTCTTTTTTTACTCTAAAACCAAATTTTGAATAAAAATGTTGCTTACCAGGAGCTGATAGAAGTTGTATCATTATTTCTTCATCCTCTTTAATGCCATTTTTTATATATTCAATTAAAGCATTAATCATTTCTGTGCCATAGCCATTGCCTTGAAATTTGGGAAGTACTATTACATCCATAATTAAACCAGCATATCCACCATCTGTTACAAACCTGGCCATTCCAATAGTTTTACCATTAAGCACATATTTTACATTTATTCCATTATCTAAACTTATTTTTAATAATCTTTCTGAAGGCCTTTTCCAATTTAATGCATCTAATAATTTATAATACTCGTCAATAGTTAGTTTATTTATTTCAATCATACATTCACCATCCGTTAAATAAATTATATACTAAATCATTAATTAACGCTATAGCTAATATGTATTTGAGTTTTATCTCATTTTTTTGATTATTATTATTTTTAATGATATAATACAAACGATGGTGGTAGTATGATTAAGAATAAAAAAATATTTGGTGTAATTATATTATTAATTATAGCTGTTGTTATATTATTTATTTTTATAATAATTTCTAAAAAAAGTATAAAAAAAGATTACTCATTTTACAAAAAAACAGATAAGTATGAATATAAAGTAAATGTAAAAATAACAAAAAATAATGAAATTGATGATCAAATAAAAAAATATGTTGATGATAAAATTTCTTTAGTAAAAGAAAAAACCAATTATAAATTAGATTTTAATAGTGTAAAAAAAGAATATAAAGAGATAGTAACATATGACTACGTTGATTTAGAATATAAAAAGAAAGATAAAGTAGTTGAAAAACATATGGTTTATAATCTAAAAAATAATACAATTTTAAAACTAAATGATATTTTTAATGATAAAACAAATTATGAGCAATATATAAAAGATAAATTGTATTACTATGTACTACATTATTCATATCAAAATAATATAAAAGTAGATGATCTAAAAATTAAAGATTTAAATAATTTTTATATTGATCAAGAAGGTATACATTTTTACGTATTAGTAAATAATCTAACTGTAAAAAAGACATTTAGTTATCCAGAATTAAATGAATACATAAATGAAGAATATAAAACATATATTGGTCAATCTTTTGAAAAACAAAGAACTACAAGAAATATAGATAATTTTAAAGATAAAAAAGTAATTGCTATTACATTTGATGATGGTCCAGGCGGAGATACAACAAATAGGCTATTAGATGAACTTGATAAAAGAGATATTAAAGTAACATTTTTTGTGGTTGGAACTAATGTATCTAAATATCCGGATATAATAAAAAGGATGTATATTGATGGGCATGATATAGGTAGTCATACATATAATCACGCTAATCTAACAAAATTAAGTGATGATGAAATATATAAACAAAAATCTAGTGTTGTTGAATTAGTAAATAGTATAACAGGTTTTTCTCCAACACTAATTAGACCACCATATGGAAGCATAGATAATAGAGTAAAAAGTATATATCCTATGAAAAATATTTTATGGAATGTTGATTCAGAAGATTGGAAATCAAAGAATGTAGATATGATATACGATGAAATAATGAAGGCAACAGATGATGGTGATATAGTGTTACTACATGATTTATATGAAACAAGTGTAGATGGAGCATTAAAATCAATTGATGAATTATTAAAACAAGGATATGAATTTGTTACTATTAGTGAATTACTACAAATAAAAGGTGATACTAAAGATACATATTATGGTTTTTAAAAAAATTTTAAAAACACTAATTTTGTATTTTTGTAAAAATAACTTAACAGAAGGGTATAAATCTGTCTAGACAGATTTTGAATATCACTTCTTTTTTTTGCTCAAAAATCCAAAATCAGTGTTTTGACTATTATTTTATATTATTATATCCTCTACTTGGAAAGGAGGAATGTAATGAAAAAAATAAGATTGTTAGTGTTTTTTGTATTTATCTTTTTACTATCCGTTTCAAAGGCAAGTGCAGAAAATGTTGAAGTAACTACTGATTTTTTTGATGGAGTTTATTCTAATCGTCAGTTTAATGGAATAACATACTGGGGTAAATTTGCATACATCAAAATTAATGGTCAAATTGGATATTGCTTAGATCCATCTAATATAATTCAAACAACAAATTACTATACTAGTGATAACTTTAGTATGGTTGGATTGTCAGATGAAGATATAAGAAAAATTGAAAACTATGCTTATTATGGATATGGATATGAAGGACATACTTCAAAGGAATATTATATGGCAACTCAACAATTAATATGGGAAGTATTTCCAGATTATGTAATATACTACACAACAGAAGGAAATAAGCAAGGAAATGTAATTGATATATCAAGTTACATGCAAGAAATAAAAGATACAATTGCAAGTAATAATAAATACCCTAGTTTGCCAGGTAATATATCTGGAAAAGTCGGCCAAAGCATGATAATCAGTGATAAAAACAATATTTTACACGAATATGAATTAGAAACAAATAGCCCTAATGTTTCTATTGATGGTAATCAATTGATAGTCAACTTTAATGAACCAATGTTTGAAACTATAATAATTAGAAGAAAGCCAAGAAATAACATTAAAAGTTTACTATACCTTGCCAATAACAGTCAAACAGTTTCACTTTTAGGTTTGAATCATCAAAATAAAATTCGTTTTACGGTAGAAACACTCCCTATAAAAAAAGCAATTTTAAGGGTAAATAAAAAAGATGAACTATCAGATACAAATATTAAATCAAAAGTTAAATACAAAATCAAAAATCGCGATACAAATGAATTCTTTACTTATAATGGTAACATGATATTTGAAAGTACCGAAGAAGGATTATTAGAACTTCCTTTTTATCTTGAAGAAGGAAATTATTCGATTATTGAAGTAGAAGCACCATATGGATACTATAAAGACGAAAACGAATTTCTATTTTCAATTACTGAAGATACAGAATTAGTAGATGATAAATATCTTCATATTGATTTTTATAATACACCAATTTTATCGAAACTTATAATTAAAAAAGTAGATAAAGATTTAAATAAAGAATTAGGTAACGCTATATTTGAAATTTATAATGAATCGAATGAATTAATTGATACAGTTACAACAGATGAAAATGGAATTGCTGTTTTAGAAAAATTAAGATATGGCAAATATTTTATAAAAGAAATACAGGCTCCAGATGGTTATATAGTATCAAAAGATATAAAAGAAATTGAAATTGATAGTGATAAAGTAATGATTGAAATGTATAATCAAAAAATAAATGTTCCAGATACTAATGTAAGTAAAAACTCTTTTATTGGTTTTATAGGTATACTCGTAATCACTATTGGAATTATTATAATAAGAAAAATAAAAAATTTTTCAAATTAAATAAATCACTCTTTAACTAGAGTGATTTATTATTTTTAAAATCCCAATTATTATAAATAAGCAGGCACATATTGGTTCAAAATAAATAGGATTAAATTGTTTAATTTTTTTAGGTAATAATAGGGATAGAGTGTTACAAAATGTTGATATGAAAATACATAAAAAAACATTATAGTTTGAAAGACCAAAACTAATTCCAATTATAATTGAATCAATTGAAACAAGTATTCCTAGAGCAAATGCTTCTTTATTGTCTAATATCTTTGAATTATCTAAATCTAAGTTTTTATTTTTTTTGAATAATTGATATATTCCAATAAAAATAAAAAGTAATCCACTTATTATAGAACAAGTATTATTATTTACTTTTAAATTTGTAGAAAAGTATATGGATAAAAAAAGTATTAGTGATGAAGTAAATATGGTTATTACTATACTTTTAATTGGAATATAAACAGATTTGAATTTTAATAATAAAGATAATATAAATAAATCAACACTCATAAGTATAGATGTAATTACAATATAAATCATGTTACACCCCTATAACATTTTATTATAAAAAATAAATATAGGTACGGTATTTGTCTATAACTTACGAATATAATTTATAGGAATGTGATAAAATGAAAAAATTTTTAATAGGAATAGTTATAGGTATTGGTAAGATAATGCCTGGTGTAAGTGGAGCAATGCTTGCTATAACATTTAAAGTATATGAGGATATGTTAGAAGCTATTGCTAATATATTAAAAACACCTAAAAAAAGTATAAAATACTTATTTTCAATTGGCATGGGTATACTCATTTCGATTATTTTTTTTAGTAATATTATTAAAATATGCTTAAACAAATATTATTTTATTACTATGTCTTTATTCATTGGACTTATGTTAGGAAGTTTATATAATTTTTTTAATAGTGAAAAAGCAAAGGTAACTGGTAAGAGGTTTATAATATTTATTATATCGTTCTTATTTATATTTTTTTTACCTATTCTATTAAAATTTAAATTAAAAGTAAATGTAAATATTATTTATTTATTTTTTATGGGTATACTTGATTCATTTGCAACTATAGTTCCAGGTGTAAGTGGAACAGCTCTATTATTAATATTTGGGTGCTACAATTTATTATTAAATAGTTTCTCAAATATATTTGAAATAGAATCAATTTATACATTACTTCCTTTTTTTATTGGATTTGGATTTGGAGTTATTGCGATTTCTAAAATAATAAATAATTTATATATAAAAAATTACGAGGAAACATTTTACTTAATATTAGGCTTTTCATCAGCATCTATGTTTTTACTTATTTTAGATTTTTTTAAATCATTACAATTTAAATATTTAATAATTTATATTATTTTAATCGCTTTTGGATTCAAGATAGGTTCTATTTTGGATAATAAATAATATATATGTATTGAGGTGATTTAGTGGAAAATAAAAAACCAAAAATATTTGCTAATAAAATAGAGAAGGATATAAAAAATAATGAAAAATATTTTTATTCAAACATGGAAGAAAAACAGGAAAATTTAGAAGAACATAATAAAACAGAAAAAAACGTGTCTCAAAAAATAAATGATATTTTTTCATCAACAAGGTATGTTTATAAAGCAGATGTTGATATTAAATTAAAAGATAGTGAATTAAAAACTAAAATTATCGGGAAAAATAAAACACATTTAATAACTATAGATAATGAATTAATACCTATATCAGATATAGAAGATATAAAATTTAGCAATTAAAAAAGCCTTTAAATGATATATTTATACATCACTAAAGGCTTTTTTTATATACATTCTACAAAAGTATCATTTAAACAACGTATTGCACATACACAATTTAAATTCATTGTAAAGAAAGAATTAGTTGCTACATATGGTATACCTGGTTCAGTAGTATCCGGGTTATTCGCTAGAACTCTAAATGTAGCACAGCAACCATCAATTTTTTCAACTCTAAATACATTAGAACATACTACACCTTCATCGCCACAAACTACATTTTCTCTTGTTGTAGGCATGCTCCATGGCGTACCATTTCCAAATGATGTATATAACATGACTGGTCTAGTGTTGTAAGCAAAAGTAGAAATAGTATTTCCTAAAAATCCTCTATCACATGTATCTAAACAAGAATCTCCACAATCTGCATTTTTTTGTAGTATTGCAATTACTTTTAAAATTTCTGCAATGCATTTGCACTCGCTATTATTGTTGTCACACATATAATCCACCCTTTCATTAGTTCTCACTATAACATATTCATATAAAGTGAATTTGTGTAAATTAAAGCCTAAAAAAACATAAGTTAATGCTTTCTACTTATGTTAAAAAGTTTAAAATTAATATTTGGAAATGCTTTTATTAAACGTCTAGATAAGAATGATTTACTCATTATTATTTCTTTAACTTTAGTTGTGATTTCCTCTGTATAGTCTTTTCTAACAGAATCAGCTGTTAATTTTAATCTATGTATTATATTAAATGACGTTATTACATCTGATACAAATATTATTAAAATTGAGATTGAAAAAATGTAGAATAAAGGTTTTGGTATAAGACCTAAATATTTTGTAATATATGGATTTATAAAATATAAAAGTAATACTCCTAAAAAACCAAAACATATTGAATTTGTTAAACAAACTCTCCCATTAATATTAAATGGTATGTTTGAGTAATCCCACCATCTTGCATGAAATATTTTTTCCATAAAATAACTAGTCAAATATTCAGCAGTAGTGCATATAAAAATAGCCATAACAAACAATACTAAAGTATCATCCATGTATTTTTTTAAAACAAAAATCATTAAAATAGATGAAATGCCATATATAGGGCAATATGGACCAACTAAAAAACCTCTATTAATTATTTTTTTGTTTTCAAATCCGCAAACTATCATCTCTATAATCCATCCAATAAATGAATAAATTATAAATAAAATAAATAAAAATAAAAAGTTATACATCAAACCACGCTCAATTCATTATAACAATTATATCATATTCAAAATAAATTTGATATAATATTTTTGGAGATGGTAATATGAAGCAAGCAATCGTTTTATCAGGTGGTGGATCAAGAGGTGCATATCAAATAGGAGTATGGAAAGCACTTATAAAATTAAGAATAAAATATGATATAGTAACAGGAACTTCTGTTGGAGCACTTAATGGTGCGTTAATGATTCAAAATAAGTTTAGAGAAGCTTATAACTTATGGTCAAAAATGAATTTTAATGTAATTTTTGATGAAAAGATAAAAAATGATTCTTCATCTAAAGAAGGGAAAAAAGAGATTTTTAAATTATATGCGAAAAATATAACATTAGATGGTGGTATGTATGCAAGTAATTTATATGATGTAATAAATAAAATGGTTGATGAGGATTATATTAGAAAATCAGAAATAGATTTTGGCTTAGTAACTGTTAAGTACCCAAGTTTAAAAAGTGTTAGTTTAACAAAAAAAGATATACCTAATGGTGAGTTAAAAAATTATTTAATTGCTTCATCAGCATGTTTTCCAGCATTTCAAAAGAAAAAAATAAATAATGAATATTATATTGATGGAGGATATTATGATAATTTACCTTTGAATCTAGCATGTTCTATGGGTGCTGAAAAAATAATAGCAGTTGATTTAGATGCAGTTGGAGTAAAAAGAAAACTAAAATATGAAAATGTTGAAATTAAAATGATCAGTTCAAATCATAATTTAGGATCATTTTTAGATTTTGATAATGAATTATCAAATAATAATATTTTTTATGGATACACTGATACTTTAAAATCATATGGAAAACTTGTTGGAAAATTTTATACATTTAAAAAGCATGAATTTAAAAAGTTACATAGAAGATATGATGATAAGTTTATGAAAGTATTTAAAAATACAGTTGAAAAAAATAAGTTTGCTTTATCTCTTAAAAGTAGAAATTATAAAAGAATATTAAAAAATGATAAAAGTATTCTAGAGGAAATATTAGAATATTTAGGCGAAATTTACGGAATTGATGATAAAAGAATATATAGATTAACAAATTATAATAAGGTATTATTAAAAAAAATAAAAAGTATAAATATAAATGAGATTAATAAAACATTAAAATATATTAAATTACTTGAAAAAGATAGATTAATAAAATATTTTAGTTTATTAATAATGCAAGGAAAAAATAAAGAGTTAGATAAGTTTATTCCAATTTTTTCAAAAGAAATTTTATGTTCTATTTATATTTCTTTAATAAGTTAATAAATAATTCATAAAATTTAATAGGGTGATTATATGAAGAATGCAATATTTTATTATTATCAACTTTCTTCATATGATATACATAAAATAGATAAAGCATATTTTTTTAAATCATCTTCGTATGATCTAGCACTTATTCCAACTATGTTAGATAATAAAGAAATAGAGGATTTAAATAATTTAAGCATTAGACTTATGAATTTAGGCATAGAAACAAACCAAATAATATATAACAAAGCTAATTTACCAATAACAAATATTGATGGAATAAATTATGTTTTAATAAAATACAATAAAGGTAAAGATCAAATTATAACTATAAATGATATAATGTATTTTTCAAATATAACGACAAGAATTGATTTAAAAGAAAAAATAAAGTGGAAAAAACTTTGGATTGATAAAATAGATTACATGGAATATCAAATTACTCATTTTGGTAAAAGTAATCCCAAAATAAGAGAAAGTTTTAGTTATTACGTAGGTCTTGGTGAAAATGCTATTAGTTTAATTAATAGTTTGGGTGAAAACTATGCTATGTCTGTTCAACATACAAGATTAAAACATGACTGTAATTTTTTTGAATTTTATAATCCACTTAATTTTGTAGTTGATTCACGTGTAAGAGATGTATGTGAATATATTAAAAGTAAATTTTTTAGTATTAAAAATTTAGATATGGATAGTTTTATTGAAAGTGTAGAAGATTATATAGTTAATCAAAAATATAGTCGTGATGAATTAATTTTGTTCTTATCACGACTATTATTTCCTACATACTATTTTGATTTATATGAACAAATAGTTGTAGGTTTAAAAGATGAAATGAGTATTAATTTAATAATAGATAGAGTAAATAATTATGAAAAATTTTTAAAAAGAATATATCTGTATATGTGTACTTTTGTTAGTATGCCAGATATTGAATGGCTAAAAAAAAATAACTAAAAAGTTATTATATATTTACTACAGCTTCTATTTCAGGAATTTCTTCTTTTATAGCAGCTTCAATCCCATCTTTAATTGTATAATCAATTAAAGAACAATTTGAACATGCACCTAATAATTTTATATACACAATATTGTCTTCTAATTTAACAAATTCTATATCTCCACCATCATTAATTAAAAATGGTCTTAACTCCTCAATAATATCGATAATTTTTTTCTCTTTTTCTTTCATAATAATCACCACCAAATATTATACTAAAAAAAATAATAAAGTAAACCTTTAATTGCAATTAATTTTATGATATAATGACACTGAAAACAGGTGAAAATTATGTCAAAATATATAAAAGGTAGAATTATTAAGGGTAAAATTACAGGTATTGAAAAATATGGTATATTTATTACTTTTCCAGATGGATATAGTGGATTAATACATATATCAGAAATATCTGATGGATTTGTTAGTAATATTAATTCATATGGAAAAATAGGAGAAGATATATATTCTGAAATACTCGATGTAGATGATGAAAATAAAAAAATAAAATTAGGTTTAAAAAAAGTAGTAGCATATAAAGGTGGAGGTTTAAAGCGAAAAAAAATTATTGAGACCGAAAGTGGATTTTATACATTAGGAAAGAAGTTACCATATTGGATTGATGATGCGTTAAAAAAATCAAAAAACATTGTAAATACTATTGACAAACAATAATATAAATGATATATTTAATTACGTCTAGTACGGGCGATTAGCTCAGTTGGTTAGAGCACTTGCCTTACAAGCAAGGGGTCATAGGTTCGAGTCCTATATCGCCCACCATGCCGGAATAGCTCAATTGGTAGAGCAACTGACTTGTAATCAGTAGGTTGTGGGTTCAAGTCCTATTTCCGGCACCATTTATTTTGGAAGGGTAGCGAAGTGGCTAAACGCGGCAGACTGTAAATCTGTTCCTTCGGGTTCGATGGTTCGAATCCATCTCCTTCCACCACTAATGATTACTTATTGCCTCGTAGCCAAGCGGTAAGGCACCACACTTTGACTGTGGCATTCGCTAGTTCGAATCTAGCCGAGGCAGCCACTAAAATTATATGTCCCGTTAGCTCAGCTGGTAGAGCATTTGACTTTTAATCAAAGGGTCACAGATTCGAATTCTGTACGGGACACCATTTATTGTGCCTGAGTGGCGAAATTGGTAGACGCACAGGACTTAAAATCCTGCGGGAGTCAAATCCCGTGCCGGTTCAAGTCCGGCCTTAGGCACCATAATTTTTTTGGAGAAATACCCAAGTCTGGTTGAAGGGACTGGTCTTGAAAACCAGGAGGTCGGCAACGGCGCGGGGGTTCGAATCCCTCTTTCTCCGCCACTAATATATATCGCGGAATGGAGCAGTCTGGTAGCTCGTCGGGCTCATAACCCGAAGGCCGTAGGTTCAAATCCTGCTTCCGCAACCAAATGGTCCCGTGGTGTAGCGGTTATCACGTCTGCCTGTCACGCAGAAGATCGCGAGTTCAATTCTCGTCGGGACCGCCATTATAAATTGGCTCTGTAGCTCAGTTGGTAGAGCACAGGACTGAAAATCCTGGTGTCGGTGGTTCAATCCCACTCGGAGCCACCATTTTTTTATATAATAATATATTAAACGTAGCTGCGCTCGTAGCTCAGCTGGATAGAGTGTTTGGCTACGAACCAAAAGGTCAGGGGTTCGAATCCCTTCGAGCGCACCATATATCGGAAAATAGCACAACTTGGTAGTGCACTACATTTGGGATGTAGGGGTTGCAGGTTCAAATCCTGTTTTTCCGACCAGTTTGTTAATTACCCTTTTTATAAGGGTTTTTATTTTGGTTTTTAGTATTGATAATATATAAATTTTTTGATAATATTTTATTGGTGATACACATGACTAAGAGAGAAAAAAAGATAGTAAAAGTAAGTTTTATAGGAATAATATCTAATGTATTTTTATCTATTTTTAAATTTTTAATTGGCTTTTTTACTAATTCTATTGCTATTACTCTTGATGCCGTTAATAATTTATCAGATGTATTATCATCAACTATTACTATTGTTGGAACTAAACTTGCTAATAAACAGCCAGATAAGAAACATCCATTTGGTCATGGTAGAATAGAATACTTAAGTGCACTTATAATTTCAATAATTATTTTATATGCAGGTGTGACTTCATTTAGTGAGTCTATAAAAAAGATTATTAATCCTGAATTGCCTAAGTATAACCATGTTTCATTAATAATTATAGTCGTTGCTATATTTATTAAAATAATACTGGGTATTTATACAAAAAAAATAGGTGAAAAAGTTAAATCTGATTCCCTTGTTAATTCTGGGTTTGACGCTTTGATGGATGCATTTATTTCACTTTCTACATTAGTTGCTGCAATTATATATATTTTAAAATCAGTTTCTATTGAATCGTATTTAGGAATATTAATATCACTATTTATAATTAAATCAGGTATTTCGATGGTAAAAAAGACGTTAAGTCAAATTTTAGGTGAAAGAATAGATAGTGGTATTGCAAAGGAAATTAAAAATACGGTTAATTCTTTTAAAGAAGTTCATGGCGCATATGATTTAATGCTTAATAATTATGGACCTGAAATATATATGGGTTCAATTCATATTGAAGTAGATGACACTATGAGTGCAACTGAAATTGATGAATTAACAAGAAAAATAACAGAAAAAGTTTTAGAAAAAAATAATGTTTTACTATCTGCAATAGGTATTTATTCATTTAATACTAAAGATAAAGAATTAGTAAAAATAAGAAGTAATATAGAAAAAATAGTATACTCACATAAAGAAGCAATTCAAATACATGGCTTTTATGTTAATAAAGTAGATAAAGAAATAAATTTTGATTTAATAATTGATTATGATGTAAAGGATAGAACTAAAATTTATAATGAAATATGTAATGAAATAAAACATTACTATAGTGATTATAGGTTTAATATTATTGTTGATATAGATGCTAGTGATTAAATACCAATTTGGTATTTTTTTAATATTTTTGTACATATTAAACTTAGGAGGGACAATATGACAGAAAAAGAATTGCTTTATTTTGAAGATGCTATTGGGCATGAAAAAAATTTAATTAAGATATGTGATTTTATGTTAGAAAATTTGAATGATAAAACACTAATATCATTTATTGAAAAAGAAAGAGAAGACCATACAAATTTAAAAGAAAAACTAATGAATTTACTTAAGGAGAATGCAAATGAATGATCAATTATTAATGGAAAATTATTTACTTGTTTTAAAAAGTACAGTTGAAGTGTATGTTCATGGAACATTGGAAAGTACATCAAATGATACTAGAGAAACATTAAAATTTGGCTTAAATGAAATTTTACAACATCAGGCTGATACATATGATAATATGACTAAATTTGGATGGTATACAGTAAGTAATGTAGAAACAAGTAAAATTAGTCAAACAATACAAACAATTAATAGCAAAAATTAGATTAAATATCTAATTTTTTTTGATAAATATTTTATATTATGATATATTTATCTTATCAAAAGGAGGAACATATGATCCAATATAATTCAATATTAATTCTTTCATATTTTTTTATATGTTTAGTGGTTTTACTTTTAAATTATTTAACTAAAGGTGTATCAAATAAATTGTTATTCTCAAGCTATAGGAGCTTTATATTAAATCCACTTACATATGTTAGGTTAATTACACATTCATTTGGACATGATGGTTTTATGCATTTTATGAATAATTTTTTATATATATTATTAATTGGTCCAATGATAGAAGAAAAATATGGAACAATTCCTCTTTTAAAGATGATGATTATTACGTCAATTGTAATAGGTGTAGTTAATTATATTTTTAGTAATAAGGCTATATTAGGTTCAAGTGGTATTGTATACATGTTTATTACTCTTTCATCTGCAGTAAATTTAGAAAGTGGTAAAATACCATTAACGTTAGTACTTGTATGCTTGTTCTATGTTATAAAAGAAATAGTAAATAGTATTATTAAAACTGATAATGTCTCTCATTTTTCACATTTTGTGGGTGCAGCATGCGGAATAATGTTTATATTTTTCCCGATATAAAAAAATATTATAAAAATTATTGACACACTAAAAAAAATATGTTAAAATTAACATGTTTCTGGGGGATTAGCTCAGCTGGCTAGAGCACTTGCCTTGCACGCAAGGGGTCACGGGTTCGAATCCCATATCCTCCACCAATATGAAATTAACCCTTATAAAATAAGGGTTTTTATTTTGTCTTAAAATATCCATTAAATACAAATTTAGATTCATTGACAACTAGGAATGCTTTATTATCTAGATTTTTAATTAGATATTTAATTTCATTTAAACTATTTTTATTTATTTCCATTATTAACATATATTTTTTGTGTTCATCATCAATTCCAGATACTTCTAAAACAGATACAGCGTATCCTTCTTTTCTTAATATATCAATTATTATTTGTTTGTTAGTTATAATTTGTAAACTTAATGTACCTTTAATAAATTTATCAGATAAAATGCTTCCTATATAAGTACCTGTTGCAAAGCCTAATGAATATGCCATTGCAATAAATAAACTATTATTTGTAGTATTTAATGCTTCTTTAACAATTAAAAACCAGACAAGAACTTCAAAAAAACCTACAACGCTTGCGATAACTGCTTTGCCTTTTACAGTTATGATTGTACGTATTGTACCAAGCGATACATCAAGTATTCTAATAAAAAATATTTTTAAACATAAAATAAGTAGTTGCATATAGTGTTCACCACTATTATAATTAATAAATTTAAAAAAAATATACTATTTAACTTTAATAAAAATAAAATTTAATAGGTGGTGAAATGCTGTTTCGTATTTTCGCATTTTTAATAGGTTTTGGTTTTACAGTGATTGGATGTATGTACATAATAAGTTATTTAAATTTGCTTACTATTGGGTATAATTTTTTAGAGTATGTTAATTTTATAATTAGAAGATTAGAATGTCTTATTTCTTTAATGGGATTATTACTAATCATCTTATCAATATATTTACCAGGAGGAAAAATATGAAATATATTTATGATATTCTTTTGAATTTTCAAACAGTACCATATGAGTTTTATGAATGGAATAATAATGATTATATTAGTCATATACGAAAGATACCTGCTTTTAAAATAAGTGAGGACGTAATGAAAGATGTACTAAGTTTTAATGTTGTATTTGATAATTTATTATTAAAAAAGATAATTAACAAATGTGAAATATTTACAAAAAAAGGTATAAAAAAAATAAAATATGCGTTTATTGTATGTGATTCAAATACTTCATTAGCGCTCATTTTAGATAATAGTGGTAAAACAATTAAAATAAGTAAACTATTAATTGATGAAGATATTGAGGTGTGTGATTTTTCATCATGTTTAGATATTATAGAATTAAAATATAAGGTATTAGATAAAAGAAAAATATTTAATTTTAAATCAAGACATGAACTTGAACTTGAAAATAAAATAATAAATAATTTAGAAAGAATAAAAAAAGATAGTGACATAATTCAAATGCAGTACTTACACTATGAATGTTTTAATAAAAAGAGCAATAATTTAAATTATATGTTTGATAATTTTATAAATGAAATTAATAAAAATAATAAAAATGTAACGTATAAATTAGATTCTATTTTTAACATGTTATCGATAAAGTATTTATAATTAAGTATAAAAAATATAATAATATTCAAAATAAATATAGGAGGAATAATATGAAAAAATTATGTGTAATAATTAGTATAATGAGTTTGCTTTTAGTTGGATGTGGTGAAACCTTAATGAATACACCTACAAAAAAAGTAGAAATGTTTTTGGATAAGTATAAAACTTTAGATAATGATGTTACTACACAATTAAATGATGTAGTTGATGGTTATTCTTTGTTTGATGATGAATCTAAAGAAGAGTATAAAAAACTAATGCAAAAACATTATAAAAATCTAAATTATGAAGTAAAAGAAGAACGAATTAATGGAGATCAAGCTGTAGTTACAACTGAAATAGAAGTAACAGATTATTCAAAAATAATGACTGATGCTAATAGTTATCTTGCAAATCATAGAGATGAGTTTAGTGATAGTAATGGTAATTATAATGAATTGTTGTTTACTAAATATAGAATAAACAAACTAAAAGAAGCATCAGAAACAGTTAAATATACTATTGATTTTCAATTGAAAAAAGAAAATAAAAAATGGGTTCTCGAAGACTTAACTGATGAACAAGAAGCAAAAATTAATGGAATGTATACATATTAAAAGAATGGGTAAACCATTCTTTTAATTTACATATGTTCCAATGTCTTCACCAAGTAATACTTTCTTGAGATTTCCTTTTTTATTAATGTTGAAAACTATTATAGGAATGTTTTCTTCCATACATAAACTTGTTGCTGTTGAATCCATTACATTAAGTTTTTTATTTAAAACTTCTATGTATGTTGTTTTTGATATAAGTTCTGCATCATCATGCTTTCTTGGATCTTTATTGTATATTCCGTCTACATTAGTTGCTTTTAATACACAATCAGCGTTAATTTCAGCAGCTCTAAGAGCGCTTGCTGTATCAGTTGAAAAGAAAGGACTTCCTGTACCACATCCAAATACAACAACTCTTCCTTTATCTAGGTGTCTAATTGCTCTATCCTTAATATAGAATTCTGCAATTTGTCGCATTTCTACACTTGTTTGAACCCTAACTTCCTGTTTTAGTTGTTTAAATGCATCTCCAACAGCTAATGCATTCATTGTAGTTCCAAGCATTCCTATATAATCACTTGTTGCTCTATCCATGTATTTGTTACTTCTTCCTCTCCAGAAGTTTCCACCACCAACAACAATTCCAATTTCTACTCCTAGTTGTGCACATTCTTTAATTTCAGAACATATTTCTAGTACTCTTTCAAAATCAATACCCTTATCCATATTTCCTGCGAGTGATTCCCCACTTAATTTAAGTAAAACACGTTTATATTTCATAATACCTCCCTAATATTAACAATATTATATCATGTATATAGAAATATGTAATAAAAAAATTGATATGATAATTAAATATATATAAATAGGACTAATTTGTCCTTTTACTCATATTATTTTATAGGTGAGTATATGAAAAAAATAGTTGTAGTTTTATTATTATTTATGATATTTCCATATAAAAGTTTATCTTATACAACAAGCGCTAGTTGTGGAATATTAATGGATCAAGATAGTGGCAGAATAATTTATTCTAAAAATATTAATAAAGTTCGAAGTGTAGCATCCATTTCAAAGATAATGACTGCTATTATTGCGGTTGAAAGTGGAAAACTTAATAATGAAATTGTGATTGGAAATGAAATAGATTCAGCATATGGTTCAGGAATATATATAAAACATGATGAAAAAATGAAATTAAAAGATTTAGTATATGGATTAATGCTTAGGAGTGGAAATGATGCAGCTTTAGCAATCGCACATCATGTAGGAGGCAGTGTTGATAATTTTGTTAAATTGATGAATGAAAAAGCAAAACAAATAGGAATGAAAAACACTACATTTAATAATCCAAGTGGATTGGATGAAGATAAAGGCAATTATTCAACAGCATATGATATGGCAATACTTACAAGTTATGCAATGAAAAATAAAGAATATAAAAAAATAGTTGGAACAAAAAAATATACTTTGAAAACAAATTTGAACACATATGTGTGGCACAATAAAAATAAACTTTTAAATAGTTATGATTACACTACAGGTGGGAAGACAGGTTTTACAAAAATTGCTAGACGTACACTTGTATCAACTGCCTCTAAAGATAACCTTAATTTAGTTGTTGTTACATTAAATGACGGAAATGATTTTTTAGATCATAAAAACTTATATATAGAAGCATATAATGATTATAAAATTTATACCATTTTAAAAAAAGGTCAAGTTAATATTGATGACAATAAATATTATAAAAATTATGATTACTATATAAAAAATGATTTTAAATATCCGTTATCTAATAATGAAAAGGATAGTATTATAGTTAAATTTACAATTGATAAGTTGAAAGATTACAAAAATAATTTAAAAGTTGGTATAGCTGATATTTATTTAGGAGATAAAAAAATAGGCGATAGAAAAATATATTTAAAAGAAATAACTGTAAAAAAAGAATCGCTATTTAAAAAAATAATAAATAAGGTGTTTAAAAATGATAAATAAAATTTGGGGTTTTTTTATAATTACAGGAGTTTTATTTTCTATTTTAACTGGAAACGTAGATATAATTAATAAAGAAATTTTAAATAGTGCTTCAATAGGGTTTGATATGGTTGTTAAAATTTTTCCGGTAATGGCATTGTGGTTAGGAATTATGAATATTGCTACTACATCTGGATTACTTAAAAAAATATCATTGAAACTATCATTTTTATTAAGAAAGATTTTTCCAGATATACCATATGGTCATGAATCATTAGGTTTGATAGCATCAAATATTGTTGTTAATATGATGGGATTAGGAAATGCAGCTACTCCATTTGGGTTAAAAGCGATGAAATCTCTTCAAAGTATAAATAAAGAAAAAGATACCGCAACTAGAAGTATGATTACTTTTTTAGCAATTAATACAAGTGGTGTGACAATTATTCCTACTACAGTTATTTCTCTTCGTATGATGTACCATAGCAATAATCCTACAATAATAGTTTTACCATGCATTATTGCAACAACAATTTCGCTTATATTTGCTATTATTATTGATAGGTTTTTCTATAAGAGGAGTATAAGTGATTAATAAAATATCAAGTTTTATTATTCCGATAATGGTATTAATTGTTATTTGCTATGGATTACATAAAAAAAATAATATTTATGATTCATTTACTGATGGTGCTAAAGAAAGTATACCTATGGTTCTGTCTTTATTTCCATCACTTTTAGGGATGATATTTGGTATAAATATATTTTTAAAAAGTGGGTTTTTAACATTTATATTAAATATAATTAAACCATTATTTGAAAATATAAATGTTCCTATAGAAGTATTACCTATGGCAATTATGCGACCAATATCTGGTAGTTCTGCACTTGCAATTTTAACAAATATTTTAAATGATTATGGTCCCGATAGTTTAATAGGAAAAATAGCATCATGTATTCAAGGATCTACAGACACTACGTTTTATGTTTTAACATTATACTACGGTAGTGTTGGAATAAAAAAAATAAAGTATTCTCTTAAAGTTGGGTTACTTGCTGATTTTGTAGGTATAGTAACATCAATAATTGTTGTAAAACTATTAATATGATTAATAAAATACTAGTTAGCATATTAGCTAGTATTTTAGTTTTTACAAAATTTATTGATAAAAATTTCTTTGAAATATGTATATATTATGATATAATTTTTATGTACAAAAATGGAGGTTAGTATATGACATTTGATGGAATAATGGAATTATTTAAGAAACTAATTGATGTCTTACTCGTATGGATGGCATTATATTATATATTAAAAAGTCTAAGAAAAAATGTAAAAATGGTATTATTATTCAAAGGTATAATGATAATTTTTATATTGAAATTGGTAAGTGATTGGTTAGATTTAGTTACCATTGGTTATTTACTTGATTATGTAATCATGTGGGGACCACTTGCACTAATAATTATATTTCAACCTGAAATTAGGAATGTTCTTGAACAACTTGGAAGAAGTCAATTACTTGGTAGACATAAAGTACTAACAGTTGATGAAAGAGAAAAAATGGTTTATGAAATAACTCAAGCTATGGATTATTTGAGAAAAAATAGAATTGGTGCATTAATTGTAATAGAACGTGATAACAGTTTAAATGAATATATTGAAAAATCAAAGAAAATATATGCGGATATTTCATCTGATTTATTAATATCGCTATTCTTTCCAAATAACCCTATGCATGATGGTGGAGTAATTATCCAAGGAAATCAAATTACAAGTGCAGGAGCAGTGTTTCCAACAAGTGATAACTTACACATAAGTAAACGTCTTGGAACTCGTCATAGAGCAGCACTAGGAATATCTGAAGTATGTGATTGCATTTCATTAATTGTTTCAGAGGAAACTGGTAGATTATCTATAGCAATTAATGGTGAGTTAAATTACAATTTAACAATTGATGAAGTAAAATTATTATTGTTAGAAGAATTAAGACCACAAAAGAATTTACTTATAAATGATGAGGAGGATGAGACTGATGAAGAAGAAAACTAATCCCATTAAAGCTGTTTTTGGAGCAATTTGGCACTTCATCGATAGAAGAATAATCTTTCCTATAACGAAATTAGTTTTGAAAATTTCAAATTTATTTGGAAATTCTGGGAAAAAATTTGAAAATTGGTTTTCAAAAACAAATACGCTTTTATTCATTTCATTATTTCTTGCAATTATAATATTTATAATAGTTGATCAAAAAATATTAATGTTTAGTGAAAATTCAGCAGAGGTATTAAAAGAACAACCAATAAATGTTACTTATAATGAGGAGGCATATGTTATAGAAGGTCTTCCAGAAACAGTTGATATTACATTAATTGGTAGTAAAGCAGATTTGTATTTTGCAAAACAATCGCCTTCACAAGATATCAATGTTGATTTAAGTGGATTAAAACCTGGAACACATAAGGTAAATATTAAATATAATCAGGCGTTGCCATCAATAGATTACAAAGTTAATCCATCAACTGCAACAGTTATAATTTATCCAAAAGTATCTGAAACAAAGACATTAACATATGACTTACTAAATCAAAATAAACTTGATAGTAAAAAACTGATAAAAAATGTATCACTTCAAAGTGATGAAGTTGTAATAAAGGGTGCCGAACATAGTTTGGAAGAAGTTGCAACAGTAAAAGCATTAATTAATGTTGATGATTTAGCAAAACAAGATGTTGGTAAAATAACACTAAAGGATGTACCACTTAAAGCATATGACAAGGATGGTAAAATTGTAGATGTAGAAATTGTTCCATCTAAAATCAACACTGAAATAGAAATAGCGTCTCCAAGTAAAGAAGTACCAATTAAAGTTATACCTAAAGGTGAAGTAAGTTTTGGTAAAGCAATAAGTTCTATTACAACAAATGAAACAAAAGTAACAGTTTATGCTCAAGATGAAGTTTTAGCTAAGATGACATATGTTCCAGTAGAAATAGATGTAAGTGATTTAAAATCAAATCATACTTATAAAATGGAAGTTAAAAAACCAACTGGAGTTAAGTCTATGAGCGTTAATAATATTACTGTTAATGTAGCACTTGAAACTGTATCTAATAAAGAACTTAATAATGTTACTATTGAATATCGTAATTTACCTGAAGGATATACTGTTCAAGGTGTAGATGAAAATAGTACAAGAGTAACAGTTATATTAAAAGGTGTAGAAACAGTTATTAACGAATTAACTTCAGAAGATGTTACAGCTTATCTTGATCTAAAAGATTATAAAGAAGGCGAATACGAAGTTGAAGTTAAAGTAGAAGGAACTGACTTAAAAGTAAATTACGCTGCTAAGACTAAAAAAGTTAAAATTAAAATTATTAAAGAATAAAAGAACTTCTAATGATGAAGTTCTTTTCTATTCCCTAAATGTTCAAATAATAATCCAACATTAATTAATCCTGCAATTCCAACTAAAATATAAATTAATTTTGTTAAAAATGATAGTTCACCAAAAATTGATGCAACTAAATCAAATTCAAATAAACCAATTAATAACCAATTTAATGCACCGATTATTGTAATAACTAATGCAGTTTTTTGTATTGTTTCCATTTTTTTCTCCTTTCAATTGTTCATTTAATATAATTAACAATAATTTAAAAATTATTCATCATAAATACATTTTAAAATAATATAATTAATTGAAATTAAAATTGAGGTGAAAAAATGAAAAAGATACTTATTGCAAGTTGTTTAATTTTTTGTTTATTATTAAGTGGATGTGGCAAGTCAGATGAAAAAAGTGTATTAAAAAAAGTTAAAAATAAAATTGAAAAAACAAATGGTTATCATGTAAAAGGAAATTTAGAAATATATAATAATGAGGATACATATAAATATGATGTAGATGTATCCTATGAAAAAGATGATAAATATAGAGTAAGTTTAAAAAATAAAGTTAATAATCATGAACAAATAATATTAAAAAATTCTGATGGAGTATATGTTTTAACACCATCATTAAACAAAAGCTTTAAATTTCAAAGTGATTGGCCATATAATAATTCACAAGCATATTTGTATCAAACTGTTTTAAAAGATATTAGCAATGATTCAAAAAGAGAGTTTAAAGTAGTAAATGATGGATATGAAATAACATCAGATGTTAATTTCACAAATAATAGTAAGTTAAAAAAACAAAAAGTATATGTTAATTCAAATTACGAAATAAAAAAAGTTGAAATATTAGATGATAATAAAAATATTAAAATGAAAATGGATTATACTGATATAGACATGAAGGCAAAGTATAATGAAAAATATTTCACATTAAAAGAAAATATGCAAAGCTCAAGTATAGAAAAAAATGAAAAAACAGTTAGTAAACTTGATGATATGACTTATCCTATGTATATACCGTTAAACACTTCACTTGCAAGCCAAGACAAAGTTTCAATTGAAAATGGTGAAAGAGTAATAATGACATTTGCTGGTGAAAAACCTTTTATGCTTATACAAGAAGTAAGCTCTACTGATAATGATTTATCAACAATACCTGTTAATGGGGATATACAAATTTTAAGTGATTCTGTTGCAACGATGTCTAATAATTCATTAACATGGTATAGTAATGGTGTTGAATACTATTTATTATCCAATGCTTTAAGTAAAGAGGAATTAATAGAAGTAGCTAATTCTGTTAATACTGTTCCTCTTGGAAAATAGATAAAAAACTATCTATTTTCTTTTTTATGTGTTATAATTACTGTGAAGGTGGGATTTTTATGAAAAAGAAAAACAAAGACGAATTCAGTTTAATGAACTTATTTAAATTTGTGGTAATAGTTATAGTTGCATTTGCAGCATTTTACGGCATAACTATTCTTGTAACAAATAAAAAGGCTGATGAAAAACAAAAAATAGAAGCATCAATTCAATATGATGAAATTTTAGTGGGACAAATACTAAATAATAATGATAATTCATATTATGTTTTAGTAGAGAATGAAGATAATGAAAATAACATAAACTATTATCAATATATAAGTAAAAAGAACAATCTAAAAGTTTATTACTGTGATTTAAGCAATGCATTTAATAAAAAGTTTAAATCTGATGATTCTAATTTATATGTTGATAGCATAGATCAAATTAAATTCGCAGATACTGTTCTTTTATATGTTGAAAATGGTAAAATAGTTTCAGCATATCAAACAGACGAAGAAATAACTAATACATTAGAATCAAACTTAAAAGAAAATTCTAAATAATAAAGGGGTGTAGAAAATGAATCAAAAGAAATTTAAAGTTTCAGAGGTAATAATTTTGATTGTTGTTACGTGTATAATTAGTTTAACAACAGGATTTTTATTGAATCCTGCAGCAAAGACATTAAAAGTAAATAAAGCAAATATTAAAACCGATGATGAAGCATTAAATGAATTTATAAAAAACTACAACTATATTATTGATAATTACTATCAAGATGTTGATAAAAAAACTGTTTTAAATGGTGCATTAAATGGATTACTTGCAGCATTAGGCGATCCATATGCTAGTTATTTTGATGAAATAGAATCTGATACATTTGATAAACAATTAAATGGTAATTTTGAAGGTATAGGTGTTGAAATAATCAATAATGATGATGGAAATATCGAAATATACTCTGTATTTGAAGACTCACCTGCAGATGAAGCAGGATTAAAAAAAGGTGATGTAATTAAGAGTGTTAATGATAAAGAATTTTTAAATAAAACAAATTCAGAATTAACTTCATATATAGCATCAGTTAAATATTCAGAACTAAAAGTTATAATAATAAGGGATGATAAAGAAAAAGAATTAAATATTGCGAAAAGAAACGTCGTTATCAAATCTGTAAAAAGCAAAATAATAAAAGAAAATGAAAAAAAGATTGGATATATAAGGGTAAGCATTTTTGCTTTTAATACTGCTGAACAATTCAAAAATGCATTAAAAGAATTAGAAGAAAAAGAAATTGATTCATTAATTATAGATTTAAGAGATAATACAGGTGGACATTTAACTGCTGTTGAAAACATGATTTCGGAATTCTTAGACAGCAGTCATGTCATTTATCAAATGCAAAAAAAAGATAAAAAAACTAAATATTATTCAACTGGAAATAAGGATAAAAAATATAAAATCGTTTTACTAGCAAATGGTAATAGCGCATCTGCATCTGAGGTAATGATAGCGGCACTAACAGAAGAGTATGGAGCAACGTTTGTTGGTGAAAAGACATTTGGTAAAGGAACAGTACAAGAATTAATTGATTTAAAAGAAAAAACAGAATATAAATTTACAACTAAAAAATGGTTAACTCCAAAAGGAAACTGGATTAATGAAAAAGGAATAAAACCAGATGTAGAAGTGAAAGCATCTGAAGATTATATTGATAATCCAACGGAAGAAAATGATAACCAATTAGAAACTGCAATTGAAGAAGCTATAAAAAAACACTAGTGAGTGTTTTTTTTCCTTTATTTTTTTTAAAAAAAATATTATAATTTAAACAGGTGGTGTTATGGAAAAAATAAAAATAGGAGATAAGTTACAAATACAATGCTACAAACATAATGGTAAAATACATAGAGCATGGGATGAAGCTGTTGTACTTGATATAAAAAAAGATTACATTGTTTTTGGTAATAAGAAAACAATGGTAACCGAAGCAGAAGGTGGAGTTTGGAAAACAAAAGAACCAGCAATACTATATTTCTTTAAAAATAGATGGTTTAATATTATTTCACAATTAAAAAAAGATGGTATATATTATTATTGCAATATTGCAACACCTTTTATTATAGAAGAAAATACAATAAAATATATAGATTATGATTTAGATTTAAGAGTTTTTCCAAGTGGTGATTATAAGATATTGGATAGATTAGAATATAAGTATCACAAAAAGATAATGAACTATTCAGATGATTTAGATTTTGTTATAAAAAGCGCATTGGATGAATTAATAAATTTGTATAAAAGTGAGAATGAAATTTTTAATGAAGATAATAATATTGAGTACTATCAAAAATATGAAGAATTAAAAAAATAATAATAAAGTGTAATTATTATTTTTTTTATGAATATATTATAATTGTAAAGCAAAAAAACAGTTGACAATGAAAAGCAGATTTGATATATTAGTGTTGCTTTTTTTGAAGAAAACGTAAAAGAAATAAAAAAAATAAAAAAAGTCGAAAAAAGGCTTGACTAAATGAGAAGCATTTGATATATTAATAATGCTTTATGAAAAAAGCAGAAATGATCTTTGAAAACTGAGCAAAACGTCAATTTCAATTTTGGTCGGGAAAAACAAACAAAAAGATATTTTTTTTGGAGAGTTTGATCCTGGCTCAGGATGAACGCTGGCGGCATGCCTAAGACATGCAAGTCGAACGAAGTGGCCCAAGGAAGATGGAGTGCTTGCACGAAGTCGGAATTGGATTTCCACTTAGTGGCAGACGGGTGAGTAACACGTAGGTAATCTACCTCAGAGACTGGGATAACAGTTAGAAATGACTGCTAATACCGGATAAATCACTATTACAAAAGTAGTAGTGCTAAAAGGAGCGTATGCTTCACTTTGAGATGAGCTTGCGGTGTATTAGCTAGTTGGTGGGGTAATGGCCTACCAAGGCAACGATGCATATCCGAGCTGAGAGGCTGATCGGACACACTGGAACTGAGACACGGTCCAGACTCCTACGGGAGACAGCAGTTAGGAATATTCGTCAATGGGGGAAACCCTGAACGAGCAATGCCGCGTGAGTGAAGAAGGTCCTATGGATTGTAAAACTCTGTTGTGAAGGAAGAATGACTTCTATAGGAAATGATAGAAGAGTGACGGTACTTCACCAGAAAGCCCCGGCTAACTACGTGCCAGCAGCCGCGGTAATACGTAGGGGGCGAGCGTTATCCGGATTTATTGGGCGTAAAGCGTGTGTAGGCGGTTTATTAAGTCTAAGATCAAAGCCCGGGGCTTAACCTCGGTTCGTCTTAGAAACTGGTAGACTTGAGTGTGGTAGAGGCAAGTGGAATTTCTAGTGTAGCGGTTAAATGCGTAGATATTAGAAGGAACACCAGTGGCGAAGGCGGCTTGCTGGGCCATTACTGACGCTGAGACACGAAAGCGTGGGGAGCAAATAGGATTAGATACCCTAGTAGTCCACGCCGTAAACGATGAGTACTAAGTGTCGGGAAACCGGTGCTGAAGTTAACACATTAAGTACTCCGCCTGAGTAGTACGGTCGCAAGGCTGAAACTCAAAGGAATTGACGGGCACCCGCACAAGCGGTGGAGCATGCTGTTTAATTCGAAGATACGCGAAGAACCTTACCTAGACTTGACATCCCTGGCAAAGCTATAGAGATATAGTGGAGGTTATCCAGGTGACAGGTGGTGCATGGTTGTCGTCAGCTCGTGTCGTGAGATGTTCGGTTAAGTCCGATAACGAGCGCAACCCTTGTCTTTAGTTGCTAACATTCAGTTGAGAACTCTAAAGATACTGCCGATGATAAATCGGAGGAAGATGGGGATGACGTCAAATCATCATGCCCCTTACGTCTAGGGCTACAGGCGTGCTACAATGGCTGGTACAAAGAGAAGCAAAACCGTGAGGTAGAGCAAATCTCCAAAGCCAGTCTCAGTTCGGATTGGAGTCTGCAACTCGACTCCATGAAGCTGGAATCGCTAGTAATCCTGAATCAGAATGTCAGGGTGAATACGTTCCCGGGTGTTGTACACACCGCCCGTCACGCTATGGGAGTCTGTAATACCCGAAGTCGGTAGCCTAACCTTTTAGGAGGGGGCCAATGAAGGTAGGACAGGTGACTGGAGTGAAGTCGTAACAAGGTATCCCTACCGGAAGGTGGGGATGGATCACCTCCTTTCTATGGAGAAAGATTACGTATGACTGAAATTAAATTGAGAAGTTTTGCTTAGTTTTGAGAGATTATTTCTCTCAAGAAAAATAGTTCTTTGAAAACTTGATAATGTGGTAGTAATACATGATAGTAATTAAGTAAGGATATTAATTATGAGTCGCGTGTATTACATTAAAATATCTCATCAAATTAGGAAACAAAAGAAATGGTGATTAAATTGCTAAGGGCGCATGGTGGATGCCTTGGCACTAGAAGCTGAAGAAGGACGTGACAAACTACGAAATGCTTCGGGGAGCTGTAAGTAAGCTTTGATCCGGAGATGTCCGAATGAGGGAACTCACCTATGGTAATGCGTAGGTATCATATTATGAATACATAGTAATATGAGAGCAACCCGGTGAACTGAAACATCTTAGTAACCGGAGGAAGAGAAAGAAAAATCGATTTCCCAAGTAGTGGCGAGCGAAAAGGAAAGAGCCCAAACCAGATTTATCTGGGGTTGTAGGACCACACGTTAAGAGTGAGAAATTTATGTTATAGTTGAATTAGTTGGGAAGCTAAATCATAGAAGGTGACAATCCTGTAAACGAAATAACATAAACTCTGTGAGGAATCCTGAGTACGGCGAGACACGTGAAATCTTGTCGGAATCTACGGGGACCATCCCGTAAGGCTAAATACTCTCTAGTGACCGATAGTGAACAAGTACCGTGAGGGAAAGGTGAAAAGAACCCCGGGAGGGGAGTGAAATAGA
>Ga0310691_10001641_pt1 | contig 33461 bp, 27 predicted proteins | sample 176DNAGHGlowgp2_FD_203887 | JGI IMG/M metagenome (GOLD analysis project Ga0310691, IMG submission 203887) | Sheep rumen microbial communities from Palmerston North, Manawatu-Wanganui, New Zealand - 1766 DNA GHGlow gp2 (v2) (version 2) | ecosystem: Host-associated > Mammals > Digestive system >... | reverse complement strand
CGTCGACGCCACACAGAAGATGAAGACCCTGGCCGCACAGGGCGAGTTCAAGGGCGAGCTGGGCGACCTGACGGTGCACGTCAGCCTCGACACCGACAAGGGCACCATCATCATCAGCGACCGTGGCATCGGCATGACCGAGGAGGAGATTGACAAGTATATCAACCAGATAGCCTTCTCAGGCGTGAACGACTTCTTGGAGAAGTACAAGGACCAGGCCAACAACATCATCGGCCACTTCGGACTGGGCTTCTACAGCTCGTTCATGGTGTCGAAGAAGGTGGAGATTCTGACCAAGAGCTATCGCGAGGGCGCCAAGGCCGTGAAGTGGAGCTGCGACGGCAGCCCGGCTTACGAGATTGACGATGCCCCCGACTTCAAGCCCGGCGAGACGGAGCGTGGCACCGACATCATCCTCTATATCGACGACGACTGCAAGGAGTTCCTCGACAAGGGCAAGATTGAGGGCCTGCTGCAGAAATACTGCAAGTTCCTGCCCATCCCCGTGGCCTTCGGCAAGAAGCAGGAGTGGTCGAGCGACGAGAAGAAGATGGTGGACACCGCTGAGGACAACATTATAAATAATGTGGAGCCGCTGTGGACGAAGGCCCCGTCGACCCTGAAGGACGAGGACTACAAGTCGTTCTACCGCACGCTCTATCCCATGCAGGACGAGCCGCTGTTCTGGATTCACCTGAACGTGGACTACCCGTTCAACCTGACGGGCATCCTCTACTTCCCCCGCATCAAGAGCAACATCGAGATTACGCGCAACAAGATTCAGCTCTACTGCAACCAGGTGTTCGTCACCGACCAGGTGGAGGGCATCGTGCCTGAGTTCCTGACACTGCTGCACGGCGTCATCGACTCGCCCGACATCCCGCTGAACGTCAGCCGCAGCTACCTGCAGAGCGACCGTGAGGTGAAGAAGATTTCCACCTACATCACGAAGAAGGTGAGCGACCGCCTGAAGGCCATCTTCACCGAGGACCGCAAGGCCTACGAGGAGAAGTGGGACGACCTGAAGCTCTTCATCAACTACGGCATCCTGACCGAGCAGGACTTCTACGACCGCGCCAAGGAATTCTCGCTCTTCCGCGACGTCGACGGCAAGCACTTCACCTTCGACGAGTACAAGACGCTCATCGAGGCATCGCAGAAGGACAAGGACGGCACCCTGATTTATCTCTACGCCACCGACAAGGACGAGCAGTACAGCTACATCAAGGCCGCACAGGACAAGGGCTACTCGGTGCTGATGATGGACGGCCAGCTGGACGTGCCCTGCCTGCAGACGCTGGAGCAGAAGTTCGAGAAGTCGAGGTTCACCAGGGTCGATGCTGACACCATTGACCACCTCATCCAGAAGGAGGACGCCCCGAAGAGCAACCTCAGCGAAGAGGAGCGTGACAATCTGTCAGTCGTGTTCCAGTCGCAGCTGCCGCAGTTGGACAAGACCGAGTTCATCGTTGAGGTGAACGCCCTCGGTGAGCAGCAGCGCCCCGTGGTCATCACCCAGAACGAGTGGATGCGCCGTATGAAGGAGATGAGCCGCTACCAGAGTGGCATGTCGTTCTACGGACAGATGCCTGACTCGATGAACATGGTGCTGAACAGCGACCACCGTCTGGTGAAGCAGGTGCTGAGCGACATCGAGAGCCAGCTGTCTGAACAGCTGAAGCCCATCGACGCCGAGCTGAAGGGCCAGGAGGCCAGGCTGGCTGCCCTGAACCAGATGACGGAGAAGAAGAAGCCCGAGGAGATTACCCAGGAGCAGAAGGACGACAAGGAAGCCACACAGAAGGCTATCGACGAGCAGAAGGACAAGCGCAAGAGCCTGCTCAGCGGGTTCGCCGCACAGAACAAAGTGGTGCACCAGCTCATCGACCTGGCACTGCTGCAGAATGGCATGCTGAAGGGTGCCGCCCTCGACGCCTTCCTCAGCCGCAGCGTTGAGATGATTTAGCCTGCAAAACAGTATTTGTACGCTTCGCGTCTTCCAAAAACAAAAGAAAACAAAAAAAACAACAAAAAACCGGTTTTGTTTTGTTTTTCTGGTTTTGTTCTGTTTTCGTAAGACCGCTTTGCGGTTGGACACGAGGCGATGAATAATGTAGAGGTTAGCAATAGTTTTACAAGATAAAAGAAAAAAGTGGATGAAAAGTTTGGCTTTTCATCCTCTTTTTTGTATCTTTGCCGAAAATATGTACTTAAACAGTAACTGACATGATAAAACTATTTGTGCCTGGTCGGCTGTGCCTCTTTGGCGAACACACAGACTGGGCAGGACACTATCGCACGATGAATGCCCAGATAGCCCCCGGTGCCGCCATCGTTACCGGCATCGAGCAGGGCATCACCGCTGAAGTGGAGCGCTCCAGCATCTTCGAGGTGCAGAGCACCGCGCCGCAAATCTCTGACGAATGGAACGACTTTGCCTGTCGCATGGACGAACAGGAGCTGAAGCGCGTGGCACGCTCGGGCTCGTTCTTCTGCTACTGCGCCGGCGTGGCCAGCTATATGTTGGAGTGGTACAAGGTGGGCGGCGTGCGCATCCGCATCACTGACATGACGCTGCCCATGAAGAGCGGCCTGTCGTCGAGCGCTGCCATCTGTGTCCTCGTGGCACGTGCCTTCAACCAGGTGTACAACCTTAACCTGAACACGTTGGGCGAGATGAACATCGCCTACGTGGGCGAGCTGCGCACCAGTAGCCGCTGCGGTCGTCTGGACCAGGCCTGCGCCTTCGGCGTGAAACCCAACCTGATGACCTTCGACGGCGACGAGATAGAGGTGAAGGCCCTGAACGTCAAGACGGCGCTGCACTGGGTGTTTGCCGACCTGGTGGGCGAGAAGAACACCATCAAGATTCTGGCCGACCTGAACAAGGCATATCCCTTCCCCTCCAACGAGCAGGAGAAAGCTGAGCACGAAGCCCTGGGTGCCAAGAACCTGGACATCGTCGACCGTGCCGTCAAGTACATGGCCAATGGCGATGCTGAGGCGCTGGGCAAGCTGATGACCGAGGCCGAGGAGCTGTTTGACAAGGCAGTGATGCCGATGTGTCCCGAAGAGCTGGCTGCACCGAAGCTGCATGCCGTGCTGGCCGACGAGTATGTCAAGAGCCTGACCTACGGCGGCAAGGGCGTGGGCAGCCACGGCGACGGTTCCGTCCAGTTCCTGGCCCGCAACGAGGAGTGCCAGGACAAGCTGGTGGAATACCTCAATCAGAAAGGCATGCACGCCTACAAGTTCACACTCCATCCCGTCCACGCCGTGCGCAAGGCCATCATCCCCGTGGCGGGCTTCGGCACACGTCTCTATCCGGCCACGCGCTGCATGAAGAAAGACTTCTTCCCCATTCCGTGCAGCGACGGCATGGTGCGTCCCGTCATACTCATCCTCCTGGAGGAGCTGGTCAAGAGCGGCATTGACGAGATTTGTCTGGTGCTGGGCAGCGAGGAGGAGCGCCGCATGTATAGCGACTTCTTCGAGCGTCCGCTGGGCGACGACCATCTGCGCAAGCTGAACGCCGAGTGCCAGGAGTATGAGAACCGCATCATCGACATTGGCAAGCGCCTGCACTATGTCTACCAGCGCGAGAAGCGTGGCTTCGGCCATGCCGTCTACCAGGCCGCACAGTTCGCCCATGGCGAGCCGGTGCTGCTGATGCTCGGCGACACCCTCTACCGCTCCACCACCAACAAACCCTGTGCCCTGCAGCTCATCGAGGCTTACGAACGCACCAACACGCTGACCCTCGGCCTCTATCCCGTCGACGTGAGCACAGTGAGCCATTTCGGCATCATGAGCGGCGTGTGGGAGGACAAGAAGTGCCAGGTGCTCCGCGTGCAGGCGCTCAGCGAAAAACCCAAGGCAAGCTATGCCGAGGAGTTCCTCGGGGTGCGCAACAACGAAGGACAGAAGGAGTACTGCTCCGTCTTCGGACAATATATCCTCACGCCAGAGGTCTTTGAGCAGCTGGAGGCCGACATCAAGGCAGCCGATAGCAATCCGGACGCGAAGGGCGAGATAGAGCTGACGTCGGCGCTCGACAAGGTGCGCCAGCGCACGGGCATGTTTGGCATCCGCCTGCGTGGCGAGCGCTTCGACATGGGCAACCCCCAGGCACTGGTCAACACCGTGGCCACCTTCGCCACCATGGACTATGAGGAGTGAACAGTGAATAGTGAAAAGTGAATAGTGAACAGTGATGCCATTTGGCTTTAATCACTAAACACTAAACACTAAACACTAAACAATAAACACTAAACAATAAACCCTAAAACAACAAAACAAAATGAAGAAAAAGTTTATCTGTGCCGTTTGTGGATATATCTACGAAGGCGATGCCGCTCCTGAGAAATGCCCCGTCTGTAAGGCTCCCGCATCGAAATTCTCCGAGCTGAAGGAGACTGGTGAGACCACCTATGCCACCGTCCATCGTCTGGGCGACGGCAAGATTGAGGGCGTGCCCGAGGAGATGATTCAAGAGTTGCGTAACAACTATCTGGGTGAGTGTGGCGAAGTAGGCATGTATCTGGCCATGGCGCGCCAGGCCGACCGCGAGGGCTATCCCGAGATTGCCGAGGCTTTCAAGCGCTACGGCATGGAGGAGGCCGTGCATGCTGCACAGTTTGCCGAGCTGCTTGGCGAGGTGGTGTTCGACACCAAGACGAACCTGGAGAAGCGTGCCGCTGCCGAGGAAGGCGCCTGCAAGGACAAGTTTGAGCTGGCCAAGCAGGCCAAGGCCATGGGCTTCGATGCCATTCACGACATGGTGCACGAGGCTGCCAAGGACGAGGCTCGCCATGGTGCCGGCTTTGCTGGACTGCTGAAGCGCTACTTCGGAAAGTAAGTGGATGAAGGCGCAGCCACTCCACTCCCAGCCGCTCGGCTTTGCCGCTTGCTACCGAAGGGACGCAAGAAGGGGAGGGGAGTGGCTGCGCATCATAACTTCCCTGACGAGGCCCTTTTTTGCCTGTTTTTGCGCTGTTTCAAAAAAAAATCAGAAAAAAGTGGCAAAAAGTTTTGGCGGTTAGAAAAAAAGTAGTACCTTTGCACCCGCAATCAAGAGAGATGCACTTCCTGATGGGAAGATGACTGCGGAAATAGCTCAGTTGGTAGAGCACGACCTTGCCAAGGTCGGGGTCGCGGGTCCGAGTCCCGTTTTCCGCTCCACATGTTGAAAGAAAGAGCGGCAGAGAGAAGGCTCTCTGTTGTAAAAATGCCCAGGTGGCGGAATTGGTAGACGCGCACGTTTCAGGTGCGTGTGCCGCGAGGCGTGCAGGTTCGAGTCCTGTTCTGGGCACTCTTTTTTCGCTTGTGATATTAAATGTTGGAGAGGTGGCGGAATTGGTAGACGCGCTACTTTGAGGGGGTAGTGTCAATTGCGACGTGGGAGTTCGAGTCTCCTCCTCTTCACCATTTCTATCACCTTTTTTTATTCATGTTGCGGAAATAGCTCAGTTGGTAGAGCACGACCTTGCCAAGGTCGGGGTCGCGGGTCCGAGTCCCGTTTTCCGCTCATCATGTTTTTTAAAAACAGAACAGAATCCTTTTTTAAAAAATGAATCTCTATTTAAGGTATTTCAATAACGAGACGCTTGTCACAAGCGTTGATGATGCTATTCAGTTTCTTGCAGGTATTGACGAGATTGGCATGACACCTGAGCTGGAACAGGATATACGTGAGTATGCTGCCAGCGACGTGTACTATCCAAAGAGATATAAGATTCGCGCGCGCGTGTACTTTATTATTATTAAGACTGAGGCCACGACCATGCAGGACTTCAAGGACAAGAAGGCCCTGCGCAGTCATGACGCTGAGGGTGGGGCTGCACCGCGCGAGCGGCAGTACAACCCATCGGTGCTGCGCCTTAACGAGCAGCGCGCGGGCTGGTATGAGGGCACGGTCGACTTCAAGCGTGTGCTCATGGTGCCCGGCACCGGAAAATTCCAGTATCGTGACACACACTTCGTGGCACAGGTGAAGGCCCTGTCGCCCTTGGACTGCTACAACCGCATCGTCGAGCACCTGCGTCATCGCGTGGACGAGCGCAGCCAGTTCCCTTCGCCCAAGGGTAAGAATTTCCAATATCGTTTTCTGGGAGGCGCGAAATGAACAAGGCAATGCTCATAGGCAATGTGGGGCGTGAACCTGAGATACGCTATGTAGACCAGGGACAGGCCGTGGCCCGCCTGACGTTGGCCACCACCGAGCGTGGCTACACCCTGCAGAACGGAACACAGGTGCCAGACCGCACAGAGTGGCACAACGTGATTTTGTGGCGCAAGCTGGCTGAGATTGTCGAGCGCTATGTCCATAAGGGCGACAAGCTGTATATCGAGGGGCGCATACACTATGCCTCCTATGACGACAAGCAGGGACGTCGCCAGTATTACACCGAGATTTGGGCGGACAACATGGAGATGCTTACTCCAAAGGCGCAGCAGACGGCGGCGCAAGACACGCCGTCTAATCCCTAACGGCTCCATGTAATACTCGGATGGACTATTTTCAACAACTTTTCAGCGAAGTACAGTGGATGACCCCCACCACGGGTGCCGTGTTGGCGCTGGTGCTGGCTTGTCTGCTGTTGTTGGTGTCTGGTTTCGCTTCAGGGTCTGAGATAGCCTTCTTCTCGCTCTCGCCCAACGACCTCAATGAGCTGGACGAGGAGAAGAACCCCGTCGACGGCAAGATTCAGCGGCTGCGTGACGACTCGGAACGCACGCTCGCTACCATCCTCATCACCAACAACCTGGTGAACGTCACCATCATCATGCTGTGCAACTATTTCTTTGCACACACGGTCAGCTTCGGCCGGGCGGTGCTGCTGCAGTTTGTGGTCATCACCGTGCTGCTCACCTTCCTGCTGCTGCTCTTCGGCGAGATTATCCCCAAGGTCTACAGCGGTCAGCATGCCCTGAGCGTCTGTCGCCACTTCGCACCAGCCATCTCCGTGCTCAGCCGTCTGTTTCGTCCTCTTTCTGCCGTCCTCATCCGCTCAGGTGCCCTGGCCGGCAAGGTGGTGCAGAAGGACAGCCATGTGCTGAGCGTCGACGACCTGGAACAGGCCCTGGAACTGACCGACGAGGCTGACCTGAAGGAGGAGAAGAACATGCTGGAGGGCATCGTCCGCTTTGGCGACGAGACGGCCAAGGAGGTGATGACCTCTCGCCAGGATGTCGTCAGCCTTGACTTCAATACCACCTTCCCCGATGTCATCAAATGTATCGTCGAGAACAACTACTCGCGCATCCCCGTCTCACAGGGCAGCCTCGACAACATTCGCGGCATACTCTATATCAAGGACCTGCTGCCTCATCTGTCAAAGCCTGCTTCCTTCCGCTGGCAGTCGCTTATCCGTCCACCGTATTACGTGCCTGAGACAAAGAAGATTGACGACCTGCTGCGCGACTTCCAGGAGAACAAGGTGCACATTGCCATCGTCGTCGATGAGTTTGGCGGCACCAGCGGCATCGTCACCTTGGAGGACATCCTGGAGGAGATTGTTGGCGAAATCAACGACGAGTATGATGAGGAGGAGAAGAGCTATGTCCGCCTGAATGCCAACACCTACGTCTTCGAGGGTAAGACCCTCCTGACTGACTTCTGCCGCATACTGCAGATTGACGATGATGTGTTCGACGAGGTACAGGGCGACTCTGACACCGTGGCCGGTCTGCTGCTGGAGCTGAAGGGTGACTTCCCCAAGCTGCACGAGTCCATGGTGTTCAACCGCTTCAGGTTTGAAGTGGTGGAGATGGACGGACATCGCATCTCTAAAATCAAGGTGGTGGTCAGTTAGGAGTTCTCCCTGTTAGGAGTTAGAAGTTAGGAGTTCTTTTGCTACCACGCTAACTCGTCCAGTCCTGCGGCCTTGTACCATTCCATTCTGCTGATGTTCTTCTGCTGCCTTTGGTAGTATGTTTGGTATCTTACTGATGACAGCTTCGTCAGCTCCTGTGCCACATACATGCTCACACCGCTATAGCGCTCCTCGGTCACTTCAAAGTCTCTGAAGGTGGTTCCTGCAAAGTTCAGATAGGGCACGTGATAGTCACTCATCCATACCGTCGCCATCAGCTTGTAAGGCACGGCGGCATCCAGGCTCCGCTTCCATTGGGTGTACACCTCTGCCGTGGTATTGCGCAGCATGAAGTCGTTCATGTCATGCAGGCACTGGTTGTAGTAGTAAATCAGGCTGTCCACGACAGGATAGGCGTCGGCACCGCTGCTCAGTGGTCGCAGACTCTGGGTCAGCGCTGCCTTCGTGGCTGCCGCCAGGTCGTCCAGGGCCGATGTCTTGATGACAGCCATCGGCTCTTTGTAGCCGTCTGCCGTCTGTGCGTAGTAAGCATCGGCTACCTGTTCATAGAAGTCGGAACGCTCGCTGAACAGGGCAGGAATGACGGTGTTGTAAGGTGCCCCCTTGCCGGGAATCTCGGCAGCCGAGCCAATGATATAGTCGACGCAGTGGCGCAACTCGTAGGCCGACTCCACGCTCAGGAAGCTGCAGCAGTCGGCAAAGATGAAGCGCAGGGGCTGGTCTTTGCACACCTGCTCTAAGGCATCGGCCATGTCGGGAATCTCCATCCATGTGGTCCCGCCGCTGATGTCCTGACCGTAGGCCTTGCGCGGCCCACCCAGTGCCCGGCCTCTGTAGATGGTCCAGCCGTCGCTGTGGCCCCAGAGTGCCAGGCCGTAGCTCTTGGCCTCATAGTTGTCCATCATCCACTTCATGGCCATCTGCAGCGTGGAGGCATCGCTCGACTTCAGCTCCTGAGGGCAGGTGTACACGCGCGTGGTGTCACCTTTGGCGACATGCAGGATGTAGGGCAGCTCATTCTGGCGGTCGACAAAGAGGAGCAGGTTCATACCTTCCTTCATCTCGCGCGAACCCTCGATGATTTCGTTCAGGTCCTCATTGACGAAGTTGATATACTCGTTTCTGTCGTAGTCCCAGTAGCTTTTATCCAGGTTGTTGTCGCCAGCCACGTACACGAGTACGCTGAGGCTGGCTTTTGACACGTCGTCCTTGTGCTTGTCCTTGTGGCAAGCAGTGGTCAGCAGCATGAGTGCTGCCATCATGGCATAAGTAGCGGTTCTCATCATGCGGCAAAGGTACGAAAAAAATGTGAAAAAAGCAATGCGAGGCTCATTTTTCTCCCTGTTCAGGCTCTTTTTTTATAAAAAAGTAGTATCTTTGCACTCGTAACGCTAAACAGGAAAATGAAAAAAGTCCTTTTCTTCCTTCTCTTTTGCCTGGTGGCTGGCATCGTCTGCGATGCAGCACCCCGTCGTCGCAAGCATCGCCGCAGCGCCAAGCGCACAGTGCGCCATGCCCCCAAGCCCGTCAAGTTGAGTGTCCACGACGCTGACCCGTTCCACACCTGCGAGGACACCTGTGCCCATGTGCACGGCATCGACGTCAGCCACTATCAGAACGAGGTGTTCTGGAACTCCGTCGGCGACGACACCAACATCTCGTATGTCTATCTGAAGTGCACCGAGGGCAGCGACAACCAGGACCCGCTCTATCTGCGCAACATCGAGATGGCTCACAGCCATGACCTGAAGGTGGGGTCCTACCACTTCTTCCGTCCGAAGGTCAGCACGGCCCTGCAGATACATAACTTCAAGGCACAGTGCCTGCCCCCCGAGCAGGACCTCATCCCCATGCTCGATGTGGAGAGCGACGCCGGCATGCCCACCGAGCAGTTCTGCGACTCGCTGAACAAGATGCTACAGCTGATGGAGGACACCTACCACCAGAAGCCCCTGATTTATACCTACCGCAACTTCTACAACAAGCATCTGCAGGGACGGCTGGACGGCTATCCGCTGATGATTGCCATGTATAGCGACGAGCAGCCGCAGCTGGCTGACGGACGCGACTACATCATCTGGCAGTACACCTGCAAGGGACGCATCTCAGGGGTGAAGGGCGAAGTGGACAAGAGCCGAATCATGGGTGACCATTCATTAAAGGAGATTTACTATGTCAGATAGGAAAACGTCCATGACGCCCATCATCGTGGGGGGCGTCATTGCCCTGCTGGGCATTCTCATCGGTCTTTATTTTGCCGTCAATGCCAAAGAGAGGATGGAGGCGGCAGCAGCAGCGTCGGCACCTGCCGATGGCATGGTCGACACTCCCATTGACGAACCGCAGGCCATTGATTCGGCCCAGATGCCAGACTTGCCTGCCGTTGACCCAACAACCGCCGTCGCCGTTGAGGACGATACAGTAGCCGAAGAGCCGACCACCGCTGAAGAGCCGGCCACCGCTGACAAGCCCGTCACTGATACGCCTGCCGTCACCGAGGCTCCGGAACACCCCGAGGTGCATACGGTTGCTACAGAACAGCAGCCTCCCTCACCGCCTGACGATTTCGAGGAGGTCAGTCCGGAAGAGATAGAGCGGGCTGTTCAACAGTAACTCCGAAATATGTTGCACTACTTGCACTACTTGCACTACTTGCACCAAAAAAGCGCCGTTTTACTGCAATAACTCATGGAGATAATTCCGTAAAGTGCCGCTTTACTGCAATAACTCATGGAGATAATTCTGTAAAGTGCCGCTTTATTGCAATAACTCATGGAGATAATTCTGTAAAGTGCCGCTTTTTGGGCAAATTCTCTCGAGAATTTACCCAAAAAGTGCTGCTTTTATCCTCTCAGCGATTGCCCTTCAGGTGCAAGTAGTGCAAGTAGTGCAAGTAGTGCAACATATTTCTGCGTTGCCTTATTTGCTACACGAAATATTATTTTGCCTCAGCGGTCCTGCCTGTGGATGTCAGGCAGGGCGCAGCGCCGCAGGTGTATGTCAGGGAGAGGAGGGACATGGGGATTAGAATATGGAATCGACAATCTTGTCGACAATCTCGTTAAAGTATTTCTCCTTGATACTGCCGAGGCGGCGCTGTACGTCGCGCTCTATGTTACCCGTAATAATCTGGCACTTGACAAGGCTTGGCTTCGAGAAAACGAAGCCTACTACCATTTCGTCGGTAAGCGGATAGGAATACTGTGGATTGAGCCAGTCGTTTGAGGTGATAAGTACAAGGTAGAACATACCGTCCTCATCCTCTTGCAGCTGGTCGTTGCTTACAATGATGGCGGGGTGGGGCTTGAACGTGCCGTCGGGAAAAAGGAAACTGACCTCGACAATGTCGCGCTGGTGGTATTTCATAGGTAGCGGGCAATAATAGGTGACATGCTCTTGCGCGAATGTTCAAGGGCGGCATCCCTCAACTGGCGGTGAGCCTCCACCTCTTCGGGGGTCGGCTTGTCAGGCTTAACTTCCCTTTGGATGAAAAGCCCAGTGGCCAGCAGTGCGGCAAGCTTGCGACGTGCCAGTGCACTGTTCTGGTTATACTCTAATGTTACTGTGCACATAACAAATACGTATTTGAGTGAATATTCGGGTGCAAAGGTACAAAAAAATTGTGAATCATGTGCCGTTTGTGCATTAAAAATGCAGCAATGCGGTTGACAGTGCGCTTACTTCTTTTCGGCTGACACGCGGACGAAGACGGGGATGCGGGCCTTGGTCACAGCTGTGGTGACGGTCTGTCCGCCGTCATAGTGCTGGTTGGTGTAGTAGTCACGCCAGCCACCCTTGCTCTTGGGCAGATAGGTGCGCCACTGGGTGACGCCGGGCTCGGTGACGGGACTGACCAGCAGCTTGGGGCCGAACATGTACTCGTATTTCTGACGCAGCGCCTCAGCGTCGTTGGCGAAGTCGAACACCAGGGGACGCATCAGGGTGTAGCCCTCCTGGGCGACACGCCGTGCACACTCTTCGAGATAGGGCAGCAGCTGCTGGCGCTGTTGCAGACACTCGGCAATGATGGCCTGCGCCTCCGCGCCATATTTCCAAGGCTCGGTGTCGCTCATGTATCCATGAACGCGCATCAGTGGCAGGAACACGCTGGTCTCAATCCACCGCAGCATGCGCTCAATATACTCAGGATTGTTGTATTGGTCAGCGGGGCGGAAGAAACCACCTGCATCGTAGGTCCACCAGGGGATGCCGGCGGCCTGCAGCCCCAGTCCGGCAGTGAGCTGTCGGCGGAAAGTCTCCCAGTCGTTGCCTACGTCGCCACTCCACAGCGCTGCACCGTAGCGCTGGATGCCAGGAAAGCCGCTGCGCGTGAGAATCATAGGAGATTGGACATTGGGGTTCTGGGCCTTGAGGTTTGAGAATCCCTCGTAGACCGTCTTGCAGACCATGAGCGGATAGACGTTGCGCACCTGCTCGCCGCTCCATCGTCCGTTGTTGACGCGTCGTCCGGCCAGGTCGTCGTTCTCTGGCTCGGTGGCATCCATCCACCATGCGTCGATGCCTAAGGGCACCAGGCGCTGGCTGAAGTTGCGCCAGTAGGCGGCGGCAGCCTCAGGGTTGAAGAAGTCTATCCAGTCGGTGCCGGGAATGTAGTAGCCATCGTGCAGCATCTGGCGGCCCACCTCGCTGTTCTTGTCAATCTTCGACCACACGCTGAGCATCAGGCGCACGTCCATGGCATGCAGGCTGTCGGTGAGCGCCTTCGGGTCAGGATAGTGGTCCTCGTCGAAGCGCATGGCGTTCCAGCCGTGCTTGCCCCAGTACTGCCAGTCCTGGACGATGACGCTCAGCGGCATGTGCTCCTGGCGGAAGCGGTTGGCGGTGGAAAGAATCTCGTCGGACGAGTGGAAGCGCTCGCGGCAGTGGATATAGCCCAGTGCCCATGAGGGCATGAGGGGACAGGGCCCCGTGAGTGTGCGATAGGTGGCGATGACCTCGTCAGGGGAACCGACGAACACGGTGTAGTCGACGGCCGTGGCTACGGGCGAGCGGAACACCGTCTGGTCAGTGACGGGGCCGTAGGACAGGGTGGGGTGGTCGTTGCTGGTCAGCTCGGCCTTGACGGTGTGACGCCCCGGAGTGAGGCTGACGATGGTCGAGGCCGTCGGTGGCAGCCAGACGTTCTGCATGTCGATGACGGTCTTGCCGTCGATGACGAGGTTGTGGCGCCGTGCCATCTTCTGCCCCACGTCGAGCAGCAGTGCGTAGTCGCCACCCTGGGCAATGTCGATGGTGGCCTGGAAGATGTTGCGCTGGCGGCGCTCCTGCTTGCCACCCTCGGTGGAGGTGACGTTCACCACCTCAGCGTCGAGCGAGGCACCAGACAGCGGCAATAGCTCAACCTGGCTGGAGCCGGGGTTGAACTCGGTGAGGCCATAGTTGTTCCATAGGATGCCGTAGCCCTTGCTGGAAAGCAGCATGGGGATGCTAATCTGCGTGTTGACCTGTGTGAGACGGCGTGACAGTCCTCTCACATTGCTGAAACCGTCCTGGAACTGTCCGAGACCGAAGAGACACTCGTCGGCGGGCGATGCAAAGGCAAGGGTGGCCTCAGTGCCGTCGAGGCTGTGGCGGGTGGCCTTGAACACAGGTCTGCCTTTCTTGTCGCTGACGGTGAGGCTCTGCCCGTCGGCTGAGAGGGTGACCTTGATGTCGGTGCTGGGTACCTCGTCATGCTTGACGTAAACCCAGTCGGGCAGACTGTCGGTGGCATGGCCCACGGTGTACTGTATGCGTACTGCGTTGCGTGCCACATTTCTTACGGTGAAGTGTCCTGCTGCCAGGGTGGCAGTGGTCAGGAGAAGGAACACGAGAGTAGTTAAAAAATTCTTTTTCATATTATTATTAAGAAAATAGTAGATAAATCCTTGGGTTATTTCTGCTGCTTGCGGACCTTCTTCTTGCGGTGGGTGAAGAAGTCGGACAGGCCGTTGAAGTCTTTCTTCATAATCAGTCCTATGCCCTGCGTGTTGAGCGAGGAGTGGGTGAAGTAACGGTCGTTGGTTTGGTTGTAAGCCTTCAGCGCCAGGCTGCCACCGGGGGTGAGCACATACTGGATGTCGAAGTCGCCGATGAAGGAGGGTGTGGCCTGGGTGGCGTTGTCGCGGTAGCCGAACTGCCCGTTGATGAGCAGACGGTTGTTGAGCATGCGCCCGCTGACCAGCCCTTCGTACTCGGCATTGTGCCAGCCCTCGTTGCCGGTAGAGATGTTGGCACCGAAGTTCCAGTCGTCGTTCTTGATGACCTGCGAGAGCAGCTGGTTGATTTGTGAGGACACGGTGCCTGAGAGCAGGCTCTGCATGGCCAGCTCTGTCTGCCCATAGCCCTGGGTGTTGGCATTGTTGGCCCCCTGGGTGTAGAAACGGCCGATGCCGAGGAGGTAGACCACCTGCTGGTTGATTTCCTGTTCGCTGGCCATGATGGAGCGTATCATCTGCTGCTCCTCGCTGTTCACGGTGGGCATCTCCAGGTCGAACTCCACGCGTGGCTCGCCGGCTGTGCCCACGATGTTCATCAGACAGTTGACACGGATGGTGTTGTTGGTAAAGGAGTTGCCCAAGCCCAGGTCAGACAGCGACACGGCATTGACGGTGTGGACAGCCTTCAGGCTGAGCGCCGCGCTGAAGGGGTCGCCACCAAAGACCATCGAGCTGCCGGGCTGGAACTGGAAGTTCTTCTTCAGCAGGTTCTGGATGGTCATGGAGTAGGTGCCACGCTCCACGGCGTAGGTGCCGAACAGCTGGAAGGGTCCCTTGTTGTAGTAAGAGGCGCGCAGGGCTCCTGAGCCGTTCAGACTGATGACATCGCCCGACTGCTGGTCCATGAGCAGCCGTAAGGTGGCATCGGGCGTGGCATTGATGCGAAGGTTGAGATAGAGGTCGGAACCCGTGGCTACTCCTGTGGCTTGTGGGGCGACGGCAGCCGACGGGCTGTCAGCCAGTGCTCCATCGGGAGCATACTGGGGCGACTGCCTCCAGGTGATGAACTGCTGCCTGTTGATGGCATCGGGGCTGGAGGCGTTGTAGATGAAGACGGAGCCGGGGGTGGGGGTGGCATCGCAGTCGATGACCACCTCGCCAGGACGGCCACGCATGACGGCCTGGCCGTCGGCCCACACCGTGCCGCCGATGGTGCCACTGCTGTCCATCATGGGGAAGTCGTAGACCAGCATGCCTTCTGAGGTGGCCTGCAGGTCGAAGGTGAAGTTCTTCAGGTTACGGTGGTGGATGCTGCCGTCGAGTGTGCCAAGGTGGCCGTCGCGGTCGCTGACGGCAAAACGGTTGAAGCCGATGGTGCCGGACGAGAGATGGACGGTGTCGTCGGTGAAGGTGTAAGTGGTGCCGAGAGGCTTGATGGCAGCCTTGCCGCTGACGGCTACGTCGCCAGCCAGGTCGATGTGCTTCAGCGGTCCATAGATGTGGATGTCGCCGTGGGCCTGTCCGTCGATGGCACTGATGAAGCTGCGGGTGAAGGAGTGGACGAATGACAGGCTGGAGCCGCGGGCCTGGATGCCCAGGTCCAGCTCTTGGCGCCGGGTGGAGATGTAGCCATCGACGAAGGTCTGCGAGTCAGCACCGGCGTCGGCAATGGCGTCTATCTCTATCTGGCCCTCCTCGCCGTTCCACTGGGCATGCGCGTCGAGTATGCCCATGGGCGCTCCCTGGAAGAGGAAGTCGGGCACTGTGATGTTGGCCCATGCCTGGGGCTTGGTGAACGCCTGGCAGACATAGGCCCGGCCAGTGGCATGACCCCCGAAGCGGACGCTGCGGAAGCCGACGGCCTCCTGCACATAGGCCACGTCGATGTCCTGCAGGTCGACCATCAGCGAGTCGGTGGTGCTCCTCGAGGCAATGCCATCGATGATGAGGTGTTCGTCGTCGTGGTGCAGGGTGAAGCGGTCCACCATCAGGCGCTTGTCACTGTAGAGGATGTCGCATGGTTCCAGCTGCCAGATGTTGTCCTTCAGGAGGAAGCGCGAGGGCATGACACGCACGTGCACCTCTTGCTGTCCCTGCTCGTTGTTGTAGAGGCTGGTGACGGTGTTCACCGTGCCGCCGTCGCCGTTGGCATCGGTCAGCGTCAGCGCCGTGGTGGCTTGGTTGTCGCGAGCCTGGGTGGCCATGCTGAGGTGGATGGGCTTGCCCTTGCCTGTGAGACGTGTCAGCTGGAGGTCATAGCTGGTGGAGTCGCCCTGGCGCGACATCTGGATGTTGCCGTCGCGGTAGCTGGCATTGCCATAGCGGAACGAGGGGATGGTGGCATCCACCTGCATGTGCCCTTTGGCATCGTTGACGACAGCCTGGAGCATGAGCGGCCCCTGCAGGTCGAGCTCAATGCCCAGCAGCTTCTGCATCCAGCCGCTGTCGGCAATGCGGGCCGTCAGCTCAAAGTCGTTGTCGGCACCTTGGGGCGCGTTGCCTATCAGTCCAAAGGGTGGCAGCAGGAAGGTGCCGTTGCTATGGCCGGTGAAGAGCACCTCGCCGAAGTCGCTGTTCAGGCGCATGTAGCGGCGGTCGTCATCGTTGTCCATGCGGATGTGCAGGTTGTCGAGATGATAGTGGGTGGTGTCGCTGTGGGACAGGAACAGGTCATCAAGGTCGATGGTGCCGAGGGCATTGCCCAGCGAGGTGCCACTGACGTCGGCATCGACGATGGCTGAGAAGGTGGCCTCGCCCCAGCGGTCGGACAGGTGCAGCGCCTGTGGGGCCAGCATGCCGATGACACCGGTGAGGCGCAGGTGGGGACCGTTGGCATGGCTCTGTTCGTAGCTGCCCTCCACGTCGGCCTGCAGGTTGACATCGTCCACCTTCAGCCGTCCGGAGGTGGCGGCGGGACTGTAGACGGCATCGACGTCGAGGTTGCTATAGCTGTAGCCACGCAGGTCGAGTCGTGGCACATGGCCTTGGATGGTCACGTCCTGCTGTCGCCCGTTGAGACTGAGGTTGGCGGCCACGAGTCCCAGCTGTGGGTTGTCGGTCAGCGCTCCCAGGTCCAGGCTGTCGGTGGCTATGTGGGCGGTCCAGAGTGCCGCATCGTCGGTCATGCTGCCCTTGATGTTCAGACTGCCCAAGGCGGTGGTGGCCTGGCCTTGCAGGCGGATGTCGCCGAAGTCGTCAGTGCCGGCGTCGGCCGTGATGTCGACCTGACCTAAGCGGCCCAAGACGGGGGGTAGGGTAGGCAGCGCCTCTTGCAGCTGGGCTATGAGCCTGCTGCTGACGCGAAGACGCTCGATGGCAGCTTGGAAGGATGGCTCGTCGCTGTCAGCCTTGCCCGATGCCTGTAGCAGCAGGTCACCGTTGCTGGTGGCCAGGCTGAGCTGGCGGCAGTCAAGGCTGTGGGTAGTGCCGCTGAGCGAGGCGCTGAGCTGAAGGTCGTGGTCGGTGGGTATGTCCTCGGGCAGGATGCAGGCCAGGTCGCTAAAGGCGATGTCGCCCTTGATGTCATGGATGCGGTATGATAGCGTATTGCTCAGATTGTCAACATTGTAGGCGGCGTTGATGCTATCAATGGTGAAAGTCGTGGCGGGCATCTCAATGGCAAACTTGGTGAGGGTCGCCTTCTGGCGGTTCGCCTCAATGAGGAGCGACAGGCGCTGCAGGTCGAGGCCCGACTGCTCACGCAGGGCAATGCGCTTGATGTTGACGTTCAGCGAGTCGGGTGTCAGGGTGCGTAGCAGGATGTGAGCGCTGACATCATTGACGTTGATGTGACGCGGATTGAGGCGGCCGGGCGTCTCGGGAGCATCGAGCTGGTCGTAGCTGAGCGACAGGCGGCGCACGATGAGCGAGCCGATGTGTAGGTCAAGTCGCGAAGGCTCCTCGTGTTCGTGCGAAGAGAGGGCGTCGACGACAAACTGGTAGTTGGGCACGGCGCCGGCACTGTCGGCGTAGAGGCGGACAGAGGCCCCGAAGAGCTGTGCCGAAGAGATGCTGACACGACCGCTGAGCAGTGGCAGCAGGTCGACCTTCACCGACATGCGGCGAGCGTTCAGCAACTGCTGCTGTCGCTGGTCGTTGATGATGACATCATCGACGATGAGGCGGTTGAAGAACCCCAGGTCGACGCGGCCCACGGTGACCTCCGTGCCGAGCTTGTTGCCAATGGCACCAGCCACCATCTGGCCCAGCCAGCGCTGCATGAAGGGCAGCTGGATGAGCACAATGAGCGAGACATACAGAGCCAGTAGACTCCATATTGTCCAGCTGATGATGTGCTTGAGCTTCTTCAAGATTCGCTATGTGGAAGTGGCAATTTGTTGTGTCCTCTTGCCAATTCTGCTGCAAAATTACGACAAAAACTTCTCATTGCACCATTTTTACGACATTATTTCTTCGCCGTCTTACTAATTTTTATTAAATTTGCACCCGTTTTCAGTATGGAATCATTTCTATAATAATATGGCACATGTAATTAAACTAAGAAAAGGCTTGGACATCTGCCTGAAGGGCCGTGCCTCTGACGAGCGCCTGCAGCTGAAGTCAAACGGGAAGTTTGCACTGACTCCTGACGACTTCGTTGGGGTCGTTCCCAAGGTGGTGGTCAAGGAAGGCGATGTGGTGAAGGCCGGCGAGGCACTGTTCGTGAACAAGCAGTACCCTGAGGTGGCGTTTGCATCGCCTGTGAGCGGCCGCGTGACAGCTGTGGAGCGCGGCGAGCGCCGGAAAGTGCTCTGCGTTAAAGTGGAGGCCGACCAGGTGCAGCAGTATGTTGACTATGGCAAGAAGAATGTTGAGAAGATGGATGGCGAGGCCGTCATTGACGCCCTGCTGAAGGCTGGTATCTTTGGTTATATCAACCAGTTGCCTTATGCCATCTCGACCAATCCTTCGGTCAAGCCAAAGGCTATCTTCGTCTCTGCCTTGCGCGACAAGCCGCTGGCTTGCGACTTTGCCGAGGAGGTGAAAGGGCAGGAAGATGACTTCGTGACGGGCCTGAAGGCGCTGGCCAAGGTGGCCAAGACCTACCTGGGCATTGGCATCCAGCCCGATTTCCAGGCTGAGCTGCAGAAGCGCCAGGTGGAGAACGTCGTCAGCCTGAATATCTTTGACGGCAAATGTCCTGCGGGCAACGTGGGCGTTCAGGTGAACCACCTGGACCCGGTGAACAAAGGCGAGGTGGTGTGGACCATTGGCGACCCCACCGTCGTGCTCTTCATCGGTCGTCTGCTGAACACGGGACACGTGGACCTGCGCCGTCTGGTGGCGCTCTGCGGCAGCGAGGTGACCAAGCCCTGCCACGTGGAGATGAAGGTCGGCGAGGAGCTGTCCACGCTGCTGGCCAACAGTTACGACCAGGAGCACCATGTGCGTATCATTGACGGCAACGTGCTCACGGGGCGTCAGACCACCAAGGACGGCTATCTTGGGGCACACAGCTCAGAGGTGACCGTCATACCCGAGGGTGACGATGCCGACGAGCTGCTGGGCTGGGCCATGCCCCGCCTGAAGCAGTTCTCCGTCAGCCGCAGCTACTTCTCATGGCTCTTCGGAAAGCACAAGACGTATGAGCTGGATGCCCGTGTGAAGGGTGGCGAGCGCCATATCATCATGAGTGGCGAGTACGACCGTGTGCTGCCCATGGACATCTATGGCGAGTATCTCATCAAGGCCATCATCACCGGCGACATTGACCGGATGGAACAGTTAGGCATCTATGAGGTGAGCCCTGAGGACTTCGCGCTGGCCGAGTTCGTTGACAGCTCGAAGCTGGAGCTGCAGCGCATCGTGCGCCAGGGACTGGACAATTTACGTAAAGAAAACGCATAAACAGATGAAAGCACTAAGAAATTATCTGAACAAGATAAAGCCGTCCTTCGAGAAGGACGGAAAGCTGCATGCCTTCCGCAGTCTCTTCGATGGCTTCGAGACCTTCCTCTTCGTGCCGAACACCACGGCCAGGAACGGCGTGCACATTCACGACGCCATCGACTCGAAGCGCATCATGAGCGTGGTGGTGCTGGCACTGATGCCCGCCCTGCTCTTCGGCATGTACAACGTGGGCTACCAGAACTACTTGGCCGCAGGCACGCTGGCCACGGCAGGCTTCTTCGAGGTCTTCTTCTTCGGCTTCCTGGCTGTGCTGCCCAAGATTCTTGTCAGCTACATCGTGGGTCTGGGCATCGAGTTTGCCTGGGCACAGTGGAAGGGTGAGGAGATTCAGGAGGGCTTCCTCGTCAGTGGCATCCTCATCCCGCTCATCGTCCCCGTCAACTGCCCGCTGTGGGTGCTGGCCATCGCCGTGGCCTTCGCCGTCATCATCGGCAAGGAGATTTTCGGCGGAACGGGCATGAACATCTTCAACCCGGCGCTCATCTGCCGTGCCTTCCTCTTCTTCGCCTATCCGCAGGTGATGAGCGGCGACAAGGTGTGGGTGGCCGACGAGAAGATTCTGGGCTTGGGCAACAACCTGGCCGAGACGCTGCACGTCGATGCCTTCACGCAGGCCACGCCGCTGGCCGAGGTGGGGCAGGGCGTTGACCCCGTGAGCACCGGCACCAGCCTCTGCGACATGATTTGCGGCTTCATCCCCGGCAGCATTGGCGAGACCAGCATCATCGCCATCGGCCTGGGCGGTCTGCTGCTGCTCGTCACCGGCATCGCCTCGTGGAAAATCATGCTCAGCGTCTTTGTCGGAGGCTCGCTCACCGCAGCCCTCTTCGCCGGTCTCGACCAGACCGTCATCCCCTGGTATGAGCACCTGGTGCTGGGCGGCTTCGCCTTCGGCGCCGTGTTCATGGCCACCGACCCCGTCACCTCAGCCCGCACTGAGACTGGCAAGTGGATTTATGGCTTCATCATCGGCGTCATGGCCATCGTCATACGTGTGATGAACCCCGGCTATCCTGAAGGCATGATGCTCGCCATCCTGCTGATGAACATGTTTGCACCCACCATCGACCACTTCGTCGTTGAGCGCAACATTAGCAATCGCCAGAAAAGACAACGAATTTAACGAATGGAACGAATTATGGCAAAGTTAAATACGAATAGTAACGCGTACATTATTATATATAGTACGGTTCTGGTCATCATCGTCGCCTTCCTGCTGGCCTTCGTCTCTTCGTCGCTGAAGGACAGGCAAGAGGCCAACGTGGCGCTTGACAAGGAGAAGCAGATTTTGAACGCACTCAATCTGCGCGACAAGGCTGACGACGAAGCCCACGCCCTGTATAACAAGATTGTGAAGTACGATGAGCAGCTGAAGCTCTTTGTCTGCACCCTGGACAATGGCGAGGTGAAGTACGTGTTCCCCCTGAAGGGCATGGGCCTGTGGGGTGGCATCAGCGGCTTCATCGCCCTCAACGACGACAAGAACACCGTCTATGGGGCCTATTTCAACCACGAGAGCGAGACCGCCGGTCTGGGCGCCGAAATCAAGGACAGCCGTGAATGGCAGGAGAAGTTCATCGGCAAGAAGGTGTTCGATGCCGATGGCAACGTGGCCCTCTCAGTGGTAAAGAACGTGGAGAAGCCCGAGTACCAGGTCGACGTCGTCACCGGTGCCACGCTTACCAGCAACGGTGTCACCGACATGCTGCAGAAGGGGCTCGCCCAGTACGCTGCCTTTCTCAGTGCCCAGTAGAAAACGGCATGCCGCCAAATAAACAGTAAACAGTAAAATAGTTAAATAGCAAATAACTATGGCATTATTCAGCAAACAGAACAAAGAGGCTTTCGTCAATCCCCTAAGCCTTGACCACCCGATATTGGTGCAGGTGCTGGGCATCTGCTCGGCACTGGCAGTGACGTCGCAGCTCAAGCCCGCCATCGTGATGGGCCTCGCCGTGACGGTCATCACGGCCTTCTCGAATGTCATCATCTCCATCCTGCGCAACACCATCCCCAACCGCATACGCATCGTGGTGCAGCTGGTGGTGGTGGCCGCACTGGTGACCATCGTCAGCCAGGTGCTCAAGGCCTTCGTCTACGACGTCAGCGTGCAGCTGTCGGTCTACGTCGGACTGATTATCACCAACTGCATCCTCATGGGACGGCTTGAGGCCTTCGCCATGCAGAACAAGCCGTGGCCCTCGTTCCTCGACGGTGTGGGCAACGGCCTGGGCTACGCCATGATTCTCGTCATTGTCGGTGCCGTGCGCGAGCTGCTCGGCCGCGGCACCCTGCTCGGCTTCCAAGTCATCCCCGATGGAGCCTACCAGGCCGGCTATATCAACAACGGCATGATGACCATGCCCGCCATGGCCCTCATCCTCGTCGGCATAGTCATCTGGGTGCATCGCGCTTATTTTTATAAAGACTGACTAACCCCCTAAGTTAGGGGGAAGGGGGTCTGAACAAGCGCAGGCTCCAGCACACAAAGATATATAAACCCCAAAAAAACGGGTCTGATATACGCTTGTTCAGACCCCCAACCCCCTAACTTAGGGGGCACAATTATGGAACACGCAATAAGCTTATTCTTCAGGTCCATCTTTGTGGACAACATGATTTTCGCTTTCTTCCTCGGCATGTGCAGCTATCTGGCCGTGTCGAAGACAGTCAAGACATCGCTGGGCCTGGGGCTGGCCGTCACCTTCGTGCTGCTGGTCACCGTGCCCGTCAACTACCTGCTCCAGACCAAGGTGCTCAGCGCCGACGGTCTGCTGGGCATCGACCTCACCTACCTGTCGTTCATCCTCTTCATCGCCGTCATTGCCGGCATCGTCCAGCTTGTCGAGATGGTAGTCGAGAAATACTCACCCTCGCTCTACGCCGCCTTGGGCATCTTCCTGCCGCTCATCGCCGTCAACTGCGCCATCATGGGAGCCTCGCTCTTCATGCAGCAGCGCATCCTGCTCGACCCATCTAACACACAGGCCATCACCAACGTCTTCGATGCCATGGTCTACGCCGTCGGCTCCGGCATCGGCTGGACACTGGCCATCGTCTCACTGGGCGCCATCCGCGAGAAGATGCAGTACTGCGACGTGCCCCGGCCCCTGCAGGGACTCGGCATCACCTTCATCACCGTCGGACTCATGGCCATGGCCATGATGTGTTTCAGCGGCCTTTCTATATAAGCCCCCTAAGTTCTTGGACGAGCCAAGCGGCTCAAGAAAACCGAGCGAGGGGGTTGGGGGTCTGAACAAGCGCAGATGCCCCTTCACCCGGAAAAAGCTAACCAATAAAACGGTCTGATAAACGCTTGTTCAGACCCCCAACCCCCTAACTTAGGGGGCTCAAATATGGCACAGTTTATATTATACAGCATTTTAGTTTTCCTGGTGACAATCATAGCCATTGTCATCATCCTGCTCGTGGCAAAGAACTACCTCTCGCCATCGGGCAACGTGAACATTGAAATCAACGGCGACCGCACCATCAGCGTGCCGCAGGGCAACAACCTCATGGCCACGCTCAACCAGAACGGCATCTTCCTGCCCTCAGCCTGCGGCGGCAAGGCCAGCTGCGGACAGTGCAAGGTGCAGGTGCTGGAAGGCGGCGGCGAGATACTCGACTCAGAGAAGCCACACTTCACCCGCCGGGAGATAAAGAACCACTGGCGCCTGGGCTGTCAGTGCAAGGTCAAGGGCGACCTGAAGATACACGTCGACGAGAGCATCCTCGGCGTCAAGGAGTACGAGTGCACCGTCATCTCGAACAAGAACGTCGCCACCTTCATCAAGGAGTTCAAGGTGCAGCTGCCCAAGGGCGCACACATGGACTTCCTGCCCGGCTCCTACGCCCAGATAAAGATTCCCGCCTTCGACTGCATCGACTACAACGACTACGACCGTGGACTCATCGGTGCCGAGTATGTACCCTCATGGGAGAAGTTCAAGATGTTCGACCTGAAGTGCAAGAACCCCGAGCCCACCATCCGCGCCTACTCCATGGCCAACTATCCGGCCGAGGGCGACGTGTTCATGCTCACCGTGCGCATAGCCACGCCCCCGTTCAAGGCAGACAAGAGCGGCTTCATGGAGGTCAACCCCGGCATCGCCTCCAGCTACATCTTCTCACTCAAGCCCGGCGACAAGGTCACCATGAGCGGACCCTTCGGCGACTTCCATCCCCACTTCGACTCCAAGAAGGAGATGATTTGGGTGGGAGGCGGAGCCGGCATGGCCCCCCTGCGCGCACAAATCATGCACATGACCAAGACCCTGCACACCACCGACCGTGAGATGCACTACTTCTACGGTGCCCGAGCCCTCAACGAGGTCTTCTACCTTGACGACTTCCTCGGCCTGGAGAAGGAGTACCCCAACTTCCACTTCCACCTCGCCCTCGACCGCGAGGACCCCACCGCCGATGCAGCAGGAGTGAAGTACACCCCCGGCTTCGTCCACCAGGTGATGTTCAACACCTACCTGAAGGACCACGAGGCCCCCGAGGACATCGAGTACTACATGTGCGGTCCAGGCCCCATGTCCGCCGCCGTGGTGAAGATGCTCGACTCCTTAGGCGTCGAGCCCGAGAGCATCATGTACGACAACTTCGGCGGATGACCCGGTGAGGCACACAAAGAGGGCGGGGGTACCAAGCCATGGCGGCATGGTCCCCCCGCTTTCTGCTATCCTCCCGCCCATCCCTGCCAAATAGAGTCCTTCGCAGGCTGAGGGTGTGACAGCATGATGATATGATGCCTGGGAATGAACCCAGCACAAGGGGTACCAGTATCTTGTTGACGCTGCCCGCAGGCAGGTGGAGCGCCTCTATGTCGTGGTGGACAACATCATGGACGACGTGATACCGGTCAGCCAGCGCATGAGATGGATGCGGCAGGAATATCCTGACGCCATCGTCCTGACGCAGCCCTCGCCATTGCCGCAGGACCCCAGCGAGACACCGCTGTTCTGGGACATCTGGCGCGAGGCCCTGCTGGCCCTGCTGCCTGAGAGGATGGACGTGGTGTATGCGTCAGAAGCCTATGGCGAGCGACTGGCCCGTGAGCTTCAGGCTGCCTTCGTCATGGTCGATGCCGCGAGGCAGCATGTGCCCATATCGGCCACCGTCCTTCGCAACAGCCTGCTGAGCCATTGGGACTATCTTTCGGATGCCGCCAAGCGAGACCTGGTGACAACGGTGTGTGTGTTCGGGCCGGAGTCCACAGGCAAGTCGACGCTCACCAGGCAGCTGGCTGACCACTATCATGTCCCTTACGTCGCTGAATATGCCGAGCGCGTCATCCGTGCCAGGAACGGCGACATCAGGTTCGAGGACATGGAGCTGATAGTGAGGGGCCACCATGAGCGCATAGGTCAGGCACTGTCAGCGCTGCCCCCGCTGCTGTTTGTCGACACCGATGCCATCACCTCGAAGCTGTGGAGCGACGAGCTGTTTGGCAGACGGTCGCCCGTCATTGAGCAGGTCATTCGTCAGCAGCATTTCACCCATTATCTGCTTCTTGACGTCGACCTGCCCTGGGTGGACGACGTCCACAGGTACCGGCCCAGCGAAAGGAAGGCGTTCTTTGACAGGTGCCTGCACGAACTGACGGCCAGGGGCAAGTCGTATGACATCATTCGTGGCCAGGGTGACGAAAGGATTCGGCAAGCCATGGAAGCCGTCGATAAACGATTGCTTCTATAGGCAAAACCGTGTTAAACCGTGTGAATATTGCTCATCTTGCAGAAAAAAGTATTACCTTTGCACCATGTTTCAAGTAGTACCAAACATTTTGGACTTTGTGTTCAAGGGCATGCTCATCGGCATCATCGCCTCGGCCCCCATGGGCCCGGTGGGCATCCTGTGTGTCCAGCGCACGCTGAACAAGGGGCGCTGGTATGGGTTGGCAACGGGTGTGGGGGCATCGGCCAGCGACCTGCTCTATGCGCTCATCACGGGTGTGGGCATGAGCTTCATCACCGATTTTGTCAACGACCCCACCTACCGTTTCTACCTGCAGGTCATCGGCAGCCTGGTGTTGCTCATCTTCGGCTTCTATACCTATCGCAACGACCCGCTGAAGAAGATGCACCAGTCGGGCAAGCAGAAGGGCACGCTGTGGTACAACGGCTGGACGGCCTTCCTGCTGACCTTGTCCAACCCGCTCATCATCATCCTCTTCGGTGCCCTCTTTGCACAGTTTGCCTTTGCCCCCAGCCATCCCTTCGACATGCTGGTCAGCTTTCTCAGCGTGGCTGGCGGTGCGCTGCTGTGGTGGTATGGCCTGACGTGGCTCATCGACAAGATTCGCACCAAGTTCGACACCAACGGCATACGCATCATCAACCAGGTCATCGGCGTGGTGGTCATGCTCGTCAGCGTCATCATCCTCCTGGGCACCGTCACCAACATCTTCCGCCTGTTCTAATCCACATCTCATCTCTCATCTCTCATCTCTCATCTCACAAAATGTTTATATCCCAGGAACTGAGAAAGACGAACATAGCCGAGTACCTGCTCTACATGTGGCAGGTGGAGGACACCATCCGTGCCTTCGGCTGTTCACTCCCGCGCATACGCAAGGAATATGTGGAGCGCTTCGACTATAGCGACGAGCAGAAAGACGAGCTCATCGACTGGTATGGCAACCTCATCCGCATGATGAACGAGGAAGGCTGTCGCGAGAAGGGCCACCTGCAGATAGTCCGTGCCACCATGCAGCTGCTCAACGACCTGCACCTGCAGCTGTTGCAGTCGCCCAAGTTCCCGTTCTATAACACCGCCTACTACAAGGTGCTGCCCTTCATCGTAGAGCTGCGCAGCCGGGGTGCGTCGAAGGACGAGAGCGAGATAGAGACGTGTCTGAACCTGCTCTATGGCGTGATGATGCTGCGATTGCAGAAGAAGGAGATAACACCCAACACCCAGCATGCCGTCAAGGAGGTCTCCACCTTCGTGGGCATGCTGAGCGACTATTACAAGAAAGACATCTTTGCCCCCTAAGTTAGGGGGTTGGGGGTCTGAACAAGCGCAGATGCCCCTTCACCCGGAAAAAGCTAACCCAAAAACGGTCTGATATACGCTTGTTCAGACCCCCATCCCCCTAACTTAGGGGGCAGAGAGAATGAATATACTGGTAACAGGCTGTAACGGCCAACTGGGCAACGAGATGCAACTGCTGGAACGAGTGCATCCCGAACATACCTATTTCAACACCGACGTGCAGGAGCTGGACATCACCAACAGGCCTGCCGTGGAGCGTTTCGTCATCGACAATGCCATTGACGGCATCGTGAACTGTGCTGCTTATACCGCCGTCGACAAGGCTGAGGACAACCAGCAGCTGTGCGCCCTGCTCAACACGGCAGCCCCTGGCTATCTGGCCGCTGCCATCGAACAGCGTGGCGGCTGGCTCATCCAGATTTCGACCGACTATGTGTTCGACGGCACCCACCACACACCATACGTCGAGACCGACAGCGTCTGCCCGAACAGCACCTACGGGCGCACCAAGCTGGCAGGCGAGCAGGAGGCACAGCGCCAGTGCCGTCACACCATGGTCATCCGCACCGCCTGGCTCTACAGCACCTTTGGCAACAACTTCGTCAAGACGATGATTCGCCTGGGCCGTGAGCGCTCTGAGCTGGGGGTCATCTTCGACCAGATAGGCACGCCCACCTACGCCCGCGACCTGGCCGTGGCCATCTTCGCTGCCATCGGTCAGGGGGTGAAGCCTGGCATCTATCATTTCAGCAACGAGGGCGTCATCTCGTGGTACGACTTCACCAAGGCCATCCATCGTCTGGCCGGCATCACCACCTGCCATGTGCGTCCGCTGCACACCGCCGAATATCCCACGCCAGCTGCCCGTCCGCACTACTCGGTGCTGGACAAGACCAAGATAAAAGCAACCTACGGCATTGAGATTCCCTACTGGGAGGAGTCGCTGAGCGAGTGCGTAAAGGCGATGACAAGCGCTGAGACAGAACAGATAAACAATTGACAATGAACCAGGAAATAGAACGCAGGCGAACCTTCGCTATCATTTCGCACCCCGATGCCGGTAAGACCACGCTGACTGAGAAGTTCCTGCTCTTCGGCGGACAGATACAGGTGGCAGGTGCAGTGAAGAACAACAAGATAAAGAAGACGGCCACCTCAGACTGGATGGACATCGAGAAGCAGCGCGGCATCTCGGTCTCCACGTCGGTCATGGAGTTCGACTATAGCCCCCCCCGTCCCCCCCTGGGGGGGGTGACCAGCCAGCCTATTAGCACCCACACCGCCGCCAGTTACCCCCCCCAGGGGGGGACAGGAGGGGCCTTCCCCCCCCAGGGGGGGACGGAGGGGGCCTACAAGGTAAACATCCTTGACACGCCGGGCCACCAGGACTTTGCCGAGGACACCTTCCGCACGCTGACGGCTGTCGACTCGGCCATCATCGTGGTCGACGGTGCCAAGGGCGTGGAGACACAGACCAGAAAGCTGATGACGGTGTGCCGCATGAGGAAGACGCCCGTCATCATCTTCATCAACAAGATGGACCGCGAGGGCCGCGACCCCTTCGACCTGCTCGACGAGCTGGAGCAGGAGCTGGAAATCAAGGTGCGCCCCCTCTCATGGCCTATCAACCAGGGCGCTAAGTTCAAGGGCGTGTATAACATCTACGAGCAGAAGCTCGACCTCTTCACCCCCGACAAGCAGCGCGTCACCGAGAAGGTCAGTGTGGAGCTCGGTTCTCCCGAGCTCAATCAGCGTATTGGTGACCAGGACGCCGACAAGCTGCGCGAGGACCTGGAGCTGGTGGACGGTGTCTACCCTGAGTTCGACGTGGAGACCTATCGTTCCGCTGAGGTGGCGCCGGTGTTCTTTGGCTCGGCGCTGAACAACTTCGGCGTGCAGGAGCTGCTCAACTGTTTCGTTGAGATAGCCCCCAGCCCCCGTCCCACCAAGGCCGAGGAGCGCGAGGTGCAGCCCGAGGAGCCTAAGTTCACGGGCTTCATCTTCAAGATTACGGCCAACATCGACCCCAACCACCGCTCGTGCATCGCTTTCTGCAAGGTGTGCAGCGGCCGGTTCCAGCGCAATGTGCCCTATCTGCATGTGCGCCAGGGCAAGACGATGCGCTTCACCTCGCCCACACAGTTCATGGCTCAGCGCAAGTCGACCATCGACGAGGCTTGGCCGGGCGACATCGTGGGACTGCCTGACACGGGCGGCGTCTTCAAGATTGGCGACACACTGACCGAGGGCGAGCTGCTGCACTTCCGGGGGCTGCCCTCGTTCTCGCCGGAGCTGTTCAAGTATATCGAGAACGACGACCCCATGAAGGCCAAGCAGTTGCAGAAGGGCATCGACCAGCTCATGGACGAAGGCGTGGCCCAGCTGTTTGTCAACCAGTTCAACAACCGCAAGATTATCGGTACCGTCGGACAGCTGCAGTTCGAGGTCATACAGTATCGTCTGGAGAATGAGTATAACGCCAAGTGCCGCTGGGAGCCGGTGCACCTGTACAAGGCTTGCTGGATATCGTCTGACGACGAGCAGGAGCTGGAACAGTTCAAGAAACGCAAGTATCAGTACATGGCGAAGGACAAGGAGGGTAGGGACGTGTTCCTGGCTGACAGCGGCTACATGCTGCAGATGGCCCAGCAGGACTTCAAGCACCTGCAGTTCCATTTCACCAGTGAGTTCTGAAGTGATTTGAGAATTGAGATTTGAGATTTAAAAGTGAGAATCAAGAAGAAACACTACATGCTGGGTGCCGTGGGCTTGGTGCTGATTGCCGGCGGCATCGTGGCCTATACGCTTTACAGTCGGATTAGTGCGCCGCTGCTGGCCGAGGGACAGTCTACACATATCTTATATATTGACAACGACGACACGCCCGACTCTGTCTATGCCAAGCTGGCCGATGTCAGCACCGAGAGCGGCATGAAGGGGCTGCAGCTGCTGGCCGGCCACTACGACTACGCCGTGCGCTCCGGACGCTATGTCATTGAGCCGGGCAAGAAGGCACTCGACGTGTTCCGCCAGCTGCGCAATGGCCAGCAGTCGCCCGTCATGGTGACCGTGCCTGAGGTGCGCACCATCGACCGTCTGGCAGGGCGGCTCAGCCAGAAGCTGATGATTGACAGCGCCACCGTCGACCGTGCCCTGCGCGATTCGGCCTACTGTCAGCAGCTGGGCTACGACACTGCCACCATCTTCTGTCTCTTCGTGCCTAACACCTATGAGGTCTACTGGAACATCTCGCTCGATGCACTGATGCAGCGCATGAAGAAGGAGCACGACATCTTCTGGAACGAGGAGCGCCGACACAAGGCTGAGGCTCAGGGGCTGACGCCTGACGAGGTGGTGACGCTGGCCAGCATCATCGACGAGGAGACGGCAAACAACGCCGAGAAGCCCGTCATTGCCGGCATGTATCTCAACCGTCTGAAGAAAGGCATGCTTCTGCAGGCTGACCCCACGGTGAAGTATGCCTTAGGCGACTTCACCCTGCGTCGCATACTGAACAAGCACTTGGAGGTGGACAGCCCCTACAACACCTATAAGTATGCCGGACTGATGCCCGGCCCCATCCGTCTGCCGTCGCTGCAGGCCATCGAGGCGGTGCTGAACCCCGACCGGAACGACTACCTCTACATGTGTGCCAAGGAGGACTTCTCCGGCACGCACAACTTTGCCTGCACCCTGGCTGAGCACAACCTGAACGCGCGTCGCTATCAGCAGGCCCTCAATGAGCGGGGCATCAGGTGACGCGAGGAAATAAATAAGTAGAAAATTTGCATATATGCGAATAAATGCGTACTTTTGCGCTACAAAACACAAAAAAGACACACTATGAACTACGAGGAGATGCTGAATACGCAAGAGAACGTGGGCAACAACCGTGTGACCACGCCCTTAGGAACGTTCTATCGGAAGCCAGTGAGCCGCAAGTACCGCTATGTAGTGCAACTGCGCTATGAGCTGGCTGACAGTCTGGTGTTCTGCGAAGGCTTGCGGCGCGACCAGCAGCAGTCGGCAGCCGCTGATGAGCCCTATCAGGTGAGCTACGTGTTGAACGAAGACAGCGGAGGCATCTATGAGATAGAACTCGAACATGGCAACTACCAGTCGCTGGCACAGCTGCTCTACAACCAGCCCGCCGTGGTGGCTGAGCCTGGGTTCGTCAGGAACTTCATCAGTGCGCTGATGGATGTCACTGAGCGGCTGCACGAGAAGGGCATCTTCCATCTGTGCTACTCGCCCGATAATATCTTCGTAAGGAAGGGCGAGAAAACTCCCTTGCTGCTCTGTCACGGCTCGTCGTTCCTTGCCATGACCGACCAGCGCAGACTCTACCAGGGGTTTGAGGACGACGTGGCGCCCGAGGTGCTGGCGGAGGGAAAGGCCGACGAGCGCAGCGATGTGTTTGGCCTGGGCCGGTTCATCGAGCACCTGCTGGAGAGCGGCAATCTGGGCTACGACTATAAGGGCGTGGTGAAGAAGGCAACCGCCGAGGACCCCGACAAGCGCTATGCCACTGTGCACGAGATGCGCTCCGCCCTCAACGCCAAGCGTAACACAAGGCGGTCGATGTGGCTCTTGGCAGCGGCCTGTGCCGTGGTGGCCGTGGCGGTGATTGCCTTCTTCGGCATCATCAAGGAGCCGACCACCGTCGAGTTCGTCGATGACAATGGCATGAAGGCAAAGCCCGACCCCTTCCAGGAGGAGTTTGACGATGAGTATGTGGACGACCAGGAGCCCTACATGGACCCGGAGATAGCCCTTTACCTGGACTCCATTGAGCCGATGACGGACGAAGAGGTGAAGATGTTGTCTGACTCCATCCGTGTCAACGAGCAGCTGAACACCATCTTCCGCCGTCGCTTCGCACAGAAGGCAAGGGTGGCGCTGTCACCGCTCTATGGGACTGGCGAGAGCGGCATGACCGAGAACGACTACATAGCCAAGAGCGAGCAGGTGGTGAAGGACCTGTATGAATATGCCGAGAAGCTGGGCAAGGAGACAGGACTGAACACTGACGATGCGAACAGCGTCGCCGGACAAATCATCGCTCATCTGCAGGCAGAGCTACAGGAGAACATCAAGCGCAACGGCGTCATAACGAAGTCCATGCCTGAGGATTGATAAGTAACTAATAAAAAAACAAATAAAAGACAATGAGAAGCAGAACAGCTGACTGGTTTGAGTGTAAGATAAGATACGAGAAGACAATGGAGGACGGTCTCCAGAAGAAAGTGCTGGAGACCTACGTCGTCGACGCCCTGTCGTTTACCGAGGCGGAACAGCGCATCATGGAGGAGATGTCGTCCTACATCAGTGGCGAGTTCCAGGTGAACGACATCAAGCGCGCCACCTACAGGGAGATATTCTTCAGCGACGAGGAGATGGCTGACCGCTGGTACAAGGCAAAGCTGCAGTTCATCACCATCGATGAGAAGACGGAGAAGGAGAAGCGTTCCAACGTGAACTACCTGGTGCAGGCCGGTACGCTGAACGGGGCCGTGAAGAACCTCGACGAGGTGATGGGCGGCACGATGATTGACTATGTCATTGCTGCCGTGAGCGAGACGACGCTCATGGATGTCTTTGAGTACAAGAAGAAGGAACAGCCTGAGGAGAAGCCTGAATACGAATCATAGGATGATGTTCCCGGTAAAGGATAAGTTGCATAGTGTGCTCGACACGCTGCCTCGGCAGGTGCGCCTGGTGGCCATCAGCAAGTATCACCCGGCTGACTACATCATGGCGGCCTACGAGGAGGGGCAGCGTGTGTTCGGCGAGAGCCACGAGCAGGAAATCAGAGAGAAGCACGCCACGCTGCCCAAGGACATCGAGTGGCATTTCATTGGACATCTGCAGACGAACAAGGTGAAGTACATCGTGCCCTATATCACGATGATTGAGGCCGTGGACTCGCTGAAGCTGCTCCGTGAGATAGACAAGCAGGCCGCAAAGGTGGGCAGGACGGTGAAGACGCTCTTGGAGCTGCACATCGCCGAGGAGTCCACCAAATATGGGCTCTCGCTCGACGACTGCCGCCAGCTGCTTGCCGAGGGCGAGTGGCGACAGATGACGCATGTGCAGCTCTGTGGGCTGATGATGATGGCGTCAAACACTGACGACACGCAACAGATTGCCCGCGAGTTTGACACTGCCGCCGCCTTCTTCGACGAGGTGAAGGCACAGTATTTTCCCGATGATGATGCCTTTTGTGAGCGTTCCTGGGGAATGAGCGACGACTATCACATTGCCATAGCGCATCGCTCTACCATGGTCCGCATCGGCACCGCTATCTTCGGGCCACGAGTCTATTGAGCTGGTGGGGCTTCTGGGAGTTCTGGGAGTTCTGGGAGCTCTGTGACTACTGGGGCTTCTGGGACTTCTGAGAGCTCTGTGACTTCTGGGGCTTCTGAGAGTTCTGGGAGCTCTGTGACTTCTGAGACTTTTTTTGCTACTGGGACTGCGTACCAGCCGTGGCGGCCTGACTGTGCGCCCTGGCGGAGGCCGGCGGCGCGCAGGGCGGCCTTGAGCTGGCGCGGGGTGGGCACGTCCTGGGGCGGCAAGCCGTGGTCGCATAGCAGGTCGACGATGTCGGCGGTGGTCATCAGCGTGTCCGCTGAGGTGGGGGCCGGGGCGAGGGTGGCGGCGATGGTCTTCTCTATGACGCGCTGGCGGCAGTAGCGCTCGTTGTGCGCCTCCATCAGCGCCTCCTCCTCGCGGGTGAGGAAGAACGGCTCGCCCTGGCTCAGCTCGTGCAGGA
>Ga0310691_10001640_pt1 | contig 33462 bp, 35 predicted proteins | sample 176DNAGHGlowgp2_FD_203887 | JGI IMG/M metagenome (GOLD analysis project Ga0310691, IMG submission 203887) | Sheep rumen microbial communities from Palmerston North, Manawatu-Wanganui, New Zealand - 1766 DNA GHGlow gp2 (v2) (version 2) | ecosystem: Host-associated > Mammals > Digestive system >... | reverse complement strand
AAAGCAGGAAAAGAAGGTCGCTTGATACTGTCAGGTGACGCGAAGTACAATCAGATAATTTTTTTTCAAAAATCATGTTAGCGGAACAGCCCGTAAAATCGGGGGTACGTTCATATGGTGGCTTACGTGTGGTGACAAGAAGGTTCAGCTCGACGGCCGATAGGGGAAGTCAACCTGTCCCCTGCCCCCTTGTAGAAGAAGCTCTGTTGAAAGAGACGGATCTGCTTATTGAAAAGACAGATAATCAAGGCGAGAAAGCCCTCTACAATCTGTTCAAGTCAGCAATCCTAAAGAAATATAAGAATCAATATGATGTCGATATTCAGCATGGCGAAGTGAAGAAGGAAACCGTTGACAAGAGCATCGATTTCCTCTTTGAGGATGCTTGTTATAGCTTCAGAGCTCTTCCGATGATAGAAGCTTCCGTCAAGGAAGATGTCATTAAACGCGCACAGGCATTTTTTGTTCCATGGAAGGCAATAGTAACACAGACACTAATTGATAAAGGTGTTAAAGTCATTTTTCGTTGATTTCTTTGCCTTCGGTGTGACATTAATCTTTAGCCTTTTAGTGTGAGACAAATACAAATAGATATACGAGGTGGCAGCCGCATGGCTGACATTTATCGAGACATGCAAGCTCCAAAAGAAAGCAGCATTTGACTTCTTCAACGACTATTTCAAGTCGGTTAATGAAGTAGAACAGACAATAAGATAGCATCTTAGATGCTCTATCCATGCAAACCGTGTAAAAAAAATCTAACGGACCCGAGTGGCTCTCATAATTGTGTACAAATAAATTAGAATCCACGATGACGGTCCGTTTTCATACCGAATTAGTTGACTTATATGAATAAAAAACAAAACATTGCCCTCATTACGGGTATTACCGGTCAGGACGGTAGTTACTTGGCCGAGTTCCTTTTGGAAAAAGGATATGAAGTGCATGGAACAATCCGAAGGAGTTCCGTGGACTTCCGTGAGCGCATTGCGCATTTGGAAGGTACGCCCCATTTCCATCTGCACTATGCCGACCTGGGTGACTCCATGAGTGTTTTGGGCGTCATCGGTAAGGTACGTCCTGACGAGATCTACAACCTTGCAGCACAGAGCCATGTGCAGGTGAGCTTCGACTCTCCAGAGTTCACGGCTGATGTCGATGCCGTGGGCGTACTGCGTATTTTGGAAGCCGTTCGCCAGTTGGGTATGACAGAGACATGTCGTATCTATCAGGCAAGTACATCAGAACTCTACGGGAAGGTGGAGGAAGTTCCTCAGAATGAGAATACTCCTTTCCATCCATATAGCCCGTATGCTGTGGCCAAGCAGTATGGTTTCTGGATTGTCAAAGAGTACCGTGAGGCATACAATATGTACTGTTGCTCTGGTATCCTCTTCAACCATGAGTCAGAGCGTCGTGGTGAGACCTTTGTAACCCGTAAGATAACATTGGCTGCAGCGCGTATCTCTCAGGGCGTTCAGGATTGTCTGTACCTTGGTAACATGGACTCTCTGCGTGACTGGGGTTATGCTAAGGATTACGTAGAATGTATGTGGCTCATCCTCCAACAGGACAAACCTGAAGACTTTGTCATTGCAACAGGCGTTCAGCACTCGGTAAGAGAGTTTACAGAACTAGCTTTCAAACATGCCGGTATTGAGCTAAAGTTTGAGGGAGAAGGTATCGAAGAGAAGGGAATTTGCGCATCAGGACCAGATAAATTGATTGGCAAGACCGTTGTTGCTGTCAGCGAGGATTTCTATCGTCCGACCGATGTTGTGAACCTTTGGGGCGACCCGACAAAGGCCAAGGCTAAGTTAAAGTGGAATCCAAATAAGACCTCTTTTGAAGAACTTGTCAAACTGATGGTTGAGAGCGATATGGCCAAGGTTGCCTCCGAGGATGCCGCCATGAAGGTTCGCACCAATCTCGCCGAATATCTGGAGAAAGGTATTGTGAAGTGATGGCACTCGATAAGAATTGTAAGATATATGTGGCTGGACACCACGGTTTAGTGGGTTCTGCCATTTGGAACAACCTGTTGCGGCGTGGTTACACCAATCTTGTTGGTAGGAGTCATAAGGAGTTGGACTTGACAGACCAAGTAGCTGTCAAGCAGTTCTTTGATGAGGAACAGCCTGATGCGGTGGTATTGGCAGCTGCTTTTGTGGGTGGTATTATGGCCAATTCTCTGTATCGTGCTGACTTCATCATGATGAACATGAAGATACAGTGCAACGTCATCAGCGAGGCCTACGCCCACGGAGTGAAGAAACTGCTTTTCCTTGGCTCAACGTGCATCTATCCCAAGAATGCACCGCAGCCCATGAAGGAGGACTGCCTGCTGACCTCACCGATAGAATACACGAATGAGGAATATGCCATCGCGAAGATTGCCGGACTGAAGATGTGCGAGAGCTACAATCTCCAGTATGGCACCAACTATATAGCTGTGATGCCAACCAACCTTTATGGGCCTAACGACAATTTCCACTTAGAGAACAGCCATGTGATGCCTGCCATGATGCGTAAGGTGTATTTGGCAAAGCTGATACATGACGGAGAGTGGGATAAGATTGCCATTGACCTGAACAAACGTCCGGTGGAGGGTGTTACAGGCAAAGCTTCACAAGAAAAAATACTTGATGTATTGTCGAAGTACGGCATATATGATAATAAGGTGGTGTTGTGGGGTACAGGCACACCGCTTCGCGAGTTCCTTTGGAGTGAAGATATGGCCGACGCCTCAGTCCATGTGTTGCTGAATGTGGACTTCAAGGATATTATTGGAATAGAGAAATACAGCAGTGTCCATTTCGGTGCAAGCACTGATGGTGCTGTTGACCGTAACCATTCCGCAGGACGTGGTGGTGCTATCCCATCCCTTGGGGAAATCCGCAACTGCCATATCAATGTCGGTACAGGCAAGGAACTGACCATTCGTGAACTCTCAGAGTTAGTAGTCAAGGCTGTAGGCTTTGAGGGGACGGTGGAATTTGATGCAACGAAGCCTGATGGCACAATGCGTAAACTCATCGATGTCACCAAGCTTCATTCCCTTGGCTGGACGCACAAGGTAGAGATAGGGGATGGTGTGCAGAAACTCTTCGAATGGTATCAGGCCAGCCTACGGATGTAAGTTCTTTTAATTCACATACTGGCTGGTTGCACTTTTACAGGGTATTTCTTACTAAATTTAATACCAATAGCTGAAGATGTTATGGCTTTGAATAAATGTAATATGGCCACGAACTAAAGCCTAACAAGGATAGTTGCCAAATGAGTGTGAGGTAATCTAAATATAAAAAAATAAACATCTTTATTAGAAGATTTATTGGAAAACAAAAGTTCTAATTATGTCAAGCATATATACACGGACAGGAACTTTTCTCAAAAGAATGCTGGGAATAAAGGATATTTCGCTCATGCGAAAGAATCTTCATAAACGCGTGGGGATGCTGCTTTTCCACAAAAAGTATTCTGCCACAGAACTTGTAGGGCTTATGCAACAGATGGGGATGAAATCGGGCAGCATTGTTTGCATTCATTCCTCCATGAAAGAATTCTACAACTTCCAGGGAACAGCCATAGAACTGATAGAGGCTATCCTTCGCGCCATAGGTGAGGAGGGTACGCTCATGATGCCGGCATTCCCTGTTACGAAGATGACACAGGCTCCTGGCTATATCTTTGACTTGGAGAAAGACCCGACGGGAGCGGGGTATCTGGCTGAGACTTTCCGTAAATACCCTGGCGTGAAACGCAGTATTAATGTGCAGCACTCTGTCTGTGCCATCGGTAAATGGGCGGAATATCTGACCAAAGATCATCACCGGTCGCACGACTGTTGGGATGAGAACTCGCCCTACATGCGCTTATGCAATCTGGGCGGGCTCGTATTCAATTTTGGCCTGCCCCGTAGCTATATGGGAACGTTCCACCATTGTGTGGAGAGTGCTCTACAAAATGAGCATCCGTACTGGGCACAGTTTTTTTCGCTTCAGGAGACCTACCGCTATTATGACAATAACCACAACGTCTGTGAGTACAAAAACTTCACAAGCAACATAGAACGGAGAACTCGGAAAAAAAAAGTCACTAAACATTTTGATGATAACGACTGGAAAATCAGTCAGTTATCGAACCTTGAAGTTAAGGTTTTCTACACGAAAAAATGCTTTCCGAAGATGCTTGAACTTGGCCGCAAGGGCATAGGCGTCTATTATGTTCCTTCTCCGAAGAAATATACTTTCCAATGAAATCTATACTGAATAAAGTATTGTCTATATCGCTAATAAAGGACTCGATGAAACTGGCATCAAGCCATTTCATCATGTTCCTGCTGCCGTTTGTCGTGACACCTATCTTGTCACGACTGTATGCGCCGGAGTCGTTTGGCGAGTGGGGCGTGTTTTCCAGCACATACACCATCCTGAACGTCGTGCTGTTTCTGTGCTATGAATATGCTATCGTCAAGGTACGCGAAAGTGATTATCCCAACACGTGCGCTCTCTGCGTTGCCATAGCCTTCGCCTTCATTGCCGTAACGTCATTAGTGTTCATTGGCGGTTCCCTGCTTGGCATCAGTTTCTTTGAACAATTCCCATGCCTGCTGTTCTTCCTGTCCTACCTAGCCATATCGGCACTGAACACCGTACTTTCAAATGTTGCCAACCGACATGACCGTTACTGGGTGATGTCTGTTGGTTCCATGGTGACAGGTGGTCTTCAGGCCGCTTTCCGCATCGTTTTCGGCGTGAGTGTCGTGTTCTACAACGGACTTATTGCAGGCACTGTGTTTGCGATGGTGGCCAGTACATTATTTTATATGGTGTGTCTTTACCGCTATTTCAACAAGGACTTCTTCAAGCAAATTTCATTTAGCGGCATGCGCTGTATTGCCATAGATAACAAGAAATTCCCACTCTACGATGCACCTTCCACGCTGTTAGCGATGGCGGCATTCAACCTGCCTGTCATCATTCTCGCGGCCTATTTCTCTAAGGCAGACATTGGTTGTTTTTCCATTATCATCCAGCTGCTATTGCTCCCGATGTCATTCATCGGCTCTGCCATAGGCAGAGTGTACTATCGGCAGATAACTGATGTCAAGGCGGCTAAAGACACGCTTGTCCAATCGTCACAGCTCGTACTCCGTCTTACTTCCATACTGGCTATCTTGCCCATGTTGTTCCTGAGTGTTGGTGGTGACCATCTGCTTGTACTTTTTCTTGGCGACAAGTGGAGTATGGCTGGAAGCATTGCCCTCTGCCTATCCGTGTGGTCGTTACCCACTATTCTCACGCAGCCCTTGTTGCCTGTATTCAGGGCGTTGAACATGCAAGACATGATGCTGAAATACGAGGGTCTGTATTTCCTGATGGGCGTGGGCGTGCTGTCCATAAGCTGCGCCTTCGGACTTTCACTGTGCCTGTGTGTTTTGCTGTTTGCCTTGGCGTGCTGTGTCGCAAAGCTATTGCTGTTCGCCTCACTGGTGAAAGTGAGTGACGTGAAGCTGCGCAAGGCATTCCAGCCTCCATTACTCGCTGTTTACATATTAACACTTACAATATTGTCTTACAGACTTTACGATATTATTTTCTGATGCATTTTTTCAGCTCTCATAACCGCCTGTTGAACATGGTGTTAGGTATCGTCTATGCCTTGGTGTATGACTATATCTACACTACATACATATGTGACATTTTCTCCTATCATGGCAGTGGTCACCACATTTCATGGACTATTAACCATCTATTACTTTATGTCGCTTTGGCAGCAACACCACTTTTGCTATATCGTGGCTTGCACACTGTGGCCTCCGCTTTCAGTTTCTTTGTGTGGTTCTTCGCGTTTATCCCACTACTCAACAATCTGTTTACTTGGGGGTATCCTTCGGTGGTTTGGGTCAGTTATTCCTTGACTATGTATGCATTTATGTGCCTGTTTTTCGCCACGGACAACTGGTGTATGCTTAAACGCCTTTTTACAGCCAAGCATGTCAAGATAAAGTTCCAGCAAATAGAGTGGCTTATATTTTTTCTCTATTTCGTCATGCTTGTTTCCAACGCGAACAACATGCACATGGTCAACTTCCTTCAGGACAGCGAAACGATGTATGATCTGCGGGCGGAAAACTCCATGGGCGGCAATTATCTTGTAGCGTGGATGCGAAGTGCCTTTCTGCCACTGTTGTTGGTGTGCTATCTACGAAACCACTCGTATGAGAAATACGCCATGGTATTCATAGCGTATCTATCGGTTTATATGATAGACTATCAGAAAATGACATTCCTCTATCCGTTCCTCCTGACTGGACTCTACTTTCTTGCTTCAAGAGGCAAGAGGGGGTTCTCCGAGAAATTCCATATCGTGCTAATTGCCATTTTCATAATCGTGCCTCTTCTGTTGATTAGTAACCTTTCAAATCCTACCGTCTATGCCATTGCCGCCATCTTCATTATGCGCACCCAGTGTATTGAGGGTATGGTGGGGTCAACCTATTTCAACTTCTTCTGCCTCCATGACCACCCCTATACATACTATAATCACATAAATGTGGTTAACGCCCTTACCCATGCGAACCCTTATCCTCAGTCCATAGGACTGGCTGTTACAGGTGGCGATGGCAACGCTAACGGCACATTCTGGCTGATGGATGGTGTGGCTGCATGGGGCATCATGGGTATCATTATTATCAGTGTGCTGTTCATTTTGTTTAAGTCGATGTTCAACTCTATTGGTAAGAAGTATGAAATCACTTTCTGCGTTCCAGTTCTGTTTTTCGGCATACAGGCAATGATTAACATGTCGCTTTTCACAGCTCTTAACTCCTGTGGTTTCATTCTCTTGTATCTTATCTTCCTTTTTGTTGACTTGAACAACGGCACAAAATCAATACGGCACAAATAATTAACAATATATTTATGAAACTCTGCTATATAGACAATGTGGCAACACACTATAGGAAAGCCATCTTCCTGCTGATAGACCAGACCTTTGAGTGCGACTATCTGTTTGGCGAGTCGTTGGGCGACATCAAGCAGATGGACACCTCGCTGCTTAAAGGCAACGTCATGAAGACAAAGACCTACAAGTGGCATGGCTGGTACTGGCAGAAAGGGGTCGTGTCCAAACTGTGGAAGCCATACGACCGCTACATTCTGATTGGTGAGACACGGGCATTGAGCACATGGACTTTCTGCCTGTTAGCACGATTCACCGGGAAAAGCCGCCGCGTGTTCTTCTGGTCGCACGGCTGGTATGGCAAGGAAACATGGTTAGAGAGGGCCATCAAGAAAGTGCAGTTCCATCTTCCTGGCGGAGGCATATTCCTCTACGGCAACTATGCGCGCGGACTGATGATAAAAGAGGGTTTTAATCCCGACAAGCTCTTCACCATCCACAACTCGTTGGACTATGACAATCAATTGACGCTACGACAGAAACAACAGCCGACGGCCATCTATCGCGACCATTTCAGTAACGATGGTAAGAATCTCATTTTTGTGGGAAGGCTAACACCTATCAAGAAACTTGACATGGTGCTGGAGGCATTGGCCGATTGTAACAATAGAGGCGAGAAATATAATATGACTTTCATTGGCGATGGCGAGAAGAAAGATGACTTGATGACACTTACCCACCAGCTTGGCCTTGAGCAACAAGTATGGTTCTATGGCGCATGTTACGATGAGAACAAGCTGAGTGAACTCATATATAATGCCGACCTTTGTGTAGCTCCCGGCAATGTCGGTCTCACTGCCATGCATGCCTTGGTGTTTGGAACGCCTGTCATCACGCACAACAATTTCCCCTATCAGATGCCGGAGTTCGAGTCCATCCACGAAGGAGAGACGGGTGCTTTCTTTGAACAAGACAACATCGTGTCACTTTCTGCTGCCATCTCAAATTGGTTTGAGACACACAAAGACCGTGAAATAGTGCGCAATAACTGCTACAAGGAGATAGACGAACAGTGGACACCACAGTTCCAAATTGAAGTTTTGAAGAAAAACTTAGCATAAATAATGAAAGTTCTTATAGTAAATACTAATGCGAAGAGTGGAAGCATAGGAAAGATTTCTTCTGGGCTGTACGAATTTCTTACTGCTCATGGCCATCAAGCAAAGGTGTGTTATCGTGGCATTAAGGAAAAAATCGTTGATAATGATGACTTTATACCATTAATCGGCAAATCAGAATTCCAATTATCTGTAATGCTTGCAAGGCTTACTGGATTGGAAAGCCATTTCGGTATTCTTTCTACGAGGAAATTGGTAAAAGTAATGGAAGGATTCCAGCCAGACATCGTTCAACTCTATAATATTCATGGCAATTATATACGGGCTTACTCATTCTTGGAATATTTAAAACATAAAAACATTCCAGTGGTCTATTCGATGCTTGATGAATTTGCATATATGGGGAAATGCGCATATCCGTTGGAATGTGATCGATTTAAGACAGAATGTAAAAATTGCCCACAGAAGGACAAATATCCAGAGAGTTGGCTAATAGACCAGTCAAAAGCCCTCTTTCATAAAAAGGAAAGATGCTATAAAGGTTTTAATAATATCGTCTTTACTGGGCCACCATACGTATGTCAAAGGGCAAAAGAATCGTATCTCCTCAAAAATATGCCAACAGAGGTTCTTTATGAACCTTTTGATTTCAAAGATTATTATCCAAGAAATACAGATCTACTGAGGAAAGAATTGGGCCTCGGAGAGAATGACCGTGTTTTGGTGTGTGCGTCAGGTACTTATTTCCGAAAGGGTGGACATTATTTTGTGGAGCTGGCGAAAAGATTACAAAATGTTAGAGATTTGAAATTTGTATTCATTGGATATAATAGAGAAGGCTGGAAATTCACAGATAATATGATAGTAAAGGGACGGATTGATGACCAGAACCTCTTTGCTGAATACATGTCGTTGGCTGATGCCTATGTTTGCACATCTGTTGGTGACACTACTCCCAGTGTTTGTTTTTGTGCATTGGGATGTGGTACACCGATAATAGGTTTCGATTATGGTGGAGTAAAAGACTGTGCACCCAATGAATTTGGCCAATATGTTCCAATAGGCGACGTTGACGCTATGGCTAAAGTTTCTATGTCTGTTGAAAGAAAAACAGAAGCAAAGGCCTTGAGAATAAGGGATTATGCAGTAAATACTTTCTCACAATCTGTTGTTTATGAAAGACAATTAGAACTTTATAAAAATGTAATAGACACAAACATAGAATAACCTTAGAGTATGATAATCAAGTCATTACTTACAAAAGAAAATCCGTTTAATTCTACAGAAGACATCAGACGATGGATTCAACAACGGAACCAAGAGGTAACAGTTGATGTAGAACAGATTCCTTTCAGCGAGATGAAAATGTGGCATAGTGAAACGGATGGGAGTATTCATCATGACACTGGACGTTTCTTCTCCATTGTTGGAATAGATGTTAAGACGGATTATGGTTTAAACAACCATTGGCGACAACCCATCATTAATCAGCCAGAAGTCGGATATCTTGGTATATTAACGAAGATTATTGATGGCGTGCTTTACTGCCTAATGCAGGCAAAGATTGAACCGGGAAATGTAAATTGTGTTCAAATCTCCCCAACGCTTCAAGCTACAAAGAGTAATTATTCCAGGGTACATTCCGGAAAGAGCCCAAATTATTTGGAATACTTTGTGAATGCCAAGCCCGAGAATATTATTCTTGACCAGTTGCAGAGTGAGCAGGGGGCACGTTTCCTAAGAAAACGCAATCGCAATATCATCATTAAGGTAGATGAAGATGTTCCTGTGCTTGAGGACTTCAGATGGATGACATTAGGACAAATCAAGGAGTTAATGTGCGAGGACAATATGGTTAATATGGATACTCGCACAGTTCTTTCGGGGTTGAAAATAAGTGATTATGTTACTCCACTCGACGGCCTTAACGGAATGTCAGAATTTGGACGTGGTCTAATCCTTTCATCCATAAGCAATCATAATTATATTTCAACAAGGGACCATCTCTCTTGGCTTACAGCTTTGAAGGCTAAATACGACCTTTGGGTAAGCCATTGCCCTATTAAGGAAATGCCAGGGTGGGTAAAGACTGATAGTGAAATTTCAAGACCAGATGGTAAATATTTCAAAATAATCGGAGTCAATGTAACCATCTCCAATCGTGAGGTGGCATCTTGGTGCCAGCCCTTGGTTCAACCTATGCAGCAAGGACTATGTGCCTTTATTATCAAGAAAATAGATGGGGTGTATCACTTCTTGTTGCAAGCTAAGTTAGAGTGCGGAAATTTTGATGTGATGGAATTGGCTCCTACCGTCCAGTCACTTACCGATAAAGTCTATGGCAATGATAAGCCGGAATTTTATGATTACGTATTGAATGCACGGCCAGAACAGGTCGTGGTTGATGCTATTCAGTCGGAAGAAGGAGGCCGTTTTTATCATGAGCAGAACCGTAATCTTATCATCGAGGCAGATGATGACTTTCCACTTGAATTGCCACCACGTTACACGTGGATGACGTTGCGTCAGATTTATAAGTTCCTTAGGTTCAACAATTATCTTAACATCCAGGCTCGAAGCCTTATTTCTGCATTGAACTACAAATAAAATTATATAAAATGAAAATTCCATTTAACAAGACTTATCTCACAGGAGATGAAGAAAAGTACATGATTGATGCCCTTCACTCTGGGCAGGTTTGTGGTAACCATACGTACTGTAAGCGTATTCTTGCCATGATGAAAGAGAAATATGGTTATGACAGTGCTTTCCTGGTTCCTTCAGGAACAGCAGCACTTGAAATGGGAGTTGTGTTGGCCGACCTCCAGCCAGGGGATGAGGTGATACTTCCTTCCTATACTTTCAGCTCAACAGTAAATGCCGTAGTCCTGTTTGGCGGTTTTCCCGTGTTCTGCGAGGTTGACCCCAAAACAATGAATATCGACTATACAAAAATTGAGGCACTGATTACCCCTAAGACGAAGATGATTATCCCTATTGATTATGCTGGCGTCCCTTGTGATATAGATGAAATCATGGAAATAGCTAATCGTCACAATTTAATAGTGCTTCAAGATTGTGCTCAGTCTTACGGCTCATACTACAAAGGGATTCCTTCAGGGAAAAAAGCACACATCGCAGCATTCTCTTTCCATGAGACCAAGAACTATAGTGCTGGTGAGGGTGGACTATTGATTAACAATGTACCGGAATGGCATCAGCGTGCAACATTCCTTCAAGAGAAAGGAACTGACCGTAGCTTAGTTATAAACGGTCAGAAGAACAAATACAGCTGGGTGGACAAAGGCTCAAGTTATCTCCTCTCTGATGTCCTTGCCGCTATGCTCTGTGCACAGTTGGAGCATGAGGAAGAGATAAAGGCAAAGCGCGGCAAGTTGACAGAAGCATACAGCAATCTTTTTGCACCATATGTAGAAAAGGGTATCATTGGGGTATTCCAACCAAAGGAGTACGTCAAACTAAACCATCACGCATATTGGGCAACATTCCCGACATTGGAGGATAAACTCACGTTTATGGGCAAACTGAAAGAGAAAGAAATATATGTATATATTGGCTATATGCCACTTCATTCTGCTCCCTACGGCTTACGTCTTGGTTATAAAGCGGAAGATTTACCCATAACAGAAGATTTGGGTAACCGTATCGCCCGCTTACCTTTCTACACCAGTCTCGCTGATGATGGCCTTGACTACACCATCGAAAACATGAGAAGCGTCTTAACAGAAATGTATGGTTTCTAATCCTTTTGTGTTATGATTAGAATCGGAATAATATGTCCTTCGGAAATAGCTTTCCGTAGGTTCCTTCCATCTCTTATGCAGGCAAAGGACTTCCAATATGTGGGAGTAGCCTTTGCCTCACCAGAGGAGTGGTTCGGAGAGGATGTAAATAATGTAAAGCAGGACGACATAGAGAACGTTAGGAAAACCGAGTATGAAAAGGCTCAAAGGTTCGTAGCCGCATACGAAGGAAAGGTTTTTGAGGGGTATGAGACTCTTATAAAGTCAAAAGAAATAGATGCTGTTTATCTGCCATTACCCCCTGCATTGCATTTCAAGTGGGCAGAGAAAGCTCTTGTGAATGGAAAACATGTTTTCGTAGAGAAGCCCTCCACTACCTGTTTAGCTGATACTCAGCGGTTGATTTCTTTGGCAAAAGAAAAAGAGCTTGCCTTGCATGAGGATTATATGTTTGTTTACCATAGTCAACTAGAAGCGATTAATAAGGTTGTACAGAGTGGCGAACTTGGTGATGTTCGCCTATATCGCATCTCATTTGGTTTTCCGCGCAGAGACTCACGTGACTTCCGTTACAATAAGGCTCTTGGAGGTGGTGCTTTGCTGGATGCGGGGGGATATACAATGAAGTATGCAACGACATTGTTAGGACTAAGTGGAAAACTTGTCACTGCAACAGCCAACTATCTGCCTGGATTTGATGTTGATATGTACGGTTCTGCCACTATGGTCAATGACGAAGGCACTGTGGCACAACTTGCTTTTGGAATGGACAACGACTATAAATGTGATGTGGAGATATGGTGCAGCAAAGGCACACTTACTACAAGCAGGGTACTGACAGCTCCTGTGGGATTTGTTCCTACTTGTACTATCAAAAAGAATCAGGAGTATGAAACTCGCGAACTACCTTCTGATGATGCTTTCCTTAAATCAATTCTCCGTTTTGCGGCTTGTGTAAGCGACTCCATCGTCAGAGAAGAAAACTACAATCAGATTTTACTTCAAGAGTCGTTAGTGGAAAATTTCAAGATATTAAGCAAAATGCCATTGTAACCATGAATACTTCTTTTACAATTAAAGATTGCTTGCTTATAGATATTCCCACCTATACGGATGAACGTGGGGCTATTAGTGTTATTGATAGGGAATTACCTTTTGAGGTGAAACGAGTATTCTGGCTGCATCATATACAAGAGGGCCAAACAAGAGGGGGGCACGCTTTGTTAGAGGGAACTGAGATAATGTGTTGCTTACACGGTTCCTTCGTGATTGATTTAGATGACACCATTGATAAGGTTAGTATTCTTCTTAACGATACCTCCAAAGGCTTGATAATACGACCTGGCGTATGGTTTACCACACACAGCTACAAGGAGGATGGCGTTTTGTTGATTCTTGCGGATGAGGTGTATAGCAGGGAGCGGTATACATATAATTATAGCGAGTATCTCCGTATGCGTAAAGATAGTAATCTCAATTACTAAGTTTGATTCATTAAGTACATAAGCTTATTAATATTTCTGTATCTATGCCCATACATGTTGATAGCTGGCTAAAACGTGCCGAGGCTGGCTATTATATGATGTTTGTCCGTGCATGGATTCCGTTTTATGCTTGGTTTATGGATGTGTACTATCAGGCCCGTTGTCTCTCGTAAGTTCTGTGAATTGTGAGATGTTTGGCATAAACACAGAAAGAAGACATGGAAATAAAGAAATCTATAATCTTTAATAGGATTACCAAGTCGTAAAAGATGAAATCAATAAACATTTTGCACTTATTAGATTTAGAGGACAAACTGACAAACTGGCTGGAGTCAAAAAACATTATAAAGAAAGTTCCTAATGTGTCGGAGTCATGAAGAAACTATTAGTACTGGCAGCGAGACTGCTGCAGATACCTGTCATCAAGAAAGCCAAGGAGATAGGCATCGATGCCACTCCCAGCAACCTTTCGGTGGCGAAGTTGCTGCGGATATAGCCGAAGGTGCTATTTTTTAGTAATATAAAAATTATGGAGCAGTATGTATAAAACTATTTTTAAGCCCTTTGTTGATTTTCTTGGAGCGCTATTTCTGTTACCATTTGTACTCTTGGTTATAGCCATCTTCGGACCAATAATTTATTTCACAGACCGAGGCCCCATCTTCTATAATGGAGAGCGAGTAGGTAAAAACTTCCGAATATTTAGAATGTTCAAACTCCGTTCTATGTACGTTAATGCACCTGATTTGCGCAATGCTGATGGGTCAACATTTAATTCTGCAAATGATCCAAGAGTGACCCCCATAGGGCGTTTCCTCCGCAAAACGAGTCTCGATGAATTTCCTCAATTCTTGAATGTGCTTATAGGTGACATGAGTTTGATAGGCCCAAGACCTATATTGCCTAAGAATGATTATTCGGAAATGGAAGAGTATTTAAAGGATATGATGAAGGTTAAGCCTGGAATTACAGGATATAACCAGGCGTATTTCCGCAATTCCGTTGACAGACTTCAGAAATACAAGAACGATGCATTCTATGCCCGCAATATTTCATTCAAAATGGATGTAAAGATTGTCATCCAAACCATCTTTTCTGTAATTGGAAGAAAAAACATTAATACAAACTAAAAATATGGAATCTTCACCAATAGGACATTATTATGAGGACTTCGCTGTGGGCGAGGTCATCAAGCATGAACTTTCAAAGACAATCTTTGAGAGTGACAACAATTTGTTTTCGTTGCTCACGATGAACAATCATCCTGTGCATACGAATATTGATTATGCCAGTAAGAATCAACATGGCCAGGTTTTAGTAGTAGGTACACTTGTGTTTTCTTTGGCTGTAGGCATTACAGTGCCAGACATTAGTGGAAAAGCTATTGCAAATCTTGGCTATGAGGACGTAAAGCATCTGGCGCCAACGTTCCTGAACGATACCATCTATGTGCGCTCTACTATCCTCGATAAGCGTGAGTCTAAATCAAAAGCAGACCGTGGCATCATCTACGTGGAGTCGGTAGCCTATAACCAACGCGGTGAAGATGTGCTTTCTTTCCGCCGTCATGTACTTATAAAGAAACGCAACAATGGATAATACATATTTGATGCGCAGTCTGATGTTTGTGCCTGCGCACAACCAGAAACTGCTTGACAGTTCATTGCGTCGTGATGCAGACGTGTTACTGCTTGACATTGAGGACAGTGTGCCTGTAAATGATAAGCAGGCCGCCCGTGACAACATTAAGGAATTCGTCTGCAGACCAGAGGCACAGGGAAAACATATCTTCCCGCGTGTCAATGACCGCGAAAGTGGCGAACTGCTAAAAGACCTCTACCAACTTACAATTCCAGGGATTGCAGGGTTCATGTATCCCAAAAGTACAAAGGAAGAAGATGTGTACTTCGTTGGCAAATTGCTGGAAACTATCGAGTTTGAGAAGAACATTCCTGTGGGAACCTTCAAACTCATCCCACTGATAGAGACGGCTGGGGCAATAGTGGAAATCAAAGAGATATGTACTGCTTGTACCCGTGTCGTTGCTGTTGCTTTCGGCTGTGAGGACTATGTAACCGACCTCGGTGGAAAACATGACCCGGATGGGCAGAGTATTTTCTATGCCCGCAATGCCATCGTAAACGCTGCAAGAGCTGCAGGTGTGCAGCCTATTGACACTGTACATATCAAGGTACACGATTTGGAGGATTTGGAACGAAACCTCGTCCTCTCTAAGAATCTTGGATTTGAGGGAATGTTGGTTCTCAATCCCAAAGAATTGCCTTTGGTGAATAGCTATTTTTCACCTTCTGAGGAAGAAGTAGCATGGGCAGAAGAGATGGTGATGCTTACAGAAGAGGCAAAGGCAGAAGGAAAAGGCGTTGCCGTGAAGGACAATAAGTTTATAGGTCCTCCGATGCTGAAAATGGCTCAAAAGATTTTATATAAAAACAAACTTATCAACAAGTAAACTCATAATGACACAGAAAATTATCATCATTGGAGGCAAAGGCAGTGGTACTGTTATTGCCGAAGCTATTAAGGATGCCAACAAGAGAGGCAATGAGGACTTGAAGGTTGAAGGCTTCCTGCATGATGTCGATGACCCTGGTACCATCATTGACGGAACTCCAGTTCTAGGTATGCATACGAAAGAGACCATTGCCGATTATTATGCCAAGGGCTTTAAGTTTATCTTCAGCCTTCATCGGATAGGCGGTGAAGAGAAGATGATAAAGCTGTTTAACGACCTTGGCCTTAAGCCAGAAATGTTGGTGTCGTTTGTCCACCCAACAGCCTATGTCGCAGGAAATGTTGTCATTGACCCAGGCGTTGTTATTATGCCATATGTCATGATTTCGTCTGCTGCTCATATATCGCTGAACACGCTGATAATGACAGGTGCTACAGTAGGACATAATACAACTACAGGATTGTTCTCACATATAGCATCGCAGGCGGTTGTGGGTGCATACATAAAAATGGGACGTGGCTCTAATGTGGGGTTGAACGCAACAGTTCTTGAATATAAAACAATAGGCGAATTCAGTGTTATCGGTATGGGGAGCGTTCTGACAAAAGATGTTCCAGACAGAGAGATTTGGGTTGGCAATCCTGCAAAATTCCTGCGTAAAGCTGAATAACGGATGAATATACTTCAACTCGTTTCTTACTATACTCCGGAAAAGGCTGCAAGCTCTTATTTAAGGGAAAATCGTGACGATGCCTTTGCTCAGGAGGGTTTGGGTGTTGTAATCTATGCTCCAACGCCAACAAGGAATATTACGCGTGAAGTACGGAATGAGTATAAAAAACGTAAACACGAATTGTTCCATGATGGGAAGATAAGAGTCCACCGTTTTTCTCTTTATCGCGAGGGCAAAAATCCAGTTTTGAGGGCCACTCGCTATTTCCTATGTGCTGCAATTCAGTTCTACAAAGGAGTTTTTGCGCGGGATGCACGTACTTGTGATGTCATGTTCATCACAAGTACGCCACCTATTCAGGGAGCGATGGCTGCCCTTGTAAAAAAAGTTCGTCATATTCCACTGGTATACAACCTTCAGGACATTTTCCCCGACTCGCTGGCGGGGACGAGTCTTGCACGAAAGGGAGGGCTAATATGGAAGATAGGCCGCGTCATAGAGAACTTCACCTATAGGAATGCCGATAAGATAATCGTCATTAGCCAGGATTTCAAGAAGAATATTATGGCGAAAGGCGTGTCGGAGGAGAAGATTGTGGTTGTTTACAACTGGGTGGATGAACAGGCTGTGGTGGATGTGCCGCGTGAGAAGAACGTTCTCTTCGACCGCTACGGGCTGGACAGAAGCAAATTCTATATTACCTACAATGGCAACATCGGGCTGACTCAGAACATGGATATGCTCATGGAGGTGGCCAAGGCTTTGGAAGCCAATGAGGACATACACTTTGTACTGGTGGGCAACGGCGCTTACAAGGAACAAGTGGAGGCAATCATCAAAGAGCGGAACATCAACAATGTTACGCTCTTACCCTTCCAGCCATACGAGGAAATATCGCATGTATTCTCTTTGGGCGATGTTAGCTTGGTTATATCGAAACCAGGGGTAGGTGCTAACTCTGTACCGAGCAAGACATGGAGCATCATGTCGGCCTCGCGCCCCGTTTTGGCCAACTTCGACGAGAACGAACTGAAAGACATCATAGAGAGCAACCATTGCGGTGTTTTTTCCAAGGCTGGTGACAAGGTGGCTTTTGCTAATGCCATTTTAAAACTATATCATGACCGTGAACTATGCAAGGAATTTGGTATGAACGGTAGGAAATTTGTAATGGAGAACCTAACGAAGGAGATTGGCACACGGAAATACGTGGAGGTTATTAAATCGTTTGAGAAGCAGTGATTTTGGCCATTTAAGACACAAATATCCATACGTTTGCCGTAAATAATTATAAATTCCAGTAGTTTTTGCAGATTTTTGCAAAATAATTGACGGAAATAATGTAATTTTGCAGCTAAAATATGAATATTCGACAGCATGCTCTATCAAATAACATACGAACTGAAAGCAACAGACAAAGACTATGCCCCACTATATCTTGCAATCAAGCGAATGGGGGAGTGGTTCCATCCGTTAGAGACAGTTTGGTTTGTCGTGTCCCAATTGTCATTGGAGGACGTTTCCAAGACCTTATCAGCGTATGTTGATGCACGATATGATAAAATATTGGTGACAACGGTCAGCCATAACGGTATGGGAGGCAGGGCATCGACGGAGTTCTGGAAATGGCTCAAAAACAATTATGTGACATGATTAGGGAGGTAGGACTGAAAAGACTTAAGAGCTTTGATGATTCTGACAGCATGAAACTTGCAAAGGTGAATCTGCTGACAGGAAAGAACGGACGAGGCAAATCCACCGTCCTACAGTCGTTGTTGTTGCTTTCACAGAGTTTTGATTCGGAAAAAGGAATAGACCACCTGAATCTTAACGGTCGCCTTGTAAACCTTGGCACGTTTGATGATGTGCTGCGACGTGACAGTAGTGACACGTTTGAAATCAACCTTAAAACAGATGATGAATTGGATTGTGACATTCATTGCGAGTTTGAAAGGAACGAGCATGATAGCAGAACAGCGTCGCTGAGAGAACTGGAGGTTGACGGAAACAGCAAAATGGAAACAGTCACCTCCTCAGAACTATTAATGACCGAGGACGGGGGAATGGTTTTGGCAGAAGATGGTGCTCCGCTACTTTTAGAGCAATACGATAAGACTGTAGGGACTACATCCGACGTGATGGGGCTGCGACAGTTGCTTGATGTGGTGTTTATCTCTGCTGACAGAGAAGGAGGCGTGAACAGTGTGCGAAGCAGTGGATGGCAGCGGCAGATGGGCGTTGGCATACATGGTGAATATGTGATGAACATGCTGGAGAGTGCTTCCCAGGAGCAGAAGGATGAAGTGAATATGTGGCTGAGAAAAGTGTTGGAAGGTGGAAGTGTGAGAACGGAAACGAACCCGGCCAATGACGAAATATTGATGTATATAGATCCAGCTGGCACTGAAAATGGCTTCAAACCATCGAATGTCGGTTTTGGTTATAGCTATATTCTCTCCATCCTTGTGGCAATGGTAATGGCCAAAAACGGCACTAAGGTAATGGTAGAAAATCCTGAAGCCCATTTACATCCTTCAGCACAGGCAAAGCTTGTAAGAACAATAGTACAGATTGCCAAGGCAAAGAACATGCAGGTGTTCATTGAGTCACACAGTGACCATGTACTGCACGGATTACAATTAGCTGTGATGAACAAGACAATGGAGGCGAATGATTTGTCTATCTTGTTTTTCGACTTCGAGGAAAACACACCAAATAAGACCGACATCTGTCAGTTGACAATAAAGCCGAATGGCCATATCGTATGCCCACCTGGAGGATTCTTTGACCAGGCGGAGCAAGATCTTAGCTCACTCATTGGACTTTGAATATGACTGCACAACTGTTTTTCCTTTTACCCGAGTACAGAGGCATTGGCCACCCGACCTCGGTTTTCGTTGAAAAGGACAGGCCAATGAATGATGCGGAGTTGCAAGTTTTTCTCCGCAGACTGAAATGTATGGTGCTGTACTTGAAGGATGAAACGGTGGAATGCTTCTATGACAATCATAATTTGTCGGCTTTTCTGTCTGCTTACAATCCTGCACAGAAAGAATATCCTTCAGTGAAACGGTTCAACCTGGAACTGATGGAGAGGAACCTGGAGCGATGGCGTGATACCCAGGAGCAAGATACGGTTGCGGATAAATTCTACTATGAGGGTCAGCAGATTGCCAACGATACGCTATGTGAGATTGCCAAAAGGCAATATAATAACCGGGCGGTGATGTATTTTGTCATAAACTATGAGGCACTAAATGTTGGACGAGACAGCCAGAGGCTTCATGTGGTGTGTAACAGAAGAGAAAAAGTGTTCACGGCTTTGCGGGCTGATGTCATGCTGGTTTTAAGGAGACTTTGCGAAAGAGGGGTGATAAAAAGGATGTATCATCCGAATACCGCCAAGCATGGCACGAGCGGGCTTGGCGGGTCACAGGCAGATGACGCATCGAGCCTTAGATGTTCGAATAAGAAAGCAAAGAAAATGATGGGAAAGGCTGTGAAGGTAGGTAAGCATCTTTATTATTTCGATGAAGATGAGAATCTATATATACGATTCATGTCAGGTGAGAACAGCACTTTTCATCCCTATCACATTGAGTCGGCGCAGGACGAAGAGAAGAATGTGCCACAAATGGCAAAAACTGCCCTGAAATTACATTTGGGTGATTTCAGGTCGAATTTCGAATAAAACAAGAAAGTTTCTTTCTGTTATCATGCTGCTGCAGGATGACAGAGTTTGTATGACGACAAGCTGTTGAAGGGCTTGGCGCTTTTACGGATACATAAAATTTTATGAAGAAAAAGCAACAGTGTCTGACAGAATTTGTCAGGTACGGTTTGGGTAAGTCGAGGATATGTCGTGTTCCTCGGAATGTGGATTGGCATGAGCTTATGGCTTTGGCTGAGAAACAGGGCGTGGCTGCTATAGTGCTTGACGGTATCAATAGATGTTATGAAAACGGAATATCCGTTGACATGGACTTCCAAACAAAGATGGACTGGATTGGTTTGGTACATCAGATAGAGATACGGTACGGAAAGAATGAGAAGGCAATGAGGCAGTTAGCAGCCTTCTATTATCAGCATGGAATTAGAATGATGGTGTTGAAGGGTTGGGGATTGTCATTGAACTATCCAATACCCAACCACAGACCCAGCGGGGATATAGACATTTATCTGTTTGGAGAGCAGGAAAGAGCTGATAAACTGATACATGATGAATTGGGTATAGAGGTGGATAATAGTCACCACCACCATACGGTGTTCTGTTTCCACGGAGAGAGCGTAGAGAACCATTATGATTTCCTAAACGTGCATGTGAGAAAATCAAACCTACAGATGGAAAAAATGCTGAAGATTCTTGCAAACAAAAATTATACTGAAGAAGGTGACGCTATTCTTCCATCTGTAGAGTTTAATGCTGTACACCTGCTGAGACATTGTGCCGCCCACTTCGCATCTGTGAAGATGACGGTCAGGCAAGTTCTCGACTGGGCTTTTTTCATAGAAAAGCATGGAATGGAAATTGAATTGGAGAAATACATTGCATATCTCAAAGAGGTAGGTATGTATAGGTTCTATAATGTCTTGGGATTATTCTGTATAAGAGAACTAGGCTTTGACGCTGCGCTTTTTCATGGTTTATATGACGACGGACTGTATGGCCGCTTCCGTTCAGAGATATTATCGCCAGAGTTCAAAGATAAGGAAAACGGAAAGCTACTTCACTCGCTGAGCGTGAAGCCCCGTCGGTGGTGGCACAACAGATGGAAGAACCGCCTGTGCTATCCTGATAGCCCATGGTCGGAATTCGCATACGGTCTTTGGGCGAAGATTCTAAAACCGAGTCATTTTATACAATAATATATAGAACAGATATAATAACCTTAGAAATATGAAAGTACCATTTTCGCCTCCTGACATGACAGAGCAGGAGGCAGACCTCGTGAAGGAGGCAATCCTGTCAGGATGGATAACAACTGGTCCGAAGACAAAGGAGTTTGAACAGCTGATAGCCCTGTGCTGTGGCACGAAGAAGGCGGTATGCCTCAATTCGGCAACGGCATGTATGGAGAGCATACTGCGAGTGCTCGGCGTGGGGCCGGGCGACGAGGTGATTACCTCGGCCTATACCTACACGGCATCATGCAGTGTGATTTGCCACGTGGGGGCTACACCAGTACTGGTGGACACAAAGCCGGGCTCATTTGAGATGGACTACGAGAAGATGGCCGATGCCATTACGGAGCGCACAAAGGTGGTGATACCTGTTGACCTCGGAGGCGTGCCCTGTGACTATGATGCCGTCTTTGCCGCCGTGGAGAGTAAGAAGCATCTGTTCCAGCCTGCCAATGACATCCAGAAGGCTTTTGGACGGGTGATAGTGATGGCAGATGCAGCCCATGCCTTCGGTGCCAGATGGCACGGGAAGATGGTGGGCGAGATAGCCGACTTTACTTCGTTCTCATTCCATGCGGTGAAAAACCTGACAACGGCAGAGGGGGGCGCCTTGACGTGGAGGCCCCTCCCCAAGCCCCTCCCCGAAGGAGAAGGGGATGTCCACGGCATTGACGATGACGCACTCTACAAGCAATTCCAGCTGTTGAGTCTACACGGGCAGAACAAGGATGCGTTGGCCAAGACGCAGCTGGGTGCATGGGAGTATGACATAGTGGCTCCGCTCTACAAATGCAACATGACGGACATCATGGCGGCTATGGGGCTGGTTCAGCTGAAACGCTACCCTGAGATGATGCACCGCCGCCGTCAGATGATAGAGCGGTATAACGAGGCATTCAAGGGCTTGCCAGTTCAAGTATTGAACCACTATCCTGCTGACGACCCAACAACACAATCAAGCGGACATCTATACATCACACGACTGTTAGGCAAGACGATGGAGGAACGTAATGCGTTCATCATCAAGATGGCAGAGCGGGATATAGCCTGTAACGTGCACTACAAGCCGTTGCCAATGATGACGGCCTACAAGAAATTGGGCTTTGACATCAAGGACTATCCAAATGCCTATGAGATGTTCCACAACGAGGTGACGCTCCCGTTGAACACAAAGATGACGGACGAGATGGTGGAGTATGTCATAGACAACTTTATCGAAATAATGAGAAGCATGTGAAGTGAGTTCTTGGTATGACTTGAGTCTGATTTTCCAGACCTTTTGGGTAATTGTGAAGGAAAGATGATACGTTTATCGAACAAGCTGGAGGTGGGGACACACGTCCCCATCCATCGTCATCTGAAGACATCGGAGACGGTCATCTGCCTGGAGGGATGTCTGGATGAGGTGTTCTACGAGGAGCTGCCAAACCTGGATGCCGGAGGGCCTGTTCACGATGGGGAGACCGCCATCGTAGAGAGTTGCTTCAAGGAGGTGGCACGCTTCCGCCTCTGTCCCCGCGAGAAGCTCTATGGCATCCAGATACCTCAGGGGGCATGGCATACCGTGGAGGTGCACGAGCCCAGTACTATCCTGGAAGCAAAGGATGGGGCGTATGTCAAATAAAATATACAGGGATTTTTCATTTATAGGGTGTCAGGGTGACAGAATGCCGATAAACACTGGGACTGCACCCTATTTTTGAGGGTGACAAGGGTGACAGGAGGGTGACAGGTGTTTGCGGCCACAGACTGCTTTTTTGTTCAAAACAGCCTTACCAGCGGAGCATTTTTCCCCACAAACTGAGACGCTAAAGCGTGCGATGACGGACATTAGGACTAACAATACAAGAGCCAAGAGCGGAGATAGAGTCAAATTCTCTCGAGAATTGAAGGCTAAGTCAAAGAGTTATTCCGCTATCTCCATGAGATAATTCAACAAGTCAATGAGTTATGATGCTAAGGCAATGAGATATAGCGACTAAACTATGAGATCTACCTCCCCGGAAACCTGTCACCCTCCTGTCACCCTTGACACCCTGTCAAAAGGGTGACAAGCCCTTTATACATCGGGGTTCTGTCACCCTGACACCCTCAAAACAGAAAATCATAGTATAGGAAATGAACAACCGTGTCACTCTCTGTCCCGAGAATGGCACGTACGGTGTCCAGATTCCCAAAGGCACATGGCACACCGTAGAAGTATATAAGCCCAGCGCCATCTTCGAGGCCAAGGACGGAAAGTACATCCTGCAAAGATGAAGAAGCCTTGTTGGTGTGGTAGTGGACTGAAATACAAGAATTGACACGGGAAGAACTAGGGAAATCATGGTGACAGGAAAAGGACGGCAGGCACAGGACTACTCGAAGGTGGAGGCATGGCCTTTGTTCGCTCCGCTAAAAAACGAACTTGGCATAAAGATGGACGTGCTACGCGACTATCAGCAAGAGATGCTCGACAGGCTGAAGGAGGCCTGGGGCAACCACCGGAGTGTGATGGTGCAGATGCCGACGGGGACGGGAAAGACGCACCTGATGGCAGAAAGCCTCACCCGAAGCCTCACCCCCGACCCCAGCCTCACCCCCGACCCCTCTCGCGGGGGAGAGGGGAGTGGTCAGACTCGTGCGCTGATTGTGGCACACCGCATAGAACTGATAGAGCAGATATCAAGGACACTGGATGCGTTCGGAATTGTACATGGGCTGATTGTGCGTGGCAAACACGTGGATGAGACAAAGAGCGTTCAGGTGGCAAGCATACAGACGTTGGCAAAAAGAAAAAGCCTCTCCCCCGACCCCTCCCCAAAAGGGAGGGGAGGCCTCTCCCCCGGCCCCTCCCCCAAGGGGAGGGGAGATGTGTGGGAGCCGGAGCTTGTCATCATTGACGAGGCGCACCATGCGCTGGCGAAGACCTACAGGATGCTGTGGGAGTGGTGGCCACAGGCAAGGTTCCTGGGCCTGACGGCAACGCCATGCCGACTGAACGGGAAACCTTTCACCGACCTCTTTGACACACTGCTGCAGTCGTGGAGCATACGTGAGTTCATCCAGAAGGGATGGCTCAGCGACCTGGACTATGTGTCGGTGCGCTCAGACAGCTACGCAGTACAAAGGATTGCACGACTGGACAAGCGGGGCGCCGACGGCGACTTCCAGACCAGGCAGATGGCCATGGTGCTCGACGTGCCCGAGAGCATCGAGCACCTCTATCGGTCGTACAGACAGTATGCCGAAGGGAAGAAGGGCATCGTCTATGCCATCGACCGCAGTCATGCGCAGCACATTGCCGAGTATTACACTGCCCACGGGGTGCGCTGCTGGGTGATAGATGCAAAGACGCCTGCCACTGAGAGGAGGAGGATGATTGAGGAGTACAAGGCCACCACAGCCCCCCCTTCTGCCCCCGAGTGGGCTACTATAGACCCGACCCTTAATGGCAAAACTATAGAAGCCCCCTCGGGGGCCGTAGGGGGGGCTTTTGGGGCTTCAGCGGGCGGCTCCGTTCTCATCAACGTGGACATCTTCTCAGAGGGCTTCGACTGCCCCGAGGTGGAGTTCATACAGCTGGCACGGCCCACGATGTCGCTGAGCAAGTATCTGCAGCAGGTGGGACGTGGGATGCGCGTCACCAAGAGCAAGCGGGAGGTGATGATTCTCGACCAGGTCGGCTCGTACCTGCTGTTCGGGCTGCCGACGAGCGACCGCAACTGGCAGGGGCTGTTCATGGGCAAGGCAAGCGGTAAGGGAGTCCTGAGGGTGCAATGCCGGAAGAACGGACGGGGTGAGGCGGCCGAGAAGACGCTGGTCAATGAGCAGATGTTCCGCATCAGGGCCGTGGTGAACGGCACGGACGGACAGGGCCTGGAGGAACCGCCGAAGCAGTCGGCAGCGACGGGCACCGTGAGCCTCTTTAGGCAGAGCGACTACCGTGAGTCCATGTCACAGAGGCTCCTGCTGACGAAGAAGGTGGCGCTGTACTCCATGCCTTACGACGGACTGACGAGGATGTGCATGAGGAGCCTGAAACCCAGGGTGCACCCAGAGGACTATGTCACACAGGAGCTGTTCGCACTGCTCACACGGAAGGAGACCGTCGTACACGTCTACAACTCATACAAGAAATACGCCAGCGGGCGAAGGGGCGTGGTGCTGGCCTGCGGGCATCGACAGGCGGAGATGATTGCCGACTACTTCACACGCAACGGCGTCAGGACGAGGACGCTCTTCGACGTCAATGGCTATGAGGTGACGGACGCCATGCAGGAATATCGGAAGGGGGACACCAGGGTGCTCGTCGCATGGAACCACCAGGTGGCGCTTCCAGAGGTGGAGCTCCTGCTGCTGGCGTGCCCGATGCAGCTGATGAGCGACTATCTCGACGTCGTCCATGGCTGCATGAGGCTGTCAGCAGAATATCCGGAGAACGACAGAATGGCGGACAGCGACAACGAGCTGGTGGTCATCGACAACACGCTGATGAGCCAGACCTTCGGCAGTCCGACAGAAAGGCGCGACTGGCAGCAGCAACTTATGTTTAGAAACGAATTGGAATAATTGGAATCATTTATCTGCTGAATCAAGAAATTTCGAAGGAAGTAGGTCTAGAACTTGACATAGATTCGATGGAGTATCTATTAAATGGAGAGATGGTATCTGTTCATTATATCAATGAAACGGACCAGTTCTTCTATTTGAGGAAAGATGTAGTTGATATGATCCTGTCAAAGTTCCATGGCAAGATACGCCATCATCTGTATGAAAGAAGAATGGTGAATGAAAAGTTGCCAGATACGGTGCCGACAGTTAAAGATTGTTTTGTGCAGAAGGAGAAGGATGTGTTTTACGTTGCGACTCCAAAGCCATCTTGACAAAGGGAGAATCGCTTAGGTTCATGTCGGTGATGCTGCTGTAGCCTTGGAGAGTTAATAGTTCCTCGAATGCGTCTCTGCATTCGGGGAATTTTTGTATAGCAGCATTTATGAGGGCTGTACCTGAGTCATGGTATTCGCTGAGGACAGCCTTGCGATGGCGGTGGTGCCAGTAAATATGATCGTCACCAGGGTATGTTGTAATAATACTGCCTAACCAGAACTTGCAGCGAGCAAGATTTTCTGTAATATAATCAATGAAAAGCTTCTCAAAATGGTCTTTGATTTCGTATTCATCCCGAATGAGAATAATGGTGTCGAAAACGTCTTCTGACTCTGGCTTATCCTTATCTTTAAGATACGTATCCATAAACCGACGAATAAGCTTTTCGAGCATTTCGTTAACGAAATCGCGCGAGAAACAGTATAACGAGAGATGACGCGAAAAGATACAGAATGCTACGAGGAGCATATTGATATCATCCTCGTAGTCGCAGTAGGAGCATAACTCTGCTTTTGATCTGTTGGCATCTTTTACATTCTGGTTGCCGTATAGAACGTAAAGAAAATTGGAGAAGGGCTCTGTGGCGGCACGCCAATTGATATATTCAGTGACGTTATTTAAATCATGGTAAGAACTGTATTTTTTATATTTATAGCGATATTTCAAGAAAATATTGAATTTCTTCATTCCTTCGGTCTTAGGTATGCCAGACTGCTGAAAAGCATAGGCAAAGTCGTTGATAAAGGCTTCGTCCTTGTTTGATTTGAAAACTTGGTCGAGAGCGTCCTGATATTCTTTTGTCAGTTTCTGGAGAATCTGGATGGAATCACTGTAAGAGAGACGGGTAGATTCTGTTTTACCTGAGAAATAGAGATAGAAGGAGTTACAACGGCAGATGTTACGACTGTCGACGGACTTGTTGGAATTGAAGATGATGCCCAAGAGCATGACGACCACATCGTCGCGGGTGACTTGGCTCATTTCGAGCGTTTCAGTGAGATTCGGGATTTTGGGTTCCTTTTCTTCCTTTTGTTTATTAACAAGGTTGTTGTCGGTCATGTCTCTCACGATTGCCATCATCTCCTGATGGTCTTTCTTCTTGGAGATATTAATGCTGTCGATAATTTGATAGCATTTATCTGTACCGAGGGGAACGACGTAAAGATATTCGTCGTTGCGGTCGCGAAGTTTTTTGTAGACATCGGGCCGCAGATGCTTGATGAGGGTGAGGCAGAAGAGATCGAAGGGATTGATGCTGGCGAGAGTGTGGTTGGCAGCAAACACATCAAGCGACATGGTATAAGCGTTGAGGAAGCGTACAACATCGCGCATATTATCGAAGGCTTTGGCAATGAGATTTATGTTACGGATGCGGGAGAGATAATCCTGCGTTTGCTGAACATCGTAACTATAGGCTGGGAAAATGATCTGGAGCCTAGCAATGAGTTGGGACATCTGAACCGACTCGTGGGCAGGTAAGAGGAAATCGAGATTGAAGAATTTCTTCAGGTAAATGTCGGGGTGTTGTATACCCATACGAGACAGCATTTGATGAAGGTGGGCGTTCTCGGCAGCTACAATATAAAATATGTTGGGGAAATCAGCTGTGTCGCGGATAAGCTTCAGGACAGCCGTAAGTTCTTTTTCCTGCAGTCGGTCAACGTCATCGATGGTGACGATGATGGGACGGTCAATCTGTTGGAGAGCGGTTTTGATACGGTCGTGTGTGTCTTTGAGAGAACTAGACCTGAAACTCTTAATGTAGAGGGCGAGAGGAATCTTGGCCCACCATGGGGCTATTTGGGATGATTCGTTGAGTAGGAGTATCAGATATTGGTCGATATCGTCATTGAGACCAGTATCTTTGAGATTGGAGCTGAGAAGCGTGAAGAACTCTTTGATGATGGCTTGCTCGTTTTCGCAGAGCCATGGGCGATAGTCAATGAAAAGATATGGACATTGTTGCTTTTGAAGGCTTTTTGCGAAGATTTGGAGGAATGATGTTTTACCGAATCCATAATTCTCGTTGATATTGATGACAAAAGATCCATTGTCGGCTTGTGAAGCGTTGAAGGTGGAGAAGATTTTCTTGGCAAGGATGCCCGCCGAGATGTCACGCCCGTATTTGTCAACGGAAGTTGGCTGATCGGAGTAAAGGGGCGTCGTGGTAACAGGGAGCCTTTGAACTTTGTGTATTGGTATGGGGTATTTATGACGGAGGATTTCGACTGTGATGATAAGGGTGAGGCCGATAACGAAAAGGAGAATGCCTAGGCAATGGACGGAAGAAGTGACGTAATTGAATGCAGACATGACGATGTTGATGGTCTTGTCAAAATAGAGCAGCGCAAGAAGGGCTGCGGCGTATATGAGGTAGAGAATGGGCTTCTTCATACGGCTGTTGAGAAATGAATTTGGGACAAAGGTACGAAGTTTTTTGGAGAAAAGGTGAGAAAAAAGGAAAAATGGTTTGGAAAAGAATGTGGTATCGAGAAAATGTCGTATATTTGTGCCGTGTAAAGTGGCGACGATGTCGCACTATACGGAACTATGATGAATAACGGTATGACGCAAGATGAGAGATGGAATAAACGGTATCAGGAAGTGAAGTTCTACCGAGAATGTCGACGAGTTTAGCAACCACCGGAACGGTGGCAAAGAAAAAGAATACGATGATATACCAATAAAACGATATGATGTACAACTACCAAATAGTTATAGAACTATCTAATGAACTAATTGCGGCAGTAGAGGGTCGCAATGGGGTGTTGATGCAGCAAAAGGTGGATGAGCTTGAAACTGCATATAAGGAAGAATTTGGTGATTCCTTAGACCGTTACGAGGCTATTAGAGCATTTGTGATGATGAATTTTGCTAGTGCGAGGTATTTTGCACATAACAACATGTATGGTTTGGTGCATACACGTTACAATGATGTGGCACAACGAATAGATGGTTTCTTGAATTCAAAACGTTACAACAAAGAGCAGAAGGAGGAAGTTAAATCACTATTTGATGAATTGGAAAAGATACATAAAGCTACCCCGGAGCGGCATCAGAACTTAGTCGTAGGACGTATAGATACTCGCTGTTGTCTGTGCAGGGTGATGCCTGCCAATAAGACGGGTTCACATATGGTTCCAAACTTCCTGGCCCACCCAACCTTTTCATGGGACGGAAAAGGAAAACGTGAACATGAGGCTTTGAATCATGATTTCTTGAACGCACCTGAAAGGAACTGTCAGTTTTATGGTCGGGGTGTGCCGGATTGGCGTTTTGCGCAAGGGGCAGGTAAAGAAGAAGTGACCGAGGAGGATATTCAGAACAATGTTAACCAACTTGAATTTGACAATGAGTTTTGCTCGCGTTGCGAAGACCGTTTTGGCGTATTAGAGACGGCCTATTCTCAATACTATAATGGGCAGACAAAAGCGATACATCCAAGAGTGGCCTATTTGTTTTGGCTTTCTGTGCTTTGGAGGATGTCAATGGGTAGTATGAGTATCTTTATGGATATGACTGATGAGTTGGCTTTACGCAAACTACTGGACGATAACATGCTTGATACCGTGAAAGCCATAGAGGATAGCAATGCCGACCTCGGTGGATGGAAGTATGTTGTCTATAAAGCAGAGGGTTTACGGGACGGTGACAAAGGAATACTTGGCTACAGGAAAGAGTGCTCTCCATACGTGGTGATGTATAACGACCTTGTGATGGTGTTCTATCATAATGAGCCTACCGATTCAGAACTGACTATAGGACCGATTAATGTACAGCGGGAGATGCTGAATGACTGGCAAGAGGAAGAGAAATCATTGACAATTGACAGGCGTTGGTTTTGGAATGTGCGGGACTGGATTGATGAGAGTTCATATGAGTTTTATGATCCTGTCCGTGAGGAAACGCTTAGAACTATCCGTGAGATAGAGCGCTCCGAAGACAGAGTGATTAATGATGATGACAAGATAACGGCGATAAAGATTGGAAGACTGCAAGCCGGACCGCAAGGGAAACAGTACCGCATAAGAAAGATGGAACGCATCTTTGGCGTTTGGATACGAAAAAAAGAAGCTGAGGAGAAAGGTGAAATATATGACCCTCTGAATGATGAAGATTTCTTTTTGCAGCAAAGGGATTTTGATATGTACTATAAGGATTTAGCTGCACTATCAAAGATTAAGGAACAACATGATGTTGTACCAAAGTTTCCGTTCTATGAGGAGGCGCGACAGGCTATCTCTGATGAACGGGAGTGGGAGATGGTACTGGATGATGAAGAAGATGATGAATTCATGGAGGCAATGGATGAATTCCTGGGTGGATTGAGTTCTGATGAGTTGGATTCATTGTTAGGATGGGTTCCGGAACCTTATGTCAATCCTTATGCGGGTATAGGTAGAAACGATCCTTGTCCATGTGGGAGTGGGAAGAAGTTTAAGAAATGCTGTGGAAAGAATTTGTGAAATGAGAGCCGCTACGACATGGCGGGAAATGTTAGAAGAATCTATGATTTTTAAATTATTAAAAAATTACCATATTTTATAGAATATTCCCAATTAAATCAGAAAAAAGTTGTATCTTTGCACCACAAATTAGTAACTCAGGCATATTATGGAGTCGTTATATATAAAGGATTTCGGTCCTATCAAAGAGATAAAGCTGGACGACATCAAACGTCTGACGGTAATCATCGGTATGTCTGGTTCAGGCAAGAGTACCGTCATAAAGGTTCTTGCCCTGATGCGCTGGATATACAAAATGCTAAACATCCGCGTCTATCTGCAAGTAGCCGGTATCAAAGAGAGTCCTTTTAGATTCCAGATTAAACGTTACCTTGCCGATGACGGTATTTATGATTATCTTCATGACAACACTCTGATTACATATACTCATGATGAAGCCTCTTTTGAAATTAGGGGGAAGAAAGCTGAGTTCCGACAGATTGGGCAGGTGAGCTATGAAAACTTGTGTCTTGAGAAGATTTCTTTCATCACAGAAAAGCGTAATGTGCTTAGTGACCTGTTAGCCCTGACTATCAAGGAAAAAACGGCACCATTCTATCTGAAGGAACTTCTGAATGACTACCAGACTGCAACAAAGTACATAAAGACACTTGACCTTGAAGCCGTAGGTGTAAAGTTGGAAGTGAAGAAGATAAATGGCGTGGAGTACAGTTTCATTACTGGACATGATGGCGAACGTGAGTATAGGGTAAAACTTGAAGATGCATCTTCGGGTATACAGTCGATGGCTCCATTAAACTTGATAATTCATTACTATGCCCACTTTTTCGATTTGGTGGAATCCATGAATAAAGCCGTTTTTCGCTATGTGATGGAGGGAGATAGTCTGAAGAACTTCCATCCAGCGCAGAATGTCGGTGATATTCCACGAAAGCGTGTCGATATTCATGTTGAGGAACCAGAGGTTTGCCTATATCCAGAAAACCAGCTCCGACTGATGAATCAGTTGGTTCGCGAATGTTGGAATGCTGATCGCAACTATAGTATATCTCTCATCATAACAACACATAGCCCTTATCTGTTGAATCAACTAAACCTGCTTTTTAAGGCACACGATTTAGGCGTTGACATTGAGGGAGCAAGTATGAATTATGATGAAACGTCGGTATATGCCATTGTTGACGGGCAATTATTGAACCTGAAGGTAGAGAATGCCCACCTGATAAATCCAGAGTTTTTGTCGGCTCCTGTGGATCACATCTACGCTCAATATGAAGAATTAGGAAAAAACCACAGCAATGAGAATCAGTGAGCTCTTAGCGACCGACTTCCTGGATTTCTATCAAGTGAAGAAGGGACAAATACGTGTGATAAGCCAGTTAGTTAATCGTGACTCTTTTGACTTGGATGATGATGATAGTCAAGTGTCTTTCATTAAGGCAGTTGGTCATGGCAAACTGACTATTACGGGTAACAAGGAGAATATCGAAGTAGTGGCATACGACGATTTCTTCAAGCAGATTAAGAAACCTGTTGCCTTTGTAACCAGTCACAAGCACTGTGACTACCTGATTGTTTCAGACGATACGATGGAGAACTTCCTTTTTGTGGAACTGACATCTGCATTAGGCGGAACTTACAATTTAAAGGTTCCGATAATTAATAAGAAAACAGGTGAAGTTATATATGCTGGTGGAAAATACGAGAAAGTCGAAGTACAGTTGGCCGACAGTCTTGAAACACTAATGACCGTACCAACCATTAAGACAAAGATAGACACCTATCTACATCGTATATGTCTTATGGGATATAAAATCATTCCTTATGTAGATGAAATTAAGCGTATTACCCATCCATTTCAACGATATCTAGCAATTGAGATGGCTGAAACAGGTAACAACGGTGCATTAATTCATAATGCAAAGATTGAATCACTCGGATTTGAATACCGTCGCATCAGTAATGATGCTGTCTTTTCACTATAAAGTTTTCAGATCGCTGCTGAAAAAGACACGATGCATCGTGAGCTGCAGCCTTACAATGAACGTATGAGGAATCAGATAGTGGTTTTGGAGAAACTGGACCATGACATCCGGGAGTTCCGTATAAAGGATCTTAAGAACGAAAAACTACAGGCGGTGATGGCAGCTGCTGGTAAGATAGATTTTTCTTATCTGTTCAAGTGTAAGCATCCAACCCCTTTTTAGGTAGTGTCGGAATTAGTCTGTACCTTTGCGCCATCAATTCTAAATTTAAGAGCTATGGCAGTAAACAGTAAAGACGTCGAGACTCTCTGGCAGAGGTATTCTGATGAGGGTGTAAGCAAAGGGTTGTCAGTTGTCCAGTACTTTGAATCCAATGGCGTTCCTTATCACACGTTTGAGAAGTGGTATAAGAAGAAGTTCTCCAAGAATGGAATCGTTGATTGCGTGGTGACAGCGTCTCCTGATGTTTCAATCCAGGTTGCAGAAGGTGAGAAGGCTGAGTCAGGCAGGGATGAGAAGAGGAATGACGTTTATGTATCCTATGTCAATATTGGCCTGAGCAATGGCATCAAGGTCGAGCACCACAGGCTAAGCTATGGGGACCTGGTGTGTTTCATCAATAAACTTCAGCCGCTATGTTCAGTCTGAGTGGTGCCACAAGATTCAAGTATATACCCAATTACAAGGACATGCGTGGGGGATATGACAAACTACGAGGTGTTGTTTGCGCCCTTGACGGAAGGATGGAGGAAGGTACGGCCTACGTGTTTACGTCCAGGAACCAGAAGCTGGTGAAGATCATCCGCCATGAGCATAACGAGT
>Ga0310691_10001638_pt1 | contig 33468 bp, 29 predicted proteins | sample 176DNAGHGlowgp2_FD_203887 | JGI IMG/M metagenome (GOLD analysis project Ga0310691, IMG submission 203887) | Sheep rumen microbial communities from Palmerston North, Manawatu-Wanganui, New Zealand - 1766 DNA GHGlow gp2 (v2) (version 2) | ecosystem: Host-associated > Mammals > Digestive system >... | reverse complement strand
ATCTGCTGCTGAGTTAACCAAACAGTTTCGTCCTCCAACCTAACTTCAAGGCGCATGGTGCTATCTGGCTGATAAAAGATTACCTCGCCTTGCATTTCATTAACAGGTACTATTTCGTTTGCCATCTAATCAATCGTTTTGAGCATGCAAAATTACACATTATTTCTGATATTGGGTCAGAAAAGTTCCAATTTCGTCAAATCGCCACTCAACTTGTTCAATTCAGAAGAAAGGGTTTCCGGCAGGAAGTGCGCATACACCTTCTCCATTATATCAGTACTGCTATGACCTAATAGGCGGCTAACAACAGACATTGAAAGCCCTTTGTTTAAGGCTAAAACGGCGCATCCTATCCCCACAGGGGTTGTCGGATGCGCCCATAAAACACCAGCGAGACAAACAAATAATTATTGTTTATCTCGCTGGTATTTAATTGTTTAAGCCCAACAACAGGCTTTAATACTCATCCTCGTTGAATAGGAAGTCTTCCTTTGTAGGATAGTCGGGCCAGATGTCTTCGATGCTGTCGTAGACATCGCCCTCGTCTTCTATCTCCTGCAAATTCTCTAGCACCTCAAGGGGTGCGCCTGAGCGAATAGCATAATCTATCAGTTCGTCCTTGGTGGCGGGCCAAGGTGCATCTTCCAGTTTTGAAGCCAGTTCTAGTGTCCAATACATAGTTTATTTTACGATTTACAGATTTACCATATTACGTTTTGCCTTTTTCAGTCACAGCCTTTGACGGCTTGTCTGAATCAGGCTGCAAAAGTAATATATTTTTTCTTATCCGCAAACGTTCTGCCATATTTTTTCGCTCTTACCAGCAATAAAATTCAACTTTTTGGCTAAAACGAAAAGATAATCGCTCAGTCGGTTGACATACTGTTGGATTTCGGGTGACACGACGGCATGTTCTGACAAGGCCACGATGCACCTTTCTGCTCGGCGGCACACGGTGCGGCAGACGTGGGTCTGTGCGGCTTCGGGTGTGCCACCGGGGAGGATGAAGCCTTGACACTCAGGCAGGAGTGCGGTGATGTCGTCAATGGTCCGTTCCAGGTTTTCTATCTCCCCGTCAGCCAGACGGGCAGAGGGGTATAGGGGTGTGTGCTCCTGGTCGGTAGCCAGGTTGGTGCCTACATTGAACAGGCTGTTCTGGATGTGCTCCAGCATGTGCTTGTCTTCGCTGTCGTCTGGCAGCATGGCAGCCAACAAGCCGAGGTGGGCATTGAGTTCGTCGACGGTGCCGTAGGCGTCGAGTCGCTCAGTGGCTTTTGACACGCGCTGTCCGCCAACTAGCGATGTCTGTCCATGGTCGCCGCCTCGTGTGTACACTCTTGTTATCTTCATAGCATGAAAGGTTAGAAATTAATAATGTAGTCGTGCTTGTAGCGTTGCTTGTCAAAGAAAATGATGCCACAATAGTACAGGTCGAAAGTGGTGCCTACCCGCTGGTCGTGAACAACAGACTGCCAGGTCGGCATGTCGCGCCAGATGCCTTCGACGACCACTACCGACTGCTGGTTGCAGCGCTGTAGGATTTGCGCTATGTCATGATACTGAGTGACATCGACACGTGCCAGTTCGACTTGCTCGGTGGTTGGCTGGAAAACCGTCTTGCGGCATCCTGCCTGCCAGTATTTCTGATAGCGGTCAGGAGTCATTGTCCGTGGCTGACGCCAGTTGGCCAGCCTGAAGTACAGCTTGCCTAACTTCTGCGTCAGCCAGTCGTCGCCAGCAAAGAGGTCGTAGGCATAGTATGGCCAGTGCTCGTTGATGACATATCGCACAAAGGCATAGTCTGTGGGCGACTGTATGCCGAACCCCCTAGAGCTCTTTATTCGCCGCAGCCATATCCACAAACGCGCTATCTGACTCATTTACAGATTGCCCACAATAGCCTGTATCTTAGCCTTGGTCTCGTCGGTCTTCTGCTCGTCTATCTTAGCCGTCACGATGCCAGAGTCCTCAGCATGCCAGTAGTTGCAGATGTCGTGGTACTCAGCCATAGCACCTGTGTAGACACCTGGCGAATAGGACGACATCAGCAGCGCCATCTTCTTCACCTTAGCGGGTGCGTTGACGCAGTACATACGCTGGATGGGAGCCTGAATCTGGGCGTTGAGCGTGAAGTAATAGATAGGTGCAGCCAACACCAGCACCTCGGCCTCGGCCATCAGGGGGTAGAGTTCTTGCATGTCGTCCTTTTGTATGCAGGCCCCGTTGCCCTTGTTATGACAGTACTCGCAAGCCAGACAGCCTGCTATCTTCTTGTGCGAGACGTTGACCAGTGTCACCTTATGACCAGCTGCCTCAGCAGCGTTCTTGTACTCTTCCGCCATCCAAGCGGTGTTGCCTTTGGCTCTAGGAGAAGCTTGTAAAATCAGAATGTTCATAGTCGTATTTGTTTAATAATCCACGCGAGGGTGTTTAATTGTTTGTGCAAAAGTAACAATAATCGCTGAATAACGGTTAACTTTATGCCGTTTATTAGCAAAGTTTAGGAAGAAAGCCCTGTTTCTGCACCAAGGCCACGGTCGGTGGGCAGTGCCTACCGGTGGTTGGGTGGCTGCCGTACTGACTCCACAGACGACTCGTTACGAACAAAGAGGCACCCCACCAAATGGAGAGGAACGCCCCACCAAACAGAGAGCGACCCCCGCTCAAACAGGGAGCCACCCCCGCTCAAACAGGGAGCCACCCCCGCTCAAACTAAATGTCAGCGCCCGCTACCAATATTAGCAGCGCCCGCTACCAATAATAGTAGCGGGCGCTGCGAATATGAGCACCGAACGCTGCCGACCCTGCCCAACGATGTCAGCCCCAGAGAGTGAGTACATGCAAAGGTACGAAGAATAAGCCAGAAAACCAAAGAAAAACGCATGATTTATCGCTTATTTCCCTTTTTCTTCGTACTTTTGCACCCATGAACGCACAACTCGCAGACTTTGAAATCATGGCTCCTGTGGGCAGCCGCGACGCACTGGCCGCCGCCTTGAAGGCCGGGGCCGGCTCCGTCTACTTCGGCGTTGAGCAACTGAACATGCGGTCGCACTCGGCCAACCACTTCACCATCGACGACCTGCGCGACATTGCCGCACAGTGCCGCCTGGCGGGTGTCAAGTCCTACCTGACGGTCAACACCATTATCTACGACGACGACATACCCCTGATGCACCAGATAATTGATGCGGCACGCGAGGCAGGCATCAACGCCATCATCGCCTCTGACGTGGCCGTCATGCAGTATTGCCGCCAAACACCCATCACCCAACACCCAACACCCATCACCCATCCCCTCTCCGTCCACCTCTCGACACAGCTCAATATATCCAACATCGAGGCCGTACGCTTCTACGCCCAGTTTGCCGATGTCGTCGTGCTGGCCCGCGAACTGCGCATGGAGCAGGTGGCCCAGATTCACCAGCAGATAGCCGAGGAGCACATCTGCGGTCCGTCTGGCCAGCTGGTTCGCATAGAGATGTTCTGCCACGGAGCACTATGCATGGCCATCAGCGGCAAGTGCTACCTCAGCCTCGACAACACAGGGCGCTCAGCCAACCGAGGGGCGTGCATGCAGCTCTGCCGACGCTCGTACCTGGTCACCGACCGCGAGACAGGTACCGAACTGGAGATTGACAACAAGTACATCATGTCGCCCAAGGACCTGAAGACCATACGGTTCATCGACCGCATGATGGAGGCCGGTGTCAGGGTGTTCAAGATAGAGGGACGGGCACGCGGGCCTGAATACGTGCTCACCGTCGTGCAGTGCTACCGCGAGGCCATTGAGAGCGTGCTCAACGGCACCTTCACCGAGGCGAAAAAGGATGACTGGGACCAGCGGCTCGCGGCCGTGTTCAACCGGGGATTCTGGGACGGCTACTACCAGGGCCAGCTGCTGGGCGAGTGGAATGCCAACTACGGGTCGAACGCCACCGAGCGCAAACAGTACATCGGCAAGGGCGTGAAATACTTCTCACGGCTCGGCGTGGCCGAGTTCACCGTTGAAGCCGACACCTTCTCGGTGGGCGACAAGATGCTCATCACCGGGCCGACAACGGGCGCAATATACGTCACCGTAGACGAGATACACGACGACGTGCAGGCCGTACAGACCGCACAGCAGGGCACCCGCGTCAGCATACGCGTGCCGGAGAAGGTCAGACCAAGCGACAAACTGTTTAAAATCGTCAAGGACCCGGCAGCCCACTGACCTGCCGCCGACGGCCAACCAGCCACGACATAACGACAACAAGCAACAACAAAACAAGCTAACACGACATGATATCATTTGAATGCGACTACAACAACGGGGCGCACCCGAAGGTGATGGAGAACCTGCTGCGCCACAACGGTGCCACCACAACGCCCTACGGCTTCGACGAGTTTTCAGAGCGCGCCAAGGCACGCATCCGCGAAGCCTGCGGACTGCCTGACGCACAGGTGTTCTTCCTCACGGGAGGCACCCAGACCAACGCTACCACCATCGACTCCATGCTCTACCAGTACGAGGGTGTCATCTGCGTCGACACGGGCCACATCAACGTCCACGAGGCCGGTGCTGTCGAGTTTACCGAGCACAAAATCATCACCCTGCCCCAGCAGGGCGACGGAAAGATGGATGCCCGCGTGCTCGACAAATATCTCGACGACTTCATGCACGACGGCAACAACGCCCACGCCGTCTATCCCGGACTGGTCTACATCACCTTCCCCACCGAGCTGGGAGCGCTGTACTCTATGCGCGAACTGGATGCCATCTACCACGTATGCCAGCAATACGAGGTGCCACTCTACATCGACGGCGCACGACTAGGCTACGGCCTGACAGCCGACGGCTGCGACATCACGCTGCCCTGGCTGGCACGCCACTGCGACGTGTTCTACATCGGAGGCACGAAAATCGGCGCTTGGTGCGGCGAGGCCGTCGTGTTCACCAATCGCGAAGCCCACAAGCACTTCTTCTCCATACAGAAGCAGCACGGAGCCGTCATTGCCAAGGGCGCACTCATCGGCCTGCAGTTCGAGGCGCTGTTCTCGCCCTGTGACAACGAAGCGAATAAGGAAAAAGCAACCAACACGCTGCTCTACTTCCAGCTGGCACGCCACGCCAACGAGAAGGCCATGCAGATGAAACACATCTTCAAGGAAAAAGGCTATGAATTCTACCTCGACTCACCCACCAACCAGCAGTTCGTCATCCTGCCTGACGCACAGGTAGAGCAGCTCGCCAAACACGTGGAATTCACCCACTGGGGCAAAGCCGACAACCACAGGACCATCTGCCGCTTCGTGACCTCATGGGCCACCACCGACCAAGACCTGACCGAGCTGGCCCGCCTACTCTGACCGTCGCCAAAGCTTACGCGCCCGCTTCTCCATCTGCCGCAGCGTCTTCACCGGCTTCCAGTCGGCAAACACATTCTTCACCGTGTAGCGACGGGCCTGCTCGGCAGTTAGAATAGTCTCCACGGCATTACACTCGTCCTTCAGCGTAAACGTCACCACATTGCTACGCGGCGTAATGTCACGACCCTGGCTGTCCATGGTGCCAAACTCCTTGAAGTCGCTCTGGATGGTACGCATGCCACGGCTGTCAAAACGGGTGGCCGTCAGCCGCTCAGGCGTCAGCAGCGTGGTGTACAGCCAGATGCAATGGGGCGTGTCGGCCCACCCACGGGCATACTCGAAGTCGGACACGATGTTCTCCACCGTACAACGATGGAAAATGTAGCCCCACTCAGTACCCTTCGTGCGCGGAGCAGCAATGACATCGCGGCCCTTGCCGTCAGCCGACCGCTTCTCGGTCACTATCCGGCAACGCTCAAACCACACATCGCCGCCACCGCAGATAAAGTCGACGGTGCCGTGTATCTCGGAGTCCTGAAAGTAGAACTGGCTGGCCTCGTTGTCGCTATAGTAAGTGTCCTGATATGACAGCAGGCACACACGATTGCAGATGGTACGCGTGCCCTTGTCGTGCAGTGTGACGGCACGACCAGCAGAACCAGCGGCATAGTAGTCGAGGGCGTTCTTCAGTGTCAAGTCCTGCAGATAGTTGTCCGAGCCACGGTTCTGCAACACGGCGGTCTTGCTGATACCCTCAGTCTTGACATCTGGCTTGTTCATGATGACGGTGCCCGTCATACTCTGGCCGACAAGGGCTATGCGGTGGCCAGTGATGCGCGTCAGCACACGCTCGCCAAGGTCATACGTGCCGTTAGGTATGAGGATGTAAAACCATGGGGCATCCGCGGCCGCATTGGCCTTGTTAGCCTCAGCAATAGCCTCAAGAAGACTCTCGGCATCGCCAGTCCGCACTATTCTCACCTGCTGGCCGTAGCCATAAAGCCATACCAGCATGCCCATAAAGAGCAACATTCTGCGTTTCATCGTCATATTGTTTTAGTTGTTAAGTTTAGCCTGTTTCATGGCCTTGCGGCTCTGGCGCTCCAAGCGTTTCAGCACCTTGTCAGGACGCCAGTCGCCGAAGACGGCCTTCACCATATAGCGACGAGCCTCGTCGCGCGTCATGATGGTCTCTGAGACATAGGGCTGGGAATGGTCGCGCAGCGTGAAGGTCAGCACATTGCTGCGCGGAGTAATGTCGCGGCCATCGGCATCGGTGGTGCCATACTCGCGGAAATAGCACTTGGAAATCTTCATGCCCTCAGGGTCAAAACGTGTGGGCAGCAGTTTGTCAGGAGTCAGCAGCCGCGTGTAGAGCCATACACAGCTGGGCTTGGTGTGCCATGCACGACCGTAGTGGTAGACCGATTCGTCGTTCTCTATCGTGCAATGGTTGAAGACGTAGCCCCAGTCGGTCTGCGACGTGCGGGGAGCGGCTATGATGTTGCGACCGATGCCGCCTTCCAGGCACTTCTCCGTATAGATGAGGCAACGCTCGAACCACACGTCGCCGGCACCGCAGATGAAGTCGATGGTGCCGTGTATCTCGCAATCCAGGAAGTAGTTCTGGGCGACGTTGTTGTCGCTATAGTAGGTGTCCTGATACGACAGCATGCGCACGCGGTTGCAGATGGTACGCGTGCCCTTGTCCTGCAAACAGACGGCACGGCCGTCCTCGCCGGCATTGTAGTAGTCGAGGTCGTTGCGAAGCGTCAGGTCCTGGAAATAGTTGTCCGTGCCACGGTTCTGGAAAATGGCCGTCTTGCTGATACTCTCTATCTTCTTGTCTGGCGCATTACGGATGACCGTGCCCTTCATGCTCTGGCCCACTAACGACACACGATGGCCAGAGATACGTGTCAGCACCGTTTCTCCCAGGTCGTAGAATCCGTCGGGTATCAATATTATCAACCGCTCGGAACCCTTGTCAGCATTTAAGCGATTTGCTTCCTGAATAGCATGAAGAAGGCTCTCGGCATTGTCTTTTTCTACAACTATCACCCGTTGGGCATAACCACAGAAAGCCGCAAAAGCAAAGGCCAGTAGTAGTATCTGTCGCATTCTTTTCGATTCGTTTCGCCTGCAAAGTTAGTCCTTTTTCAGCGGATGAGCAAATTTTTTCCCTCAAAAGTGCACGGAATTAAAAAAATTACCGTACCTTTGCACCCGCTTACAAGCAATCGGGATGTAGCGCAGTTGGTAGCGCACTACGTTCGGGACGTAGGGGTCGGGCGTTCGAGTCGCCTCATCCCGACCAAAAGCGGCAAGTGAGACCATTCACTTGCCGCTTTTTTGTTTTCGCTATAAAAAAGCGCCCGTTCGCTGAAAGTTTTTGCAGGGAAGCGGTTTTTGCCGTACCTTTGCATCAGAAATCCAAGACACACACTCTCGTTAACAAAAAGATAGAACCCGCAGGATAGTGATTCTGATTCATACGTAACAGCATATTAATAAAGGTTTAGTAGTTTTTTCATGGTAATTGGATTGTACGTCGCCCAAGCATGTGAATGCCCGGGCGACGATTTTTTCTATGCTTAACAGCCAAGGGGTGTGGCGGCTCAGGAGCCTGTGGGCAACACCACGTCCTTCCGGCGGACGGCAGGAGTCACGTTGACGCTGACCACCTTTCCGCCACGCATCTCGGCCTCAACCACAGTATTGCCACTGGCATGCAGTTTGAAACGGATGTCCCAGTCGTGGGGCCAGGCAGGGAACAAGTAGAGCTTCCCGTCAGCCTCCTGCAGCAACATCTCCTGCATGGCAATCATGCCACTGCCACCCCAGTTGTGGTCAGGTGTCCAGTCGTAGCCAGGGCCCCAGAAGGCGGGAAAGCGGTGGGGACCATCGCCCAGTTTCAACTGTACCAGCCGGCGGGCCTCATCGGTCAGTCCGAGGCAGGCGGCCCAGATGGCATCCTGTTTCCAGCCCACATGGGAACGGAACTTCAGGGCCAGCGTGTCGCGCTGATAGGTATTGCGGGCAATGTCAAGTCCGGGACGTCCCACTCCATAGATGCGCCACGGGAAGACGGGATAGAGCTGCGTGGTCTCCACATTCTGTATGCGCTCGTAGTGCAGTGCCGGTGCCAGCATGCTGTCGCGGATAGTGATGTCGGGCAGACGGGAGAGGAAGGCGGTGAGAGAAGCTTGAGCCTCCGCGACAGAAGTATGCGCGCTCCGCTCACCCTTTTCGGCCCGTTCTCCTTTCTCGCTCTGCCTTCCGCTTTCCGCTTTCCGCTTTAGATATTCCAGCATGCTCGTGGTCACAGTGCGCAGCGCGGCAATGGTGGAAGTGGAATTATAGGCACCCTTGAAGGTCTCGCCGCCCGAACCGGGATAGAGCACCAAGTGACCATTGCCGTTCAGGCGCTTAGCACCACGATGGTCGGCCAGATACTGATAGTGCTCGTCGAAGAATGTCAGGCATGAACGTATCATTGGCTCATAGGCTGTGATGTCCATACCGCCGTAGCGGTGAGCGTCAAGGGCCATCTGACAAAACTCCAGACAAGTATCCCACTCATATTCGAGCCACGCATTGCGCTCCATGCCAGGGTCAAAGCCTTGAGGGCGCTTGGTGCCATACTCCGGGTAGCAGGGCAGGCCGTAGTTCTCTATCTGTTCAGTCAGGCAGGCTCCATCGTGGCCCCAATAGAAACGCGACCGTTCTTCGGCATTCTTGTAGATACGCAGGTAGAAATCAAGCTGAGGCTTGAGCAGGTCATAGTCGCCGTTCTTTAGCATGGGCCAATAAACTAGGCGCTGGTTCTGAGCGGTATGTACGCCTCCGCCCCAGTTTCGGAAGTCAGGCGAGAGCTTATAGTCATCCGATGCGTTGACATACTCTGGGTCGAAGGTAAACAGACCGCCATTGAACTTCGTGGGCCACTGGCTATGGGCATTACAAGCCAGCATGTAGCGGAAAAGGGAGTAATTGCGTACCAACATGTCCCTCACCCCTGACTTCTGACCCACTGTATCAATGCCGCTACGTTTCCAGAGCTGTTGCCACCAGCGCCGGGAAGTCTTACGGTCAACCGACAGGTTGACGCTGTACCGATGCTTGGTGATTTGCTCCAGGAAATCGCCCATGGTTCCTTGGACGCTGGCCAGCGTAATCTGCAGGTGGTGTTGACGGGCTGGTTTACGCGTGACGTACATCCACCCGTCGAAGGCGGTGCTGGCATAATGGCCGTTAACTTTATCCATGAACACAAAGTCACGGCCGGCCATGCGACCTCCGAATATTAGGTTTTTCAGTGGATTATAGAGTCGTTCCTTGACAGGGTCCATACGTTGCTGCGTTACCGTAGCATCGAAAATGGTATGTTCGCCGTTCTGATGACAGAAGGTGACGGCATCGCTCGTAGCCATGATGCTGTCACGGCGTGTCGTCAGGCCCTTCGGAGCCGCAAACTTGTAGCTGGTTTGGAAACATTCGCGCTTGGTCAGCAGCACATCCTGCGTGCGCCAGTTCTCGTAGGTGGCAGCCACCGCCATCGGCTCGCCCAGGCTTTTCATGTCTACATGGATGACGGGCTTGTTGACATCGGCCCACAGCTGAACACTGGTTTTGCCATCGGAAATCTCCACGTAGCCTTCGTCAAGGTGCAACACTTGCCGGAAGTGTGCCATGTCAAGCTCTGGCGAGAGGCTGATGCGGAAACGCCCCTGCTTCAGCAGGGTGTTATTCTCGTCGAACGAGCCTGAGCGGCACACATAGAAGAGTATGTCGCCATGCTCCACCCACACATTCATGCCGATGTCGCCGCCACCACAGGGCATCGACTCGGAAGCGTTCGCACTGGGCGATGTCCACACATAGTCGGCAGGCTGAGCCATTGCCGCTGGCAAGGCGGCGAAAAGGTAAAAAAACAAAAAAACGAGCTTCTTCATATAAAGTATAGACGAAAAATGAGTACCTTTGCACCCAATACCGCAATAGAGAGATTAGGGTAAAAAGGAAAAAAGGGAAAACCGCAAAAAAGTTAATGAAGATGCTTGGAATGATTCTTTTCATGCTTCTGCCGCTCATAGGCATTACCTATCTGGGGTGGCACATTTGGTGTCTGCTGCCTCTGAGGTGGTTCTGGCGTGTATTGCTTATTGTGCTGATGGCAGGCTCCTTCCTGCTAATGTTCTTCATGCGCGGAGGACTTGACCGCATGCCCATGAGCCTGGCAACGGTGGTCTATGAGGTCAGCACGTCAAGCATTTTTGTCATGCTCTACATGGTGCTGGCATTCCTTGTACTTGACTTAGGGAGAATCGTCAGACTGGTGCCTCGCCATATAGTCTACGACAACTGGTGGACGGCCGGCACCATAGCCCTGCTCATGGTGGTCGTCTTTGTCTATGGCAACAAGCACTACTACCATAAGTACCGTCAGCAACTGACCATCCAGTCTGCAAAAGTCACTAAGCCCCTGCGCTTAGTCATGGTAAGCGACCTCCATCTGGGTTATCACAACCGCCGTGACGAGCTGTACCGATGGGTGGACATCATCAATCAGGAAAAGCCTGACCTCATACTCATCGCTGGCGACATCATCGACATGAGCATACGTCCACTAAAGGAAGAAAAAATGTTCGAGGAGTTCCAGCGGCTGTCAGCTCCAGTCTATGCCTGCCTGGGCAACCACGAATACTATAGTGGCGAGCCAGAAGCCCAACGATTCATTTACGATGCCGGCATCCACCTGCTGCAAGACGAGACTGCCACCGTGGACGACCTCTGCATCATCGGACGCGACGACCGTACCAACCAGCGCCGCCTGCCCCTTGACAAGCTCATGCAAAAGGTATCCGCCACCACCCATCACCCATCATCCACCCCCCATCACCCATCACCCAAGTTCACCATCCTACTCGACCACCAGCCTTATCATCTGGAGAAGGCAGAACAAGCCGGCATCGACTTCCAGTTCAGCGGCCACACCCACTATGGCCAGGTATGGCCCATTTCCTGGATTACCGATGCCATTTACGAGTGTGCCTTCGGTTCCCACCAACGTGGCAACACACGCTACTATATCAGCAGCGGTCTCGGCATTTGGGGCGGGAAGTTCCGTATCGGCACCCGCTCCGAGTATGTCGTCATGGATATAAAGCCCTAATAGCCAGAATGGCGTGTCTTCCTGACCGGGAAAGGCAACCCTCAGAAGCCTATACGCCGGAAGCCGGACCTGAGAAACGACAATCGGGGTTCTCCTCCATATAGAACTTCGAGTAAGCCACGTAGTGTTCGGCATTGTCAGTCTGACCAGGGCTCACCTTCTTGAGATACTTGGCGGGCACCCCACCCCATATCTCGCCAGCAGGAATCTTCGTGTGCTGTAGCACCAAGGCACCAGCAGCTACTATACTGCCCTCCCCCACCTCACAACCGTCAAGCAAGGTTGAACCCATGCCGATGAGGGCATGGTCGTGAATGGTGCAGGCATGCACTGTCACGTTATGGCCGATGGTGACATACGAGCCAATGTGTGTAGGTCCTGTCTCGTGGGTCACATGCACACAACTGCCGTCCTGCACATTGGTACAGTTACCGATGGTGATGGGCGCTACATCGCCCCTGACCACAGCGTTAAACCACACGCTACACTCGTCGCCCATGGTCACGTCGCCCACGACGGTGGCGTTCTCACTGAAATAGCAGTCCTTGCCCCACTTCGGAGTCTGACCGCGATAGCTCTTGATTAATGCCATATTGAATTACTTCGCTAACCTATTCTTTAAAGACATCGGCAAGAATCTTTCCTGTGGCACCATTCATCTGAGTCACGAAAGCACCAGCCTGATGACCTGCCTCTGTCATGGCCGCCGGTTCTTCGATGAACCGTTGCATGATGCGGTAGAAGTCGTCGGCCGACTGTATCTCGCATCCACCGCCACAGGCTATCAAGCCCTGAGCTTCCTGGAAACGTTTATTGTTAGGACCAAAGATGACCGGCACGTCCCAGACGGCAGCCTCCAGCGTGTTGTGGATGCCTACGCCGAAGCCTCCACCCACATAGGTCACGTCAGCATAGCGATAGACAGACGAAAGGATGCCAAAGCAGTCAATAAGCAGCACCTTAGCATCAGTTGGTATGTTGTCGGCCGTACATTTAGAATAACGTACCACTTTACGTCCCTCTAACAGGTGCTCTATCTGCTGTAGGTGCTCCTCACCAATGACGTGTGGAGCAATTATAAGTTTCCAGCTGGGATGTTGCTTGAAGAAAGGAATAAAAATATCTTCATCAGGTTGCCATGATGAACCTGCCACAAATACCTTGGGATAGTCCTCCTCGCTCTCTGCACTTCCGTCTGCCATTTTCTCTTTTTTCTTTCTACTCTCAGACACAAACGCCTCGACTACGGGCAGTTGTTTGGCAGCAGCCTTAATCTGCAACACTCTGTCAAAGCGCGTGTCTCCCACCACTGTAACATCCTTGATGCCAATGGATGCGAGCAGATTGCGGCTCACCTCGTTCTGCACATAGAACCGAGTAAAGCAAGCGAGTACATGAGCATACTGGGTGCCATACCAACGGAAGAATATCTGTCCAGGGCGAAAGATGCTACTGACGCTGTAGACGGGCACGCCACGATGCTTGAGTATATGCAGGTAGTTATACCAGAACTCATACTTGATGAAAAAAGCCATGACCGGCCGTATGGTGCGCAGAAACCGCCGCGCGTTGGTCACCGTATCTATAGGCAGGTAGCATACAATATCTGCACCCTCATAGTCCTTGCGAACCTCATAGCCAGACGGCGAGAAGAATGTGAGCAATATCTTGTATTCCGGATGCTCACGTCGCAGCTGTTCCATCAACGGCCGTCCCTGTTCAAACTCGCCCAGCGAAGCAGCATGGAACCACACGTAGCGAGCTTGTGGGTCCACCTTCTGACGCAACAAGCCAATCGCCTGACGCTCACCACGCCACATCTTGCGAACCTTCTTACTGAAAAGGCTCGAAATGGCTACGCCCAACAGGTAGAGATACATCAACAGGTTATACATGGAGCTCCTTTCTACTGCCCCTGACGGGCTTCCAACACGTCAATGGCACGCTTCATGCGGCTAAGGGTCTCCTCCTTGCCGAGGAAAGCCGAGATATCAAACATGCCTGGACCTTTTCCCTCGCCGACGAGCGTCAGTCGCCAGGCATTCATTATATTGCCCATTTTGTAGCCTTTCTCCTCCAACCAAGCATGGACGATGCGCTCCTGATTGTCTAACGAGAAGTCGCCGATACCTTCCAGCACGCCCATCAGTTCAGTCAACTGCTGGGCGGAGTCCTCCTTCCAGCGCTTCTTGGCTGTCTTCTCGTCGTACTCGGTGGGCGCTACGAAAAAGAACGAGCACAGCGGCCACAGCTCGTGGACGAAGCTGACACGGTCCTTCATCATCGCCGTCACCTGAAGCACACGCTCCGAAGTCTCATTGGGGCAATGCTCCTTAACGATTGGTTCAAACAGGGCGGCTATTTCTTCATTCGATTTCTTGAGGATGTACTCATGATTAAACCAGATGGCTTTCTCATAGGCAAACTTGGCTCCAGCCTTCGAGCACTTCGTGATGTCGAACAGGGGCACCAGCTCGTCAAGCGTGAACAGTTCCTGCTCAGTGCCGGGATTCCAGCCCAGAAGGGCCAGGAAATTGATGACGGCTTCGGGGAAGTAGCCGTCCTCACGATAGCCCCGCGAGGTCTCGCCAGTCTTGGGGTCCGTCCACCGCAGCGGGAAGACGGGGAATCCCAGGCGGTCGCCATCGCGCTTTGACAGCTTTCCCTTGCCGTCAGGCTTCAACAATAGCGGCAGGTGGGCAAACTGCGGCATGGTGTCCTCCCAGCCGAAGGCTCTATAGAGCATGACGTGCAGCGGTGCCGACGGCAGCCACTCCTCGCCACGGATGACGTGTGAGATTTCCATCAGGTGGTCGTCGACGATGTTGGCCAGATGGTAGGTAGGCAACTCGTCGGCACTTTTGAAGAGTACCTTGTCATCACAGATATCGCTCTTCACGCGCACCTCGCCACGGATGAGGTCGTTGACCAGGATTTCCTGTCCGGGCTCCACTTTGAAGCGCACCACATACTGATGGCCCTCGGCTATCAGCCTGTCGACTTCTGCCTGAGACATGGTCAGCGAGTTGCGCATCTGCTGGCGCGTGTGGCAGTCATACTGGAAGTTCTGCACCTCCTGGCGCTTCTGTTCCAATTCTTCCGGGGTGTCGAAGGCAATATATGCCTTGCCGTTGTCCAGCAGCTCGCGCACGTACCTTTTATATATATCGCGCCTTTCGCTCTGTCGGTAAGGGCCCTTGTCGCCCCCATAGGATACACCCTCGTCGAACTGGATACCCAGCCACTTGAAGCTCTCTATGATATACTCCTCGGCTCCAGGCACGAAGCGCGTAGAGTCCGTATCCTCTATACGAAACACCAGGTCTCCCCCATGCTGGCGGGCAAACAGGTAGTTATACAATGCCGTACGCACACCGCCGATATGCAATGCCCCCGTGGGGCTGGGTGCGAAGCGCACCCTTACTTTTCTTTCTGCCATAGCAATATTCTGATTTGGCTGCAAAGGTACGAATTAGTGTGCAAAAAGCCAAGCGTATTTTCTTTTTTTCCCCCTTGATGACGTTTTTATGGTTCCTTTTTAGTATCTTTGCACCCAAATCCGCATTATTATGAACAATTTCAGCCTTAAAGACAATATCCGTTGGCACGACATCCTGCTGCGCACAGCATTGGTCTTTGCCACGGTGGCCATTGTCGTATGGTCGATGCCTCACGACAAGAGCGCCATATTCCACTTCGAGGAAGGCAGGCCGTGGAAATATGCCGACTTCACGGCCCCCTTTGACTTTCCCATCTATAAGTCGGCAGCCGCCGTCAAGAAAGAGCGAGACAGCGTCATGCGTCTTTACGAGCCCTACTACCAGTACAAGAAAGACACGGAGGCTCAAATGGTTCGTAAGTTTGTCACCGACTATGCCGACGGGCTGCCTAGTCTGCCTGATGACTTCCTAAGCATTATCTCCAACCGCCTTCACAGCATCTACGAGCAGGGAGTCATGGAGTCGAAAGAATACGACAAACTACGCAGCGACACGTCGCAGATGATTCACGTTGTCAGCGACAAGCAAGCCGTCAACGTCTCCATCCTTGAAGTCTACTCGGCCAAAGGAGCCTACGAACAGCTGTTCCACGAGAGCAAGCTTGCCGCCCACCGTCAGCAATTGCAGAAATGCAACCTAAACAACTACATCGTACCCAACCTCATCTACGACCGTGAGCGCAGCGAGACCAGCAGGAACGAGCTGATAAGCAGCATCCCCCTGGCCAGCGGCATGGTGCTGACAGGCCAGAAGATAGTGGACCGTGGCGATATAGTGACCGAAAAGACATGCCGCATCCTGGAGTCCTTCCAGCGTGAGAACGACCTACGCAACCAAGACCGTTCGCAGAACCGCATCTCGCTGCTTGGCCGTATCATCTACGTGTCCATCCTGATGGTCTGTTTCACGCTCTACCTCATCCTCTATCGCAACGACTATTTCGAGAAGCCCCGCAGCATTGCCATGCTCTATACGCTCATCGTTATCTTCTCGCTGCTGACGGCCCTGCTCATCCGCAACACCTTCGTACACGTCTACATCCTGCCCTATGCCATGGTGCCCATCTTCATTCGTGTGTTCATGGACTCGCGGACGGCCTTCATGACCCACATGGTCATGGTGCTCATCTGTGCCGTGATGCTGCAGCACCCCTTCGAGTTCGTGGTCATAGAGGCCGTGGCCGGTCTGGTGGCCATCACGTCGCTGCGCGAGCTGTCGCAGCGCTCACAGCTGTTCAAGACGGCCGTCATCGTCACCCTGGCCTGCATGGCAGTCAACCTAGGCTTCGACTGGATGGGAGCCGCCACGCTCACACAGATTGACTATAGTGCCTACAACTACCTCATAGTAAACGGTATTGCACTTCTGTTTGCCTACCCCCTGCTCTATCTCATGGAGAAAGCGTTTGGCTTTACCAGCGACATCACGCTCATTGAGCTGTCGAACACCAACAGCGAGCTGCTCCGCCGCATGAGCGAGATAGCACCGGGCACGTTCAACCACTCCATCCAGGTGGCCAACCTTGCCGGCGAGATAGCCAACAAGATTGATGCCAAAGCACAGCTGGTGCGCACGGGGGCCCTCTATCACGACATCGGCAAACTCTCGAACCCCATTTACTTCACCGAAAACCAGTCGGGCATCAATCCGCATGAGATGCTTTCCGACATTGAGTCGGCCCAAATCATTATCAGCCACGTCACCGAAGGGCTCAAGATGGCCGACAAGTATAACCTGCCGAAGGTCATCCGCGACTTCATCGCCACCCACCATGGTTTGGGCAAGGCTAAGTATTTTTTCATCAATTACAAGAAGGAACACCCCGACGAGCCTGTCGACGAGTTGCTTTTCACCTACCCCGGCCCGAACCCGTTCACCCGCGAACAGGCCATACTGATGATGGCCGATACCGTTGAGGCCGCGTCACGGTCGCTGCCCGACTATACAGAACAAAGCATCCGTGAACTGGTCGACCGTCTCATCGACGGTCAGGTGGCCGACGGCTATTTCCGCGAGTGCCCCATCACCTTCCGTGACATCCAGTATGCCAAGACGGTGCTTATCGAAAAGCTGAAGACCATCTATCACACCCGCATCAGCTATCCTTCAGACAACAAGTAGGCACGCGTAGCAAAGGAGTGGCGGCAAGAAGTGACGTTTCGACACCCTTTTCTGTGCACACTTCGGCACAATTGTGCAGAAAGTGTGTACCGTTTAGTTAATATACCTTAATATCCGTTGCACTCTTTAGGGCATTCTGTGCAATAGCCTTACCTTTGCAGCCGTTTTTAGCAAATAAAGATTAAAACTGATGAAAAAGTACGTATTATCGTTGATTGCTTTCACGATGACAACAGGACCGGCTCTTGCAGGCGGTATCCTGACCAACACAAACCAGAGTGTGTTATTTCTGAAGAATCCCGCACGCGACGCAGCCATCGGACTTGACGGAGTGTACAGCAACCCTGCCGGTGTAGCCTTCATGCCCGAAGGTTTCCACATTGCCTTCAACTGGCAGTATGCCCACCAGACGCGCACCATCACGACTACGAACCCCTCTTTTGCCCTTGGCAAGAAGAATGGCGGCAACGACACGAAGACCTTCGAGGGCGTGGCCGACGCACCTATCATTCCTTCGCTGCAGGGAGCCTACAACAAGGGCAACTGGAGCCTGCAGTTCAATCTGTCGGTGCCCGGCGGTGGCGGCAGCTGTGAGTTTTCCGACGGTCTGGGTTCGTTCGAGAGCGTCGTGGGCAACATTGCCGCCATGTTGCAGCCGTTAGGTGCCCAGGGCTACGACATGGAGAGCTACATGAAGGGGCGCCAGTATTATTTCGGTATCCAGTTAGGTGCCGCCTACAAGATTACCCCCGACCTGTCGGTCTATGGCGGTCTGCGCCTGCTCTACGGTGATGCCACCTACAAGGCCAAAATCAGCAACATCATGGTGAAAACCGACGGCGGCTACGTAGGTTTTGCCGACTACCTGCAATATTCGGCGACCACCATCAACAATGCCCTCGACTTGGTCAACGGCGGCATAGCCCAGTACGAGGCCGCCGGCATGGATGCTCCTGCCGACCTGCTGATGCAGCAGGCCCAGTTGGAAGGCACCCGCGAGAGTCTGAACCAATTACAAAAGTATGCCGACGGAGTCAACCTGCTGTGCAACCAGGACGGTGTGGGCATTGCGCCCATCATCGGCATCGACTATCGGGTGGGCCGTTTCAACTTCGCCGCCAAGTACGAGTTCAAGACACAGATACGCATGAAGAACGAGTCGACGGTCAACGAGGCTTCCGAGATTGCCGCCGTCAACAAGTTCCGCGACGGCGAGAAGGTGAACGAAGACCAGCCCGCCCTGCTCTCGTTAGGTGCCCAGTGGAAGCCCGTCGACGTGGTGGCCATCAACCTCGGCTGGCACCATTACTTCGACAAGGATGCCTCGTGGTATAACAACTCGCAGAACCTGCTCAGCCACAACACCAACGAGTTTCTGGCCGGTGTGGAGTGGGACGTCACGCCACGGCTCAACGTGTCGATGGGTGGTCAGCTGACACGCTACGGCATGAGCGACGAGTATATGAGCGACATGTCCTTTGTGGTCAATAGCTACAGCCTGGGCCTCGGTTTCAGCTACAAGGTGACTGACAAGGTCACTCTCTCGGCCGCCTACTTCCAGACCAACTACGGCGACTACGAGCGCAAGAACTATCCCACGGCCGGTGTCAACGACACCTTCACCCGCACCAACCGCGTGCTGGGCGTAGGCTGCCAGCTGGACTTCTGATTTCCGGTTTTCCACTCCTCCCTACTCTTTCCTCCCTTCCCGACGACGGTTACAGCGGGTCCACGTCGTAATAGATGGTGAGCGAGGCGTAGCGTTTGTCCGCGAGCATCTGACTTTGCGCCAGCAACAGATACTCGCGGACACGTTTCATGTCTATGCCGTTCTCCAGCTTGAGCATGAGTTTGCGTATGTGCTGCGACTTGACTTTGGCCACGGCGGGCTTGTCGGGGCCCAGCACGCGGTCGCCGAACCACTGGCGCAGCCTTGAGCCCAGCTCGATGGCTGCCGTCTGTACGGTGACGTCGCGGCTATGCTTCAGGAATACATATATAAGATGGTAGAACGGCGGATAGCGGAAGGCTTGCCGCTCGGCCACCAGTGTGCGGTAGAGCCCTTCATAGTCGCCCCTCACGGTCAGCTGTATGACGGGCGAGTCCTTCTGTTTCGTCTGCAGGACGACCAGTCCTCGCTTGTCCTTGCGGCCTGCCCGTCCGCTGACTTGTGTCATGAGCATGAAGGCATGCTCGTGGGCTCGGAAGTCGGGGTAGCTAAGCATGCTGTCGGCATTGAGTATGCCCACCACCGACACGCGGTCGAAGTCGAGCCCCTTTGACACCATCTGCGTGCCGATGAGGATGTTGGTACGCCCGGCCGAGAAGTCGCTGATGATGCGTTCATAGGCATTACGGGTGCGGGTGGTGTCGAGGTCCATACGGGCGATGCGGGCCTCGGGGAACACCTCGCGCACCTGGTCTTCTATCTTCTCCGTGCCGTAGCCCTTGGTGCGCAGCTCCTTGCTGCCGCAGCACGGGCACTCGGTGGGTATGCGATAGGTGTAGCCGCAGTAGTGGCATGTCAGCTGCTGCATCTGCAGGTGGAGCGTCAGACTGACGTCGCAATGCTGGCAGGTGGGCACCCACCCACACTGGCGGCATTCGAGCATAGGCGCGAAGCCCCGCCGGTTCTGAAACAGGATGGCCTGCTGACCGTGCTCCAGGGCCTCGCGGACACGTGCCAGCAGCAGTGGTGAGAAGGGGCCGGCCATCATCTTGCGTCGTTGCAGGTCGGCCGTGTCGACCACCTGTATCTCTGGCAGCTGGATGCCCTTATAGCGCTCGCTGAGGGTCACCAGCCCGTACTTGCCGGTCTTGGCGTTGTGGTAGCTCTCGGCCGACGGGGTGGCGGTGCCGAGCAGAACGCGAGGAGGGGTTTTAGAGGAGGTCCCTTCTCTCTCCTCTAAGCCTGCTTTCCCTGACAAATACGCCAGCATGATGGCCGCCGAGCGGGCATGATAGCGGGGCGCGGGGTCCTGCTGCTTGTAGCTGGTCTCGTGCTCCTCGTCGACGATGACCAGGCCCAGACGCCGGAAGGGCAGGAACACCGCCGAGCGGGCGCCGAGGATGATGTCGTAGGGATGTGCCGACAGCTGTTTCTGCCATATCTCGACACGCTCGGCATCGGCATATTTCGAGTGGTAGATGCCCAGCCGGTCGCCGAAGATACGTTGCAGGCGCTGCATGATTTGCACCGTCAGGGCTATCTCCGGCAACAGGTAGAGCACCTGCTGTTTCTGCTCCAGGGCACGCTGTATCAGGTGGATGTATATCTCCGTCTTGCCGCTGCCGGTCACGCCGTGTAGCAGCGTCACCTGCCGTTGCAGCATCGACATCAGGATGGCGTTGTAGGCCGTCTGCTGGGCCATGCTCATCGGCTTGATGAGCTCCGGGTGGTAGTCGCCGCCGTGATTGAGCCGACCCACCTCCACCTCGTAGGTCTCCAGTAGCCGCCGCTTTTCCAGCAGCTTGACGGTCTCTGCCGATGCCTGGCTGGCATTGAGCAGTTCCTCGCGGGTCACCTCGGCGGGCTGCACGCCATTGGCCACCTCGTCCCAGTGCGACAGCTCCAAGTAGGCGATGAATGCCTCCTGCTGCTTGGGGGCCCGTGCCAGCTGGTCGAGTGCCATGTGCAGGGTCTGCTCGCTACGATAGGGCTCGGTCAGTCGGATGTAGGTCTCGGTCTTAGGCCGGTAGCCGTCCTCAGCCTTCAGTCCACTGGGCAGGGCGGCCTTGTAGACATCGCCGATGGGCGACAGGTAGTAGTCGCTGAGCCACCACCACAGGCGCAGCTGCATGCCGGTAACGATGGGCTGCCGGTCGAGCACCTCGGCCACGGACTTCACCTGACAGCCCTGGGGCGGCTCATGGTGCAGGCGGGCCACCAGACCCACATAGGTCTTCGAGCGGCCGAAGGGCACCAGCACGCGCATGCCCACCGCCACGGCCATGCCGTCGGGCACGGCATAGGTGAACGTCCCCTGCAGGGGCACTGGCAATATGATGTCGGCATAGGTCATCGGCATGCAAAGTTACGCTTTTTTCACGACGCGACAAAACAAAAGCAATAAATTTGTACGGTTTCTCTTGCTTCTGTCATCCTTTTTCGTACCTTTGCAACATACCGGCAAATGGTCATCCGCCTACCAGAAGTGCCATGACATCAGCATCGTGAGGGTCGTCAGCGCCCGCTACCAATATCAGCACCGTCCGCTACTGATATTAGCAGCGGGCGCTGCGCATATCAGCAGCGGCCGCTGCGAATCAGTTTGGTACGGGGTAAGTAGCAGTTTCATCGGGGCAAAGCACCAGTTTGGGCAGGGCAAGACCCCGCCGAGGGCAGGGCAAGCCGCCAGCCAGGGCGGGACAAACGGCGTTGCGTGGAACGGCAAGCGGACGGCCTGGACAGGCCGAGACAGGACAAGCGGACGGCCAGACAAAGAAAAACGTGGATTTTCTTTGTATTTCGCGCGCTTTGCACTACCTTTGCACCCATGAACACAAAAGAACTTTACAAGCTGTATCAGCAGCACCCCGTCGTCACGACGGACTCGCGCAACTGCCCAGAGGGCAGTATCTTCATCGCCCTGAAGGGGGCCTCATTCAACGGCAACCAGTTTGCCCTGCAAGCCCTTGAGAAAGGTTGTGCATACGCCATCGTTGACGAAGACGTAGCCACCTCCCAACACCCATCAGCCATCACCCAACGCCTCATACGCGTCGACGACTGCCTGCAGACCTTCAAGGACCTGGCCCGCGAGCACCGCCGCCAGTTCGACATCCCCGTCGTAGGCATCACCGGCACCAACGGCAAGACGACCACCAAGGAGCTGATACGCGCCGTGCTGGCCGAACAGTATAACGTCATGGCCACTGAGGGCAACTTCAACAACGACGTGGGCGTGCCCAAGACACTGCTGCGGCTGACCGACAACCACGACATTGCCGTGGTGGAGATGGGTGCCTCGCACCCCGGCGACATCAAAACACTGGTAGAGACGGCCGAGCCCACCTGCGGCCTCATCACCAACGTGGGGCGTGCCCACCTGCAGGGCTTCGGTTCCTTCGAGGGTGTCTGCCAGACGAAGGGCGAGCTCTACGACTTCCTCATCGGCCACGACATGCCCCTGTTTGTCAACCGCGACAACGAGCACCTGATGCGGATGCTGGCTGACAGATGCGGGGTGATGGCTAATAGCAAACACCCAACACCCGACATCTACTACTACGGCCAGAGCGACAACCCCGACATACTGATTCGCGGCGAGGTCGTGGCCTGCGACCCCTTCCTGCGTTTCCGCTGGCGCGAGCAAGACCACGATGCCGGCTACCAGAGCGCGTGGATGGAGGTGCAGACCCACCTCATCGGGGCCTACAACCTCGACAACATGCTGGCTGCCATCACCGTGGGCTACGTCAACAACGTGGCCTTCGAGGCCATCAACCATGCACTGGCCAACTACGTGCCCACCAACAACCGCTCGCAGCTGACCGAAACGGCCACCAACCACCTCATCGTCGATGCCTACAACGCCAATCCCACCTCGATGAAGGCCGCCATCGACAACTTCCGCATCATGAAGGTGTCGCCCAAGATGGCCATCCTCGGCAAGATGGGCGAGCTGGGTGCCGCCAGCCGCGAGGAGCACCAGCGTGTCATCGACCTCCTCAGCGCTGCCCGCTTCGACGAGGTGTGGCTCGTGGGCGACGAGTACCAGGAAGCCCTCAACGGTCAATGCTCAATGGTCAATGGCCAATGCTCCTTCCGATTCTTCCACGACGTTGACGAGGTCAAGGCTGCCATCCGCGACCGTCAGCCCCAGGGCCACTATATCCTCATCAAGGGCTCTAACAGCGTGCGCCTTTACGAGCTGCCCGCCCTGCTCTGACGCGCCGTCCTGTTGTTCGTGGTTTTGCCACGAGCAACAGCCTCCCCCGCCTAAAAGCACCCCTAAACGCCCACGCCATGAAGCCCCCGACCCACAGCATGCAGCGCCGCAGCCCTGGCAACAACTACCATGCCCCGGGCATCTACCATGTCACCATCAACGTCTACGACCGCAGGAGCCAGTCGTTAGGGAGAATCGTCGGCAACCTGCAATACCCCGACGGCCATCCCGATGCCCCGCGCGTGGAGCTGACGACCATCGGCCGGATGGTGGAGCACGAGCTGTTGCATAGCATCCCCAGCCATTATCCGCTGATTGAAATCCAGGACTATGTCATCATGCCTGAGCACCTGCACGTCATCATCAACGTCAGGGGTAGCCTAGTCAGCAAGAACGGCAGGATGACCCATCTGGGACAGGTCATCGCCGGCTTTAAGACGGGCTGCAACCGCCGCTATTGGGAAATCACAGGGCAGGGAGCGGCGGCGTCAACGGCTGGGCCGGCGGTGACAACAGGCGGACCGACGATAGCGGCAACAGGCGGACCGGCGGTAGCAACAGGCGGACCGGCGGTAGCGGCAAAACCGCTACCAACAGCGGTCGCTGTTACTGGTGGTTTTGCCACCAGTGCACCGGAAGCTGCCACCACTGCGCCAGAAGCTGCCACCACTGCGCCAGCCTATTCCCCCACCGCCCCGGATTCCCCCACCAAGAAGCTGCGCTTCAGCACTGGCCGCACGTGTCTCTTTTCCCCCGGCTACGTAGACGTCATACCCCTCAGGCCCGGACAGCTGGAGACGCAGCGCGCCTATATCCGCGCCAACCCCCGCAACCGCCTGCTGCGCACCAGCAACCCCGCGACGCTGCACACCCGCCGCCAGGCGGTGGACACGCTGGTCACCCCACCAGCCCTCCGGGGCTACCTGATTCGTGAGCACGTCCTGACGGTCGGCGACACACAGCCGTGGCAAGACATACGCCACAGGCTGCTGACGGTCAACGGCCATATCGTCTGCGACAGCTATGGCGACCTCCAGCTGCTGCGCCACCGGATGCTGCCCGTGGTCTGCCACCGCAAGGACCGGCCCTTCTTCGCCCAGCACAAGCAGGCTTGCCTGCATGCCGCCCACGACGGTGCTGTCCTGCTGTCGGCACGCATTGCCAAGGGTGAGCAGGACATCATGGACACGGTCATCGCCCACGGCCACCCCGTCGTCCTGCTCACCGACAACGGCTTTCCCGCCGTCTACCACCCCTCGGAGAGCCGCCTGCGGCTATGCGATGCCCACCGCCTGCTGTTGCTCTCACCCTGGACCTACCAATACCGCCCGGCCGACGAGAACATCACCGTGGTCCACTGCAAGACCATGAACTGCATCGCTCAGGCGCTATGCCACACCCGGGACGACTGGTGGCAATAGCACCACCACCAGACGGACAACAGCGTGCGGCCTGAGCACGCACCAAAAAGGCCCACCCGCCGGGTGGACCTGTAAGGTTTGTAGCTTTAGGGCCGGCCCTAAAGCACGTGGCATCAGAACACCACCTTTACCTCCCGCTTCGCATAGCTCGCCTCCGTGGGTGAGCCCACCACGGTGAGGCGCTCCGAGGGCTCCTCGCTCTCCGTGCCGTTGTCGCATGCCCAGCTCTTGCTGACCTTGGCATAGAACGAGCCGCCGCTGAGCGTGATGCCCGCATCGCCCTTGACGGCCTTCGGCTTGCCATAGTCGTTGCTGCCCGTAGTGACGGCTGACAGCGTGCCGCCGCTGACGACGACGCTGGCAGCACAGTTGATGCCCTTGCCGCCGTCGCCGCTGCTGGTCATGGTCAGCGTGCCGCCAGTCATGGTGAAGTCGTAGTCGCACTTGATGCAGGCTGCCGAGCTGTAGTCGGCCTCCGTCTCGTCGTAGACGCAGCCGCCCGCAGTGTCGATGGTGATGTTGCCACCCGCCACGACCACCACCGAGTCGCACTTGATGCCACGGCAGGCATCGCCCGTCACGCTGATGTCCAGCGTGCCGCTGTTGACCCAGAAGCCATCGTTCACGTTGAAGCCATGACCCGTCGACGACGTGGCCGTAATGGTGGCCTCGTCGACCACGATAAAGTCGTCGCAGGCAATGGCGCTGGCCGTCGAGCCCGTCACGCGGAGGGTGCCCGTGCCGCTGAAGTAGGTCTGGCCCTCGCTAAAGAAAGCCCCTTTCTGCTGGATGGCGTTGCCGTCGGCATCGCTACGGTCGGCATAGCTGATGCCGTCAGAGAGCGTGTTGGTGGTGCCGCCGACCACCTCGACGTAGAGCGACTTGCCACACTGGTTGTTGATGGCCGGCCCGTCGCTGTTGTGTATGGTCACGCCATCGAGGCGGATGCCATATTTCCGCTCACGGAAGACCAGCAGCGAGCCGTCGCTGGTGGTGCCAGTAAGCACTAAGAGCAGCGAGTCGGTGTACGCGCCGGTATCGACGGTCACGTCGGCACCGTCGGTGGTGACGTAGCCCTTCGTGTCGCCCGTCACGGTGACGCTGCTGCCATTGTAGGCTATGTAGATAATGTCGCCGTTCGTCGCCTCGCCGCTGGTGTAGGCGTCGAAATCGGTGTCGTCGTTCTGGCAACTGGTCAGGGCCAGCGCTGTCAGGAGGAATAACAGGGTCTTTTTCATACTGCGTGTCGTTTAAGGGGGGGGGGTAATCACTTAGAACTTGAATTTGTAGCCCAGGCCGATGTAGTGCATGTTGGGGTCGTACTCGTCCACGTCGACGTTCTTCATGTCCTGGAAACGGTAGAAGATACCAAACGTGTGCTGCCTCGAGGGGTTGTAGTCGACGCCCACCGTGTAGCGCACCTTTTCGACGGCCCACGCGTGGTAGAACTCCACGTTGGCATAGGGGGTAAAGAGGGCGCCCTTCTTGTCGTACTCCAGCTGCAGGCGCGAGCGCAGCTGGTTCTCGCCCTTGCCCGCGCGCACCTTGTCCTCCCACCAGGCGTTGTCAAAATCCCAGCGCCGGACGGTCGTCTCGGGGCGGTAGGTCCACTGCCAGCGCTCGCGCAGCGAGACGCGCAGGTTGTTCTGAAACTTGTACGTGCCCGTGACGGAGACGTTAAAGCGGTGGCGCACACCCCAGTAGGAGGGTCGCCAGTTGTTGTACGAGCCACTGGCGTTGTAGCTGATGTCCTCGCGGAAGTGGTTGTCGAGCAGCGTGTAGCCGGCACCCAGCTTCAGATGCTTGAAAGGTTTGTACTCGGCCGCGAGCCCTATGCTCCAGCGGTCTATCGTCTTCAGGTTGTTGCGGGTGCGCAGGTCGGCCTCCAAGCCGACGCTGAACTGCCTCGAGAGCTTCTTCACGGCACCCAGCTCCATCCACAGGCCGGCCTCGCTCTGGGCCCATGCCGCACACGGCAGCAGGCACACGGCAAGCAGCACTGCGGAGAGGCGTTGTCTGGTGAGGCTATTAGATGTTCGCATAGTCGGAGTTCTTTATTTTAAGCATGTTGTCTATACCTTTGTCTCTCTTGTGGGCGCCCGACTCGTAGTAGACGCGCAGCATGGCCATGTCGCGCAGGAAGTCGATGGCACCTATCTCGACATTGAGCACCTTCAGGCCCGTGCGTCTGGTCAGGTCGTCGATGAGCTCCTGGCGCTTCTCAGGCTTGATGAGCTCGATGCGGTCGTACTGGACGAGCTTCGAGGCATCGACCTTGAGCTGACGCTCGAACACATAGATGACGGCGATGATGAGCAGGTCGATGGTGATGAGCTCGGCCAGCGGGGTGCCTATGATGCGCCCATGGTCGTCGATACCCAGGCTGTCGGCCATGGCGTGAACCACCGACAGGCAGACAACCACAAACAGGTAGGTCATCTCGCGCACCGGCATGGTGTCGGTACGATAGCGCATGATGGAGAAGATGCCAAAGAGGCCGAGGCCGACACCCATCGTGGCCTTGCCACGGTCCATGCCCATCATGAGGTAGACCAGGAAGTAGATAGCCACCGAGATGATGACGAAGGTGAAATAGAAGTCGCGGCGCTTGCCCTTCTTGAAGTAGAGGTAGTGGACGATGAACCAGTTGACAAACAGGCAGAGGAAGAAACGGATGAGCGTGTCGGCAAAGGCGACGGAAAAGAGGTTTTGTAACATAGCGTCTGTTGTTTAGGGGGTTGTAGGAAGGGGAAGGGGACTCTCAGCGCTTCATGAGCTTGTTAATCTCGATGAGCTTGCGCTTGAAGCGGTTGCAGGGCAGCTCCGGATTGGTGAGCACCGAGCCCATGCAATACTTTGAGAAGCCGTGCGGATGGATGCGCAGCTGGCGGAGCATGGCCAGGACGGGCGAGTAGACCTGGCCGTCGCGCTTCAGCTCGACGATGACAAGGTTGCCCATGTCCTTGCGCGCACCGCTCACCAGATTGGTGAAACTGAGCTGGCTGTCAATGGTCAGCCGCTCGGTCTTGGCCTTGTTGACCAGCGTCAGGCGCGAGAAGTGGTTGCTGAGCACCGGGCGGAGCGTATCGACACCGTAGTGCAGGTGCTGACCCAGGAAGTGGCGCTTCACAGGCTCGCCGACATTCATGTCGGTCACCTCCATGCGCTTCTTCTTCGTGCGGCCGTGGTTGTTCTTGGTTTTCACCTCCATGAACTGCAGTCCGCTGATGCAATAGGTGCGGAAGCGAATCTTCTGCCGGTTGGTGTGGTTCCACTGGTGCTGCTTGTACATGTCGAACTCCAGGGTGTCGAAGTACGTCGTGTCGTACTCCAGGTTGCGCTGGCCGTCAATCTCCTGAACGTAGTAATCGTCCTGGGCCATCTGCAGCAGCAGGCGCAGACGGTCGGTGGTGGTTACGAACTTGGTGTCTGTGCGGTTCATCAGCTTGACGGCTGACATCTGCTCCAAAGATATGGGAGCGAAGGCTTTTACTATCTCAGTCATAATCTTAAGGGGTTTAAGTTATTACTGATGCAAAGGTAGCCTTTACTCCCATACCAGGCAAATCTATTCAGCAAACGGCCTGTATCGTTCAGCGAACCGGGGGCCGTTTACCAGCCGTGGCCGCCGCCACCGCCAGGACCGCCACCGCCGCCGGGGCCACCGCCACCACCGGGGCCGCCACCGCCGCCACTGTAGCTGGAGAGCGTCACGTCGCTGCCGCCGCTGCACGCGCTGTAGCCATAGCCGCCCCAGAACGAGGTGCCGCTGCCCGTCACGCCTGACTTCAGGGCCGGCGTACTGGTGGTGTAGACGGCCATCGTCGAACCCATGGAGCTGTTGCTGGGCACCTTGAAGGCGAAGGCCAGCGTGCTGCCATTATAGAGACCGTACCAGGTGTCCTTGCTGTAGCTGGCCGACTTGGCCGTACCATTGGAGATGCTGGCACCGTTCTCGAAGCCACCGATGGCCACCACGTTGCCACCCGTGATGTAGAGGCTGTAGCCGCCCTCGGTGTTGGCGTCGATGCCTACTTCTGGCTGCGTGGCCGCAATGGCGAACACATTGCCACCTTTTATATATAGGTTGCCGTTGGCATCGATGCCGTCGTTGCCGCTGCTGTTGGCCATCACGTAGCCGCCACTGATGGTCATGTGGCTGGCCGAGTTGATGGCGTCGTCCTTGGCATAGGCGTAGATGTAGCCACCACTGACGGTCAGCGTGCTCTTGGTCTCGATGCCCTCATGGTTGCTCGACGAGGCGATAATCTCGCCACCGGTGACGGTCATGGCACCGTCGCTCTTGATGCACTTCGGCGAAGCGGTGATACTGCTGCTGTACTTATACTGCGAGCCGGTAGACGAGGCGTTGACGCTGCCGCCGCTGATGGTCAGCGCACCGTCGCACTTGATGCACTTGCCGCCAGAGCCGGTAGACTTCAGGGTGATGGTGCCGTCGGAGATGGTCATGTTGCCGTCGCTCTTCAAGCCGGCACAGCCCTTAGCGTCGTTCTCATCATTGTCGTAGGCGCCACTGCCCGACGTGGTCACATTGATGGTGCCACCGCTGATGCGCAACTCGCCCTCGGACTTGATGCCCTTGGCGGCTGCCGCCGTGATGGTAGCCGTCAGCGTGCCACCCTCAAGGTAGATGTTGCCAGAATCCTCGTCCTCGTGGTCGGCGGTCTCGCCGGTTGAGGTGGTGCCGCCCAGGTCGCACTGGATGCCGTCGTCGCCAATGCCGCTGAGGGTCACCGTGCCGCTCTTCAGCAGGAAATACTCCTCGCAGTTGATGCCGTCGCCCACGGTGGACGTGATGTTGAGCGTCAGGTTCTTGACCTCAATGTAGGAGGCGCTCTTGATGCCGTGCTTGGTCTTGCCGACAACGGTCAGCGAGCCATTACCTTGCAGCTGCAGCTGGCCCTTGGAGTAGATGCAGGCTTTCTGCGAGCCGTCGGCACCGTCGGTCAACGTGTTGACAGTACCCGACTTGGCGCTGATTTGGATGCGCTTGGAATTGGTGATGTTGATGGCTGCACCGCTGGGGTTGGTCAGCGTCAGACCGGCCAGCGACACCGTACACTTGTAGGAACCATCCAACGTAAACGAGCCGTCGGTGGTGGAGCCGGAGAGCACGTAGGTTATCTCGTCGCCATCCACGGCATCGGTGTTGCTCTGCGCGATGGTCACGTGGCCACCACTGAGCGTGGCAGTAACGTAGGCTGACACATTGTCGGCTGCCGTCACCGTGGCCGACGAACCGTTATAGACGACGTTCACCGTGTTGGCCGCCACGGCGGAACTGCTGCCCGTCGACACCCATGCCTTGCTGATGTCGCTGATGGCTATCGAGGTGCCATCGACGGTCATCGTCGTGCCACCAGTGAAGGTGACGGGGTTGGACGATGTCAACTGCGAGGCCGAATAGCTATAGGTTGTGCCGCCGGCCGTGATATTCAGTGTCTGGGCCCCTGTTGCTATCGTCAGCAGGAAGGCCGAAAGGATGGAAAGGAGCTGCTTCATTTTACGTTCACTTTAAAGGTTCCACTATTGGTCTTGATGATATAGATGCCACGGCGCATCTGGTCGCGGCTCACCTTGTGACCCTGCAGGTCGTAGATGTCTGTGGCCTCGTTGAGGTCGGCAGTCATCACTTCCGAGATGCCCGTCGTCTCGTCGGCAGCCGAGAAGTACATCTGGCTCAGGTTGGTCAGGGTAAACGACTGTGAACCGATGGTCAGGGTCGAACTGCTGAAACTCAGCGTGACGTCTGACGACACCGACACGGAGGCTTTCGTCCCGTCGGTCAGCTCAAAGGTCAGGTAGGGATAGTCTACGGCATGTGCCGTCAGTACACCTACGAGGAATGTCAATAGCAAGAGGCTTTTCTTCATAATGACTTAGTGTTAAAGGGATGAATGAATAATTGTTATGGATGGGCCCAGCGGCGCAAAGGTCACTTGACGAGAACCTTGCGCGTGGTGTTGCCGTTCTTGATAATCAGGAGGCCACGGGCAGAAGCATCCACCTGACGGCCATGAAGGTCGTAATAAGTCGCGGTGGACGACGTGGCTGGGGTGAACGTCTCGGCAATGCCGGTCGTGGCATTCTCGGTGATGTCGGTGGTGTCAAAATTCTGGGTTCCGCCACTGAAGCTGATAGTGCCGTCGGCCTTGACGGCCTTGTCGGCATAGCCACTGATGGCGAGCGTGCCACCGTCCATGTAGAAGTTGCCCGTGTCTTCATCGGTGTGGTCGGCATCGGTGGCCGCCGTTGCCGTCGTGCCGCTGTAAACGATTTCTACGGTGTTGTTGTCGATGGCGCCGGCCGTCATGACGGCCGTCATCGTCAGTGCGAGTGTTAGTAATTTCTTCTTCATAATTGTATCGTGTTAAAATGTTTTTGCAAAGATACGGCAAAAGGACACGGCTGCCTAATTTATTCAGCGAACAGCCTTATTTAATCAGCGAACGACTACGCACCGACTCAAAGATGCAAGCCCGGCAACGTCGCCACCACGGAAAACTGCCATCCCGTTGGCTGACAAAAACGGGGCTTTCGCTGAATTCTTTTGCCCAATTGGCAGAAACAGGTTACCTTTGCCAGCACATTAATTAATATAAGAAGAAGATGAAGAAGTATATGATGACAATGCTGCTGACCCTGATGCCCCTGGCCCTCAGCGCACAAAGTTCGGAGAAACTCTACAAGGAGGGCAAGGCGCTCTATGATGCTAAGAAGTACGAACAGGCTGTGCCTAAGCTGAAAACTGCCGCCGAGAAAGGGCACAAGAAGGCCCAATACCGGTTGGGACGCTGCTACGAGAAAGGATATGGCGTGACTAAAAGCGACGAGACGGCCGTCTTCTGGTACCAGAAAGCCGCCAACCAGGGCTACCACAAGGCACAATACCAGTTGGGCAAGGCATACAAGGAAGGGGAAGGCGTGAAGAAAGACCGTAAAAAGGCCATGGAACTGTTTCAACAGGCTGCCCGTCAGGAGAATGTCGATGCACAATACCAGCTGGCCAAAGCCTACCTGAAAGGCAGAGACGTAGACGCCGACGAAAAGAAAGCCCGCACTTATCTGAAGCGAGCCGTCAAAAACGAGAAAGGCGGCGAGGACATCCTGAAAAAGATTCAGGAGGATGCCAAAGCCGGCGACGAAGATGCCAAACGGATGCTGGCACTGCTTGCGAAATAAGCACCTGGAGGGTCAGTCCTTCCACAACTCCTGCAGGACACCGATGCTCCTAAGCACTGGAAACTGGGGAATGTGTAGCCGATAGTAGCCGAGCAGAACCTCCGTTATTCGGTTACGGTCATAGTGTGACAGGCGGAAAAGGTGCATCGTCGAGTAGTCCATGCGCATCAGCAGCTGGATTAGCCGTGCCTCCTGAGGGGGCAGGAAATCACGGTGGACGGGCACTTCACGGGAAAAGATACCGGCACGAAGGTCGAAAACACAACCATCGACATAGTCGTCCAGATTGGGGTAGAAGCCAAGAAAGCGAGAAAGCCTCATCAAAAAGGTTAGGTGGAAGTTGGCAAAGCCTTCCGTGGCCATGTCGAGCCACTGCATGGAATCGCCAATATAGGCAAAGAGCAACTCGTTGCGTTGCTCACTACGCAGCGCATGATACAGGAACTCAGCCACAAAGAGCGACAACGCCAGCTTCTCAGCCGAAAACGGCACGGAAGCATAAGCTAACAACAGACGCGCATCCTTGAGCCGCTGCAAACGGACATTCTGCCGCATGTCGTACTCCACCTCCAAGAACGTCATCGGCTGGAAGTATTGTTTCTTCAACCGTGACTTGGCTGACTTGGGCAACGGCACGATAAAAGACAATCGCCCGGCTTCGCGCGTAAACATATCTACTATAAGCCGCGACTCGCCATACTTGATGGCGTGTAACACAATGGCTTCACTCTTTACCAACATGGCGACAAAGATACCAAATAATCTTTATATGGAAGAAAATCGCAATCGAAATTTACATTTTACCCACAAAAAAAGCCGCCCACAGGCAGCCACAAGCCCTGACACCACGACGCTGATGGGCGACCACCTCTCACGTCGTGGCCTCGTCCTCCATGCACCGCCACCCCTCACCGTTCAAATCCCGCGATCCGTAAAATCCGATGTAAAGAAGCACCCTTCAAACTTGCTCTTCAAGCCACCCCGATGTAAGCTCCATGTAAAGCAATGTAAACCGTTTCGTTTTTCTGGCCTCCTCTCTCCAAATCTCCGTAACTCCCTATAAACAAACGCTTTTCACTCACTTTCTCCAGTACCCACTCATCTCCGTTTCGTTTTACGCCCCATACAGACTTGATGAATGGTGCCAAGATAACCTTGAATGGCTACGCAAAGGAACTCAACCGTATCAACGAGCAGCACCAGCAAGAGGTGAGCAACTTGAAGCGCATCTTAGCCTAGGCTTTTAAGTGGTTTCCGACCTTCAAGCAGGTGTTGACTCTTGAACGCGAGTGCAAGGAATACGGTTTCAATGAAGAACAGACCGACAAACTAGTACATGGAAAGCCTATCCAGTATAATGGGTGGCTTCACTCTAATGAATACAGACGTAATGCACTTGCTACTAATGTGGCTGCACAGATAGTGCGGGATGCCAAAACACTTGTTCTCCAAATTAATGATACTTCTATTTCTCAGTGGTTCCGAGTGCAATTCGGCATAGGACAAGAACAACATAGAGAACTAAAACTTTAGCTATAGGCTTGGAGCAAGAATTAGGCGACATGTTCCCTGCTCTTGGGAAACAGGACTTGCGTTTTAAGAGCAAGTCCTGTTTCCATGTTATTGTATCGAAGAGGCCACTCTCATATATTTCTTACCGAAAAGCATGTAACACTAATTTGCTTTTCTAAATGTCCCTTTTGCAAATCCTTCGCCGACGAGTGTTTGGCTGTCTTTGATTTCAAACAGCAAATCACTTTTGTCCGTCTTTACTCTAATTACGTCCTCGTCCAATTCATAGCCTG
>Ga0310691_10001637_pt1 | contig 33471 bp, 22 predicted proteins | sample 176DNAGHGlowgp2_FD_203887 | JGI IMG/M metagenome (GOLD analysis project Ga0310691, IMG submission 203887) | Sheep rumen microbial communities from Palmerston North, Manawatu-Wanganui, New Zealand - 1766 DNA GHGlow gp2 (v2) (version 2) | ecosystem: Host-associated > Mammals > Digestive system >... | reverse complement strand
ATCGGTGCCACGGAGCAACAGACCTTTCTTGGCTGGAAGTGTATTGCCGGAAGTAATAGCAGTCAGCATAAGGCTGTAGGTGCCGTCACCATTGTCCTCATATTTCGATGCATAGTAGGCAGTCAAGCCTGCAGGAAGGAGTACAGCATGGTCGCAGCAGAAGCCAGCCCAACGGTTGCCCTCAGAATCAGCAACCCCCAGGTTCACTGTTACGTCACTGTTGAAGGAATATTCCGAGATGTTCGAGAAGTCCTTCCATCCAGTTGCGCGAGCATAGGTCGATTTGCGGCCAGAGGGTACATATACCTTGCAGTTGGCCTTGTCTACTCCATCGAATGCTTTGGTGATGAGTTTTGGAGGATCGTTCCTATTTACGTAGATCTCAGCCAGCGAGGTACAGCCGGCAAATGCCTCGTTCTCGATAATCTCCAGGCTACTGGGCAAGGTGAGCTTAACAAGCTTGTTGCAATCTCTGAATGCCTCGAAGTCGATATAGATGACTCCAATACCAATCTCAATGCTCGTCAGGCCACAACGTTCGAACGAACTGGGCTTGATGCCGGTCACTGTGCTTGGGATCTTGACCGTCTCCACGTTGGCACAATCAATGAATGCGAGGGAAGCGATGGTTGTCACTTTGTAGGTTGTGCCTTCATAGACGAAGCTGGCAGGGATGTCAATTACGCCTGAATAGGTTTCGTTGCTGTTGGCTACCTCTGCAGTCTTGTCAGACTTGTTCAGCTCATAATAGATGCCGTCAACCAGCACGGAAGCCAGGGAACTGGTTGTGATGAAGCTCACGAAAGTGAAGAGTGTGAGCAACACTGATAATTTGATTTTGTTTGTCATATTAAATATAATGGATAGTATCAAAATTGACGGCGCAAAGATACGGCTTTTTTTTACATTCTCCAAATATTTATTCTTTTTTTTAAAAAAAGACTCTGCAAAAAGTTAGACAATCCTTAAAAATGTGCGTAATAGTACAGTTTGGTGCCATTTGCAGATGTCAAAAATGGGAGCGTTCGGGTTATTTTTAGGGGGGAGTGATGGATTAGTAAGGGAAAAATTTCTTCGGTAAAGAAATATTGTGTATCTTTGCGCCCGATTATTAACAGACCGAGCATGACCCCCGGTCACAAAACTATAAAGAAATGAAGAAGGATCTGCATCCAAAAAACTATCGTCCTGTAGCATTCAAGGACATGTCGAATGACGTGACATTCATCTCACGTTCGACCGTAGCCACCAGAGAGACCATCGAGATTGATGGCGTTGAGTATCCATTGGTAAAGCTCGAAATTACTTCGGCCAGCCACCCATTCTACACTGGCAAGCACAAGCTCGTCGATACTGCCGGCCGTGTTGATAAGTTCCTCAGCCGTTATGGCAATCGCACCAAGAAGTAATTTTTGTGAATGATATGTATCAAAGAAACGGACGACCTGAAAAGGTCGCCCGTTTTTTATTATGTCTCTTATTCGATGTAGTTGTTGTGGAACTAATCCGTATAGTTACTTGAAGAAGATTGCATTGACGATAAGGAATATCAGCATGGCTGGCGCTGCCATAAGCAGCGAATCGAAGCGGTCCCAAAGGCCACCATGGCCAGGCAGGATATGACCAGAGTCCTTGACTCCCACTGCACGCTTGACGAACGACTCGATGAGGTCGCCGAAAGTTGAGAAGATGCTGACCGTAAGCGCCATACCAATCCAAGAGAGGCGAGAGAGTCGGACGCCTTCGTGCAGGCTGATGCCGAGATGGCGCCAAACATAACCTCCGTAGGAGAGTAAAAGTCCCAATATCATAGCAAATACCACACCACCGATAAGTCCTTCCCACGTCTTCTTGGGCGAGACACGCGGGAAAAGTTTGTGCGTGCGCATCAGCTTCGAACACGACATACCGGTGAGATATGCTCCCGTATCGTTAATCCAAATGAAGAAGAAGAGTGAGAGGATGAAGATGGGGCAGTAGTCCTTCCACATATCGTCCATAGGAAATGCCTTGGTGTGGAAGGCGATGAACGAAAGCAACGACATCGGGCCTGCAATATAAACCTGTCCCATGATGATGAAGGCAAGTTCACGCAGTGGATTGACCTGACGAGTGTAAAGGCGACTGATGAACATCAACATCATATAGATAAGATAGACGATGAAAATGGAGGTTGGTGTGATGTGGGACGCTGCAAGAAAGGCGCAGACGAAGAGCACCATACCACCGAAGCTGTGGACAGGACGTAAGATGTGACACTCGCGCGACACATTGATCAGCGTGAAGTACTCCCAAAGGATACCGAAGGTCAATATGGCAAAGAAAATGACAAAAGTGTAGGGCCCACTCAAGATGGCCCAGATCATCAGAGCGACCAGAAGCAGGCCGGTGATGGTGCGTTGAATCAGACTGGGGAGTTTCATATCAAATAAATGGTCCACGGCTCCTCTTTGGAAAAGAGAAACCGTGGAAATAGGGTTATTGATTTGTATTATTTTTGGCAGGAGCCTCGGCAGGCTTCTGCTCGGTTACTTCGCTCTCTTTGAGAAGTTCGTCAGTGCGCGAGGTCCAGGGACGTGGTCCAAAGATCTGCTCGACGTCTTCGGTGAAGATGACTTCGCGCTCCTCGAGGGTCTGTGCGAGGCGGTTGTGCCCGTCCTGATGAAGGATGAGCAGTTCCTTGGCACGCTGGTACTGCTCGGCGATGATCTTGGAGATCTCCTGGTCGATAACCTTGGCTCGTTCCTCACTAAACGGCTTGGAGAAGCTGTACTCCTGGCCAGTGGAGTCGTAGTAGCAGACGTTTGGCATAGCAGAGCTCATACCATAATAGGCAACCATGGCGTAGGCCTGCTTGGTGACGCGCTCGAGGTCGTTGGCAGCACCGCTGGAGATGGCCCCGATGAATAGTTCTTCGGCAGCACGTCCTCCAAGGAGTCCGCAAATCTGATCGCACATGGCTTCGTAGGTGACAATCTGGCGCTCCTCGGGCATATACCATGCGGCTCCAAGTGCATTGCCACGGGGCACGATTGTTACTTTAACGAGCGGATTGCCGTACTTAAGGAACCACGAGATGGTGGCATGGCCAGCCTCATGGACGGCGATGCTGTGCTTCTCCTCCTGGGTCATAACCTTTGACTTCTTTTCGAGACCACCGATGATGCGATCAACAGCGGCATTGAAGTCCTCGGCATCGACAAATGTCTTGTTGTTACGGGCCGCGATGAGAGCAGCCTCGTTGCACACGTTGGCGATGTCGGCTCCAGAAAATCCAGGCGTCTGACGAGCGAGCTTCTTGATGTCGAGGTCGGCAGCAAGACGGAGCGGACGCAGGTGTACCTGGAATATCTCGATACGATCCTGCAGTTCGGGCAGGTCGACGTGAATCTGACGGTCGAAACGACCTGCACGAAGCAGAGCCTTGTCGAGGATGTCGGCACGGTTGGTGGCTGCAAGGATGATGACGCCAGAGTTGGTGCCAAAGCCGTCCATCTCGGTGAGCAACTGGTTGAGAGTCGATTCACGTTCGTCGTTGGAAGGTGCTCCACCACGACTGGAACGGGCACGTCCAACAGCATCGATTTCGTCGATGAAGATGATACAGGGGGCCTTCTCCTTGGCTTGTCGGAACAGGTCGCGCACACGACTGGCGCCCACGCCTACAAACATCTCGACGAAGTCGGAACCCGACATAGAGAAGAAAGGAACGTCGGCTTCACCAGCTACAGCCTTGGCCAAGAGTGTCTTACCGGTGCCTGGAGGACCTACGAGGAGGGCTCCTTTGGGAATCTTGCCTCCGAGATTGGTGAACTTCTGCGGGTTCTTGAGGAATTCGACTATCTCCTGCACTTCCTGCTTGGCTTCGCTGAGACCAGCCACATCCTCAAAGGTGACACTCATCTTGTTGTCCTTTTCATAGACTTGGGCCTTGCTGCGGCCTACATTGAAGATGCCGCCGATACCGCCGCCACCACCTCCATTCTTGCTGCCCATACCTCGGAAGAGGATGAACCAGAAGAGGAGAATCATAATGAGCGGGGAGAGGATGTTGAACAGTATATCCCATCCGCCGCCAGACTTCTCGTAGCGAACGTCGGCTTTGAACTGGCTGTCTTCGGCTTGGCTCCACCTTTCGACGTCTTCGGCAAACTTGTCGGCCGAGGGTATGTTGGTCTCGATGGAGAACTCGCGGTTTTCGGCCTTGGCCTGATCATAAGCTTGCTTGATGCTCTGAAGGTTTTCGGCTTCGGGTGCCTTCTGGAGACGTGCAACGCAGATTCCCGTCTTGGTGTTGACGACAAGCGAACTGAAGTCACCCTCCTGTGCCATACGACCGAAGTCGGAATAGCCTACCTCGCGCGACGTTTCGCCACCCGAGAAGAAATAGACACCGAAGAGGATGCCAATGATGATGAGGTAAATCCAGTAGAAATTGAACCCACCGCCCATACGCTTGCCTCCACTGGTGCGTGGCGGCTGGGGGCCGGGTTTTTCGCTCTTTGGAGCTGGTTTCTTGTTTATGTCTTTTTCGTATGCCACGGTTTCAATGAATAATTAACAATGAATAATTAGCAATTAACAATGAGGTTCCTTAGTCGAGGTCGGGGACTTGGGTAATCTTGGCATCTTCCCAGAGGCTTTCAAGACGGTAGAAGTCGCGTGTCTCACGCTGGAAGATGTGGACAAGGAGGTATCCGTAATCGATGGCTACCCACTGTCGGTTCTGCAATCCCACGACGCCTTGGCGATGCTGACCAGACTTCTTTTCGACATAGTCGATGAGCTTGTTGGCAATGCCCAGCACGTGGGTGGAGGAGGTGCCTTCGCAAACCACGAAGTATTGGAAAGCGGCTTCGTCGAGCTGGCGCATATCGATGACACGGATGTCACGTGCCTTGCTGTCCTGAAGACCTTCGATGATGATTTCTATAAGTTCGTCTGTCATTTTAAATAATTTGCGCGCAAAGATAGTTATAATTCTTGACATTTCGGCATAAAATTGAAAAAAATCGTGCAATCTTTGAGTTTTTTTGCAAAATTCTTGCTTATAAGTGAAAATATGAGTATATTTGCGTCGCAATTTTTGAAAGAAATGTTACAATATCATCAATAATTCATCAAAATGGAAATACAAGGACGCATTATCCAGGTCATGCCTTTAGCATCGGGAGTGAGCAAGGCTGGCAATAATTGGAAAAAGCAGGAATACCTGCTGGAGACTAAGGACCAATACCCACGCAAGGTTCTGTTCTATTTTTTCAACAATACCGTTGACCAATACCCTCTTCAGGTGGGCGATGACATCATTCTGAGCTTTGACATCGAAAGCCGCAGTTTCGTGGGTCGTGACGGCGTAGAGCGCTGGTCGACCGATATACGTGGTTTCAAGGCTGAGAAGGTTACCGACCAGCAGACCCAGCCTACTGACTTCAGCCCTGCAGCACCACAGTATCAGCAGCCGCAATATCAGACGCCACAGCCTGCCGTGCCGCAGTATCCTGTCGATCCGACCCCACAGCCAAGCAATACAGACGATCTTCCGTTCTGATAATAAAGACCCTCATAAGAAAAAGGCCCGCAAGAAATTGCGGGCCTTTCTTTAGTTGGCCATTTCGGCGATAAACTTGATGCGCACTAGTCGTATCTCTTCTTCGGTATAAACGGAGCCCCATTCCTGAACTGCAGCTTCAAGATCATCATTGGGTGACTCCTTGAAGTATTGGTAGAGTTCATCAACATCCTCCTTGTCCATAATGTCCTCGAGGAAGTAGTCGATGTTGATGTGGGTACCACTAGCAATAATGGCTTCGAGATCGTCAAGCAGTTCCTTGAAATCCATATGCTGACCTTGTGCCAATTCGTCGAGGGCAATCTTTCGGTCGATGGCCTTGATGATGTCGAGTTTCTTCTTGCTCTTGTTGGCGACAGTGCGTACGCGCAAATCTTCGGGACGCACAATCTCATTTTCGTCGCAGTGGCGCTTGATGAGAGCGCAGAACTCCTCGCCGTAGCGTTTGGCCTTTCCTGCACCGACACCGGGAACATTCTGCAGTTCCTCGATGGTGATGGGGTAGGTGGTTGCCATCGCTTCGAGGGATGGATCCTGGAAGATGACGTAGGGTGGTAGTTCAAGTTTCTTGGCCACCTTCTTACGGAGGTCCTTGAGCATGTTGTAAAGTTCCTCGTCGGCAGCTGCGCTAGCGCCAGCACCTTTGACTTCCTCTTCCTCCATCTCGTCTTCGTCGAGTTCGACGACAATGCTAAACGGCTTGGGACTGTTGAGGAACCGCTTGCCGGCAGCGGTGACCTTGAGAAGACCGTAGGTCTCGATGTCCTTGGCAAGGTACTTGTCGACAAGGGCTTGGCGGATGACGGCATTCCAGATGTCGGGCGTCTCGTCGTTACCCGAACCAAAGCACTCGAGCTGGTCGTGCTGATAGCCAACTACTTCGTCAGTGCGAATACCTTCCAGGATGGTGACAACGTAGTCCTGCTTGAACTTTTCTTTGAGGGCGAGGACAACCTCGATGACAGCACAAAGTAGTTCCTTGGCCTCCAAGCGTTTCTTGGGCTTGCGGCAGTTGTCGCAGTTGCCGCATTCGTCTTCCTTGTAGTCTTCGCCGAAATAGTGGAGCAAAGCCTTTCGGCGGCACATCGACGTCTCGGCATAGGCCTGCGTCTCCTTGAGGAGCAGTCGCCCAATTTCCTGTTCGGCTATAGGCTTACCCTGCATAAATTTCTCAAGCTTGATGAGGTCTTTCTCACTATAGAATGCGATGCACTCTCCTTCGCCTCCATCGCGGCCTGCACGTCCAGTCTCCTGATAGTAGCCTTCGAGGCTCTTGGGCATATCGTAGTGGATGACGTAGCGCACGTCGGGTTTGTCGATGCCCATACCGAATGCAATGGTTGCCACGATGACATCGACATCTTCTTTGAGGAAGGCGTCCTGATTCTCGCTACGCACAGTAGAATCCATACCGGCATGATAGGGCAGCGCCTTGATGTTGTTAGCTTTGAGTACCTCGGCAAGCTCTTCAACCTTTTTGCGAGAAAGGCAATAGATGATACCCGACTTGCCGGGACGCTGCTTGATGTAGCGGATTATGTCGCGATCGATGTTATCGTTCTTTGAACGTACTTCGTAGTAAAGGTTGGGACGGTTAAACGATGACTTGAAGACAGTGGCCTTAAGGATGCCGAGGTTCTTCATAATGTCCTGCTGCACCTTAGGTGTAGCAGTGGCTGTAAGTGCGATGAGTGGACGTGAACCTATCTCGTTGATGATGGGACGAATTCGCCGATATTCCGGGCGGAAGTCGTGCCCCCACTCGGAGATACAATGAGCCTCATCGACTGCGAAGAACGATACCTTGACAGTACGAAGGAAGTCGATGTTCTCCTGCTTGGTAAGCGACTCAGGGGCGACGTATAGCAGTTTGCACTTGCCATCGATGATATCCTGTTTTACTTGGTCGATGGCAGATTTGGTCAGGGAAGAGTTGATGAAATGAGCTACATTGTCTTCTTCGGAGAAGTTGCGCATAGCATCGACCTGATTCTTCATAAGTGCGATGAGAGGAGAGATGACGATAGCCGTCCCTTCCATCAAAAGTGATGGGAGCTGATAGCATAGCGACTTGCCTCCACCGGTGGGCATAAGCACAAAGGTGTCGTTGCCCTCCATCAGGTTAGTGATAATCGCTTCTTGATTACCTTTGAATGTATCGAATCCGAAGTGTAACTTCAGACTTTCGTGCAATGTCTTGTTCATAATCTCAATTTTCTATCGCAAATATATATAGGAATTATGACACTACCAAATTTTTTGCAAAGAAAATTCAAATTATACATAAAAAAACTGCTATTTCACAATACAAATAGCAGTTCGAGGGGTTAATCCTGTAGTTTTTCGAGTTTTTCGGAGGCTTCGAGCCATTCGAACGACACATCGTCCATTTCGCTCTTGAGAGCAGCATGGCGTATGTAGAGCTGCTGATCCTGGCTTCCTTCTGGTGTCGACATACGAGCCTCAAGCTCGTCAATTTGCGCCTGTAAGTCTTCGAGTTTGTCCTCGATGGCCTTTATTTGCCTTTCGAGCTTGGCGGTTTGTGCCTTAAGGGCTTTTTGCTGTTCGAAAGAGAGGCCTCGACTACCACCGCTAAGCGGGGGAAGGCTGGCGGCTGCGGCACGGGGATCGACGGAGGACTTGGTCGAAGGTGAGGCAATGGTTGTCGCGGATGGCTGAGTCGCTGACGAAGATGAGGATGCAGGAACTGCAGTGGGAGATTGCCGCTTCTCGAGTTCCTGGAGACTTTCGAGGTTTTTCTTCTGCAGGTATTCGTAGATGCCACCGAGATGCTCCTTGACACGCTGATGTCCAAACTCATAGACTTTCTGAACTAGACCGTCGAGGAAATCGCGATCGTGACTTACGAGGATGACCGTTCCGTCGAAGGCTTGGATGGCGTCCTTGAGCACTTGTTTGGAGGGAATGTCGAGATGGTTGGTGGGCTCGTCGAGGATAAGCAGATTGACTGGCTGGAGCAGCAGGCGAATCATAGCCAAACGGCTGCGCTCGCCACCGGAAAGGACGCGCACAGGCTTGTCAATGGCTTCACCCCCAAAGAGGAACGCGCCCAGAATGTCGCGAATCTTGGTGCGGATGTCTCCTACAGCCACTCGGTCTATAGTGTCGAATACAGATAGATCGTCATCGAGAAGTTGAGCTTGGTTCTGCGCATAGTAACCAATCTTGACACCATGGCCGACCTTGAGGTTCCCGTCAAACGGGATTTGTCCCATAATGCACTTGACAAGTGTGGATTTGCCTTCGCCATTACGGCCAACGAAAGCCACCTTATCTCCACGGCGGATGGTGAGATCGACGTGGTCGAAGACGACATGGTCGTAGGCTTTGCGCACATCCTGGCAGATAACGGGGTAATCGCCTGAGCGTGGAGCAGGAGGAAACTTCAAATTAAGGCGAGAGTTGTCGACTTCGTCGATTTCGATGGGCACCTGTTTTTCGAGCCACTTGATGCGCGACTGGACCTGTATAGCCTTGGTGGCCTGGTAACGGAATCGCTCAATAAAGTCACGAGTTTCCTGTAATTCCTTCTGCTGGTTGACGTAGGCACGACGCTGCTGCTCGATGCGTTCCTGATGTAGGACAACGTACTTCGAGTAGTTGACGTTATAGTCGTGAATGGTTCCGCATGTAATCTCGATGGTACGGTTGGTGACGTTGTCGAGGAAGGCGCGGTCATGGCTCACCAGCACCACACTGCTGCCGCTTTGGGCAAGGAACTTCTCGAGCCACTGGATGGATTCGATGTCAAGGTGGTTGGTGGGCTCGTCGAGTAGGAGAAGGTTGGGCCGCTGCAAGAGGATCTTGGCAAGCTCTATACGCATGCGCCAACCTCCCGAGAACTCACAGGTGGGGCGGTCGAAATCGGTGCGTTCGAAGCCGAGGCCTATGAGGGTGCGTTCAATCTCGGCATCGCGGTTCTGCGACTGTATGACGGTGAGCTGTTCGTTGAGCTCGGTCATTGCTTCGATGAGGTCAGCATAAGATTGTGACTCGTAGTCGGTGCGCGACTGCAAGACGCTGTTCATCTCGGCCAGTCGCTGCTCGAGGGCGATGGTCGAAGCGAAGGCCTTCTCTGTCTCCTGACGGACGGTCATCGTGTCGCTGAGTATCATCACCTGCGGCAGGTAACCGATAGTGAGTTCCTTGGGTTTCGAAACACGACCGCGGGAAGGGGATTGTAAGCCGGCAATGATTTTTAGCATTGTGGATTTGCCGGCGCCGTTCTTGCCAACAAGGGCAATACGGTCGTGACGATTGATAACAAAGTTTACGTCGGTGAAGAGCGGTTTGACACCAAACTCCACCGACAACTGTTCAATACTTACCATTTCTCGTTCTGCATTGCATCGATAAGCAGCGTCTCATTGTTGCGAGTACGCTCAAGCATCTTGAGGAGTTTCTCCATAGCCTCAACGGGAGTGTGTTCGGAAAGGAATCGACGCAGGATCCACATGCGATTGGACGTGGTCTGGTCGAGTAGGAGGTCATCGCGGCGGGTAGAAGAGGCGAGCAAATCGACGGCAGGGAAGATGCGCTTGTTGGCGATCTTTCGGTCGAGCACAAGTTCCATATTACCCGTTCCCTTGAATTCCTCGAAGATGACTTCGTCCATCTTCGAACCGGTCTCGATGAGGGCGGTCGCGATGATAGTGAGCGAACCACCGCCTTCTATGTTACGTGCTGCTCCGAAGAATCGCTTAGGCTTCTGCAGGGCATTGGCCTCGACACCACCCGAAAGAACCTTGCCACTCGAAGGAGAGACAGTGTTGTAGGCACGTGCGAGACGTGTGATGGAATCGAGGAGAATGACCACATCGTGACCGCATTCGGTGAGACGTTTTGCCTTTTCGATGACCATATCGGCCACCTTGACGTGACGATCGGCAGGCTCGTCGAAGGTTGAAGCGATGACTTCTGCGTTGACATTGCGCTGCATATCGGTCACTTCTTCGGGACGTTCGTCGATTAAGAGTACGATGATATATGCTTCGGGATTGTTCTGACTGATGGCAGTAGCTATCTCCTGGAGAATGACGGTCTTGCCTGCTTTTGGTGGCGCAACAATCATGGCACGCTGACCCTTGCCAATGGGTGCAAACATATCGATGACGCGGCATGAAGGACTGTCGTCGTGTCCCTTGGTGAGATTGAACTTCTCATTGGGGAACAGAGGCGTGAGATGTTCAAAAGGTACGCGATCGCGCACGAACTCAGGCGTACGACCATTGATCTTATCGACAGAGACAAGCGGGTAATTGTGTTCACCGACACGAGGTGGACGAATTGCTCCTTCGACGACATCACCTTGTTTGAGGTTGTTCTGCTTGATCTGCTGTTGGCTGACGAAAATATCGTCGGGGGAGGAGAAGTAGTTGTAGTCGCTGGAACGGAGGAATCCGAAGCCGTCGGGCATAATTTCGAGCACTCCACAACCTGTGAGGACACCATCGAACTCATCGCGGCTGGCAGGTATTACACCGTTCTCTTCCTCCTCCTCTTCAAGTTCTTCCTGCACTTGGTTCTGGGTAGCGGTCTTGGCTTCCTGTTCAGCCTGATTGCGTTGCTTTTCCTGCTGCTGATTCTGCTTCTTCTTTTTCTTGCTGTGGGTAGTGGCGTGGCCACCGCTGCCGAACATATCCTGGAAGAAGTTCTTATTCTTCTGGATGAGTTCCTGTGTGCCGTCGTCTTCCTGCGGCTGGGGTTCTTCGTAGTACCCATTATCGTCGTCTTGATATCCCATCTGGTCGTCGTAGCCTTCGGGTTGATCGATGTAACCATCAGGAGCAGGCATATACTCTTCAGGATACTCTTCGCCCTCGTAATAGGGCGGTTGTCCATCGGGGAATCCGTCGTTGGGATATCTATCGTCAGGGTATCCATCATTTGGATAACCGTCGATTGGATATCCATCGTCGGGGTAACCATCATTGGGATATCCTTCGTCAGGATAGTCGCCAGGATAACTGCCCTCATCGTAATATACTGGCTGCTCCTCGGGATAGTTTTCTTCGGGATTGCCTTCGTTGGGCATCGATTGCTGTGGCGCATCAGCTGGATGTTCGGCCAATGGGGTAAGGTCTGTGTTGGCAGGTAGGGCGGATTCGGTAGTTTCTTCGGGGAAGAGGGTGGGAGACTGGGCTTCCAATTCTGCCTTGCTTTTGCGGCCACGCTTCTTTGGAGCCACTACTTCTCCTGATGTTGCGTCAGCAGTTTTGGCCGTCTTTTTGCTGCGGGAAGATTTCTCCTTGGCGGTTGCATCGGTGACATCGGCCGTTTTGGGCTTGCGACCACGCTTCTTAGGCACATTTCCTTCAGGGGTACTTTCGGCCTCAAGGATCTGTTTGATGCAATTGTCAAGATTGTTAAAGTCGGGGTTGGAAATGTTGAGCGACTTAACGAGAGATACTATCTCCTCAAATGGCATATTATACAATTCTTCTGCGGAATGCATAGTAATATAAAAGTTGGAAAATAATCAAAAAGGAAAAAATGGGGGGATGCACAAATTGGAATAATATTGAATAGAAACTGGTATTTTGATCTTATTGTGCGACGCAAAGATAGTGTTTTCGTTTTTAAAAAGCAAATTTTCTTTTGACTTTTTTGGGAAAAATAACAATTTCTATAAAAATAAGGGCAGAATAGATGTTAGATATGGCTATTTGCCCTCTTTTTGTGCATTTTTCCTCCATTTGTTCCATGGCCAAAGATCATAGAGATTGCGGAAATCCTTGCGGAGGATGAAGCCAATTCCCTGGGTCGTGAGAGCGTTGTTTATCGAATAATCGCGCTCGTTGTAATGGCTGTAAGCCTTAGCACGGATGGTTCCACTAAGGTTGATCAGAAATTCGATGTCGAAGTCTCCGATGAACGAGTTTGTGTTGCCCATGCCGATACGATTGGCAGGATCACGGTAACCGACATTGCCATTTAGTAGCAATCGGTCACCGAGGAGGCGGGTGGAGAGACTGAGGTCCATTTCCATATCGCTGAAATCGCCTTTGTCAGTTCGGAAATTGGTACCCATTGTGAAGTTGTCACTTATGTGACCCAATATCTGGTTGAGCTGCGAGGTGATGCTGGCACTGGCAAATGATGTGAGTTCGGAGCCAGTACGGCTTTGCGAAGATTGCACATACTGGGGTGTATAGAACTTGGAGAAGAGGAGTAGGTAGATGACTTCCTGATTGAGCATCTCCTGCGTGCTGATGGTGTTACTTACGTAGGCATTGATTTCCTCGCTAACATTCTTTACCTCAAGGTCAAAATTGATGATTGGCGTAGAAAGTTGCCCCGTGATATTAAGTATCAGATCGACGGGCACAGTGGTACGACTCAAAGAACCCAGTTGTACGATGGATTCGTCGAGGTCAAGGAGATTAACTGAAGGGATGTTGTAGCGGCAATCAAGGCTGAGCTCGGCTTCGCTTGGCACACCATTGAATCGAACAAAGGAGGTGTTCTGGAGTTTGAACTCCTTGCTCATCAGGTCACCTTTCACATTCATTTTGTAGCTACCTTGGCTGATACGATAAGTGCCTGCGAGTGTGATGTCGCGACGCGGGTCGTAACGTATAGAGAGATTGCCGCTACCGCGACCCTGCAAAAGGTCTTCAGACAATGGGTCGAGTTGGATGAAGGCTTGGCATTGTTCCGTTCCGGTGACCTGCAGATCGACCTGTAGGTCGGTAGGCTCTTCATCGATGTTCTTGATCTGGGCAATCGGACTCTGTTGTCCGTTGGAACCAGGTTGAGTTGTGCTGTCGGACAAAGATTGCAGTTGATTCTTGTCGCGGAATGTGAGGAAGGAATAGGCCTCTTGTTCGGGGTCGATATCCTGTTCATAAGGAGATAGATAAACCCATGACTTGTCAGTAGTTCCCACATTTATGTTGACGCGATGCTTTCCATTGCCGCCTTTCAATTGAGCTTGTCCTTGCACATAGATTTGTCCCCAGTAGATACGGCCGGGTTTCTTCTCACGATCGAGAGCCAGGAATCCTTGGTTGGCTTGCGGCATATCAACCTGGACGTCGTAGAGGAAATTATGAAGGTACTGATGGTCGATACGGGCATAGAGGGTGAGTGGATGACCATGGCAGTCATCAACATATGCCTTCTCAACATAAATGAGATTCGGTTCGAGGTGGATTGTATCGGCGATATGGAAATGTGCACCGATGAGATCGTGAGTAAAACGTCCATCAAGGTAAGGATGACCTGTGAGTTGCAAGTGGTCAAAATCGCCGAAGAGACGTACGGGACCCGTTATACGTCCTGAGAACTGCTGCAGGATACTTCCTGTCCAGTTGTTGATGAAGCCTATGGGTAGATGGTCGGGCTCGACACGCAGGTCCATTGTAGCGGGCGAAGTGAGCTGTAAATCGAATTCGGCATGAGACTTAAAGACAGAGTCGGTGGTGATGTCGGCAGAGATGGTGGCAAACTTCTGGGGTGCCTGTACTTCAGCAGAGAGGAAGGCGTTACCAAGAAGCGTGTCGATATAGGAGAAGTTTTGCACGTAGAGACTGTCGGTCTTGATGAGTAGGTCGGGTTCACTACTGATGAAGATATTGCCGGTGGCTTGACCTCCGAAATGCATATAGTTCTTTTCAAATCCTCCAAGCACTTGGTCAAGATCAAAATGAGTTAGGCTGATGACCAGATCCTTCTTGCCACCCTTACCCATTGAGCCAGATGCAGCCAGTTCCTGGGATTTGCCTGAGAGCTTGAAGTTCTCGATGACATAATCACCCTCTTCGTTTTGCATCAGATGAGCACCTGAAAGTTGAACTTGCTCGCTGTTGAAGAGTAGTTGGGTCGGTTCGAGAGTGACATCGAGAGGGTCTGGCTGGATACGGCCACGCAATGTGCCAACGAGGCGATGCTGCTGAGTGAGTGCCTCAAAGTCGAGGACAGGTAGCAGTATGCCATTGCCATCGTCCTCAATGTCAAGTGTCGCAGCCAAGGCTCTACCATTCTGCAGATCGAGGGCAGGAAGTTCAGCATGGGCATCCACAAAGTGGTTGGCCGAGTCGATGCGTGCTTCGAACAATCCCTCGCGATTCATGGCAATGGGGATGCTGAGTATCGCGAAGAGGTCGTTAATGACAGGTATTCTTCCCTTGATGTGATATTCGTGGTTTAGACGGTTGCGGTCATAGCTGATCTGAGCAATGGAACTCTGCAATTCTCCCCTTTCTGATGTGCCCTCGAAAACAATATTGTCGAGGTCAAGATGTTGATCTCCCTTTTCGAGAAATAGATTGGAAATCTTCATGTCACCCTCTGCATCGTGCCAGTTGGAAGCAATGACATCGGCATGGATGCGCGCAGAGATAGTCAAACTGTCGAGGTGCTTGTTTTTTGTGAGCTTCAGTCCGTTGGGATTAAAATGGTCAATCGTTCCATCCATTCTGAAATGGCGATCGGGCTGCGAAAAATCGATGTTGAATTTCGAATTGATATCTCCGAGACTATCGTTCAGGGCAATGTTTCCGTTGAATTTGTGTTCTTGAACCTCGCCGTTGATTCTTACATCACGGAAGGCGTGTTCTTTCCAAACGATTTCACCAATATTGCCGATAAGGGTCAACCGTAGTGGACGCTTGGGACAGATGACGGCCACATAGTCGAGATCGAAGACAGAATGGCCTAATTCAGTCTTTTCAGGAAGGATACGATCCAATTCGAATCCATCGGTCTTGCAATGCCCTCGAAGTGTTAACTGACGATCCTTGAAACGGCTACCATAGGAAGTCTTCTGCATTTCCAAATTGGCATCAAGTACGGCATTGCCAATATCCGTCGAAAGACGACCGGACAATTGGGCATGGCATGGCATACCTTGGATGGTACCGTTCATGCGGACGTTGCCCAAAGTGTCGATACGTAGGCCGAGGTCGTGGATATCGGCGGAAATATAAATGCTGTCGAGCGGGTTCTTGAGCTGGGTGACTTGAAATCTGGCCGAAGTATATAATTGATGAATACCCTTGAGCCTGGGGTGGCCATTGGGAAGATCGAGTTGCTTAAGGTTGAATTCCAAATGGTCGGAAGTCCCATCAATATCAGCGAGGACAGACATTTGAGGATTATTGAGTTCCAGTCCCATCAATTTAAGCAGGAATCGATTTTCTCCCTCGGGTGCATTCATTACCTCCTTGATATTCATTGAAAGTTCGCAACGGTCGGCTTTGATTGAGGAATTGTGCTCTTCGCAGTGGAATTTCTTTATAAGCAGAAGATTTCCGTGGACGTGCAGGTTTGCGCTCAACTTGTCGATAGATATGTGGTTGGGGTCGATAGGACTATCGGCAACGGATGGGCTGTCGAGGACGTCATATCTCAGCCGCCCTTGACGCAATAGAATGGCATTGAGGTCGAGTTCCTCAATGAATGGTTTTCGATTGGGATCTTCGTCACGCTTGAAGGCATCGATGAGGAACTGATAGTTGGCTGTACTATCGTCTGAAGCGCGGTATGTGCGGATGTCGAAGTCGATGAGCTGACAGGTGTTGAGTACAAGATGATGTGAGAGAAGGGGAAGCAGGTCGAAAGCCACCATTGCACGACGGGCATAGATGAGGGTGTCGTTCTGCTGGTCGTATATGGTCAAGTCGTTCAATACCACTTGATTGAGCCAGTTCACTTCAGCATCTCCATCGATAGTGATGCGCGAATTGATTTGTTCGCTCAAGAGGTCGGTCAGCGATCGTTTGACAACAAGGCCTGTCAGATTGAAATGAAGGGCAAGATAAAAGACTATAGCCAAGATCACCACAGCATAAACTATGGTGTGCAGACTTCCTCGGATGAAGGCTAATAGTTTTTTCACTTGCGTTGTCTATTCAGTTTTCTTGAGCTGTCTATTCAGGTAGGGGATAGATGGCATACTGCTTGCGTATTGCCTTGAATCGTACTAAATCGGCTTGCCAGGATTTACGGATTTGAGCTTCGGTCAATCCAGCTTTTAGCTGGTTGTAGAGTTGGTCGCTACCTGCAAGCATATTGAAGAACTTGGTTCGAGTAATCCATCCCCATCCTTTCTCTTTTTGATGCTGCAAATAGAATTTGAGACTGAAACCACGAGGCGCCTCGACATTGCGTAAGTCGTGACTGCCGAACATCTCAAAGGGATGATCGGTCCCACGCCCCACACTCACTTCCGAGCCTTCGAACAGACAGAGGCTGGGATAAAGGGCGATGGCATGATCATTCTGAAGGTTTTTCGAAGGTCCAATAGGCAAACTGTAAGGCTGACCATGTTTCCAATTGGCACATGGGATGATGGTGAAATGGTCTTGAGGTTCGGATATGCCGGGTTGACGTTTTTCGTCAAGCCAACCCATTTCAGCCATGATGCGTGCCAATTCACCCAAGGTACAGCCGTGCATCAATGGGATGGGAATGATGCCCACGAAACTCTCGTATCCGGGTTTCAGCGTGGGACCATCGACTGTATCGTTGGGATTTGGACGGTCGAGAATGATGAGTTCCTTATGTTGTTCTCCACAGGCTTGCATCACATAATAAAGCGTGGAAAGATAGGTATAGAAGCGGCAGCCTACATCTTGGATATCGAAGACGAGGATGTCGAGACCGTCCATCCAATCCTTCCGAGGCTTTTTGTCATTGCCGTAAAGACTGTAGATGCTGAGACCTGTCGCCGCATCCGTGCCATCCTTGATATGTGCACCTGCTTCGGCTGAACCTTTGTATCCATGCTCGGGAGCCATAATGCAACGTACGTCAACACCTCGGCTCAAGAGGGTGTCGGGGAGCGGGATGTACGCGCCATCGGATAGCCGCTGTACGACAGCCGTCTGGTTGACCACCAGTCCCACACGTTTGCCTTCGAGCATCGGAAGGTATTGGCTCATCGATTCTGCACCGGTCCTGACACGTTCCGTTGCATTTATCTGGGCTAAAGATGGGGTGGAAAGCAGGAGAAAAGCCAACCAAAGGAGGAAATATGCTAAATTTATTCGCTTCATCGTTTGAAATGTCCAAAAAAAGCAGTACTTTTGCGGCGCAAATATACGAATAATAATTGAAACAACCAAATAAAAAATGATAAAAATGAATCCATACGACATCATCTATCACTTTTATCCTAACGATACTGCACTCCGACGTCTTTTGATACTCCATAGCGAAAAAGTGCGCGATAAGGCATTTTCTATTTTGAAGACTGCTCGACAGAACAATTCGTTCACTGATCTATTGTCCATCGACGAACAGTTGGTCAACGATGGTGCCCTACTTCACGATATTGGCATTGGCAGGACGTATGGACCTGGAATTCATTGTGAAGGAAGTGAACCTTATATTTGCCATGGTATCATAGGTGCACGGATGCTTCGAGATTTGATAGAAGGTAATCGTTGCTCGGATTTTTCGGTTGAGCCAGAACGATTGGAACAGATTGCTCGTATTTGTGAAAGGCACACGGGCGCAGGACTTTCATTGAGGGATATCGTCGAACAGAATTTGCCGATAACTCCTCCTCGTGACCTCGTTCCCGAGACGTTGGAGGAGAAGCTTGTGTGCTTGGCCGACAAGTTCTACAGCAAGTCGGGAGATCCGTCGAAGGAGAAGGATTTTGAGAGGGTCAAGCGCTCGATGATGAAATTCGGAGCTGACAGCACAGCACGTTTTGAGGAGTTGTGTCGTCTTTTTTCTGTGAATTTCGGTTAAAAATTTGTTTTTCTACTTATTTATATATATATTTGCGCCCGTTTATATGCGTAATTGTTAGAATCGGCTTCATGTTTGGCCGATAATTGAAAATGGAAAAGCAAGATTATTACGAAGTACTTGGCATCGAAAAGACTGCCACGATTGAGGAAATCAAGCATGCGTATCGCAAGCTCGCTATCAAATATCACCCCGATAAGAATCCCGGCGACAAGACGGCTGAAGAGAAATTCAAGCAATGTGCTGAGGCGTATGAGGTCCTGAGTGACCCTCAGAGACGTCAGCGTTATGACCAGTTTGGCTTCAACGACCCCTTTGGAGGCGGAGCTAGTGGTGGCGGCGGATTCAATCCCTTTGATATCTTCAATTCCTTCTTTGGAGGCTCCGGTTCTGGTGGATTCAGTAGTTTCTTTGGTGGCGATGATGACGAACCTGGTGGACAACGTGGTTCATCCATTCGTGTTCGCGTCAAAGTCAGTCTGGCAGATGTAGTTACAGGTGTCGAGAAGCACCTCAAGATCAAGAAATACGTCCAGTGTCCCCATTGCCATGGCACGGGTGCCAAAAATGGAACCGAGTTCGAGACCTGCGGAAAATGTCACGGCCGTGGCCGTGTAGTGCAGGTAGTTAACAGCCTCTTTGGTCGTATGCAGACCGAATCTGTCTGTCCTGACTGCAAGGGAACAGGCAAGAAGATCAAGACCCGTTGCACCAATTGCCACGGCGAGGGTGTGATATTGGGCGAACAGGTTGTAGATGTCAAGATTCCTGCTGGCGTAGCTGGTGGTATGCAACTGACGATGCAAGGCTGCGGTCATGCCGGCAAGATGGGTGGAGAAGCCGGTGACCTCTTAATCCTCATCGAGGAGGAAAATCATCCCGATTTTATTCGTCAGGACTCTACTCTCTATTACAATCTGCTTGTTGATTTCCCAACAGCAGCATTGGGAGGAGAGGTCACTGTGCCCCTTGTACAAGGCTCAAAGAAGGTCACTATAAAGGCCGGTACACAACCAAATACTCAGCTGACTATTTCCGGAGAAGGTCTTCCGCAGGTCGATCGTTATGGACGTACGTCGATGCGTCGTGGTGATTTGATCGTCAACGTGGGCGTTTACGTCCCCGAGAAGTTGACCGACAGTCAGCGTAAACTTGTCGAGCAGATGCGCGAGAGCGATGCTTATAAGGCCCCTGCATCTGCATTTGCCAAGTTTAAGGAGCATTTCAAGTCGATGTTCAATTGATTTTGAAATCAAAAGATATTACCTTCTGTTTTTCTAAATTCCAATTTTATACCCAACTATTCTATGCTTAAGCACCTTCGCCGACTTCTGGCCCTAGTCTTCCTTTTGGGCCTCAATTGGCTGTTCCTGGACTTTACTGGCACTGCCCAGCATTGTGTAGGATGGATGGCCAAGCTGCAGCTTCTGCCTGCATTGCTCGCCTTTAATTGGGTTGTGGTGATAGTCCTTTTGGTCATCACCGTGCTCATGGGTCGTGTCTATTGTTCTGTGATATGCCCATTGGGCATCATGCAGGACGTTATCTCCTGGATTTCTGGCAAACTCAAACTTGACAAGAACAAGCGTCGCTTCGGACGTTTCTCCTATGAGAACAGCAAAGGGCTTAGCATTCTTCGTTATACCCTCTTCGGATTGTTCGTCGTTTGCCTCTTTGCCGGTTTTGGAACTTTTGTGCAGTTACTTGCTCCGTATAGCTCGTTCGGACGTATCGTCACGATGCTGTTGCAGCCTTTGTACGAGATGGGCAACAACTTCTTGGCCGATAGGAGTGAGGCTGCGGGCAACTTCGACTATTATCAGGTTAGTGTGTGGATGCGCTCGATGCCAGTCCTCATTATTGCTGCAGTGACGTTCGTTGTCATTTTTGTGATGGCATGGATTGACGGACGTTTCTATTGCAATCGTCTTTGTCCCGTTGGTACTCTGCTTGGAATTCTTTCCGCCAAACGTGTTGTCGGCATCGACATTAAGGCAGACAAGTGCAAATCGTGTCGTCTTTGTGAACGTGCCTGCAAGAGTTCTGCCATCTTCATCCCTAATCGAGATCAGAAGCTGAAGGGTCTTGTTCCCGCCGTAGATAGCACCCGTTGTGTCGATTGCTTCAACTGTATCGATACATGTCAGCATGGCGCCCTCACATTCTCCCGCGTAACATGCCCTTCGAGCGATGTACAATCTGCTGTTGCTAAGGAAACCAATGACGCGAACCCCTCAAACAATGCTGGTGGACCCACGCGACGTGCTTTCTTGACGGCTACTGCGGCAGTGCTCGGTGCTTCTTTAGCCAAGGCCCAGGAGAAAACTACTGATGGTGGATTGGCAGCAATTACAGGAAAGAAACGTCCTGAACGGAAACAACCGATTTGTCCTCCTGGAGCCATTAGCCTGAAGAACATGCAGCAGAAATGTACGGGATGTCAGCTTTGTGTCTCGGAATGCCCGAACGATGTGCTTCGTCCGAGCAATGAGCTCATGCATATGATGATGCCTACAAGCAGTTACGAGCGCGGCTTCTGCCGACCGGAATGTACTCGCTGCTCGGATGTTTGTCCCGCAGGAGCCATTGTCAAGTTCCCCGGAGACGAGAAGGAACGTCGTGCCGTGAAGTCGAGCACAAAGATCGGTACGGCACATTGGATTAAAGAAAACTGTATTGTCAACACCGATGGCGTTAGTTGTGGCCTTTGCAGCCGTCGTTGTCCAACCTCTGCCATCAAGATGGTTCTCAGTGATCCCAACGATCGCAAGAGTCTGCGCATCCCTGCAGTCGATGAAGAGCGATGCATCGGATGTGGAGCTTGTGAGAACCTTTGTCCTTCGCGCCCATTCTCAGCAATTTATGTTGAGGGCATAGATGTTCAACGTGAAATCTGATTTGACTATGGAAAAACATAATTTTATCAATAGGCGAGAGTTTCTTCGTCGTTTAGGCTTAGGAAGTGCCGTTGTCGGTGCTGGAGTAGCTCTGCAGTCATGTACTGGAGGTGCTGTCAAGCCTCAGGATGTCATTGGCGATTTTGATCCTGCGGGAAGTCCTTTCAGCGAGGATCAGGTGGGTGAGATGACCTATCGCATTAATCCTTTCACAGGAGACAAGGTTTCTCTCCTGGGTTATGGTATGATGCGTCTTCCTCAGATTTTAGGCAAGAATCTGGGACCTGGCGAAAATTCCATCGATCAGGAACAGACCAACAAGTTGGTGAAATATGCGTTGGATCATGGTGTGAATTATTTCGACACCAGTCCCGCTTATGGCAAGGGTTTCTCTGAGTTGGCTACAGGTATAGCCTTGAAGCAGTCGGGTTATCCTCGCAATAGCTATTATATCGCTACCAAGATGTCGAACTTTGCACCTCAGGACTGGACTACCAAAGGTGCGCAGGATATGTTCCATCGAAGCCTCAAGTTTCTGCAGACTGATTACATCGATTATTTGCTTCTGCATAGCATTGGTGGCACGGCTCGCGATGGAGGCAAGGAATTGGATGCCATCGAGACCTTTAACAAGCGTTTCATGGAGAATGGTATTCTTGATTGGCTTGTCGAACAAAAGAAGAAAGGCGTCATTCGTAATCTCGGCTTTAGTTTTCATGGAGATGTCAAGGTTTTTGACATGGCGATGAAATGGCACGATGAAGGCAGATATCATTTTGACTTTGCACAGATACAGATGAACTATGTGGACTGGCTGCATGCTAAGGAACAAAATTCACGTAACGTCAATGCCGAGTATTTATATACGGAATTGAACAAACGTGGAATTCCAGCAGTCATCATGGAGCCATTGTTGGGAGGTCGTTTGAGCCGTCTGCCCAATCATGTCATTGCGCACTTCAAGAGCCGTGAGCCACAGATGAGTTCCGCGTCATGGGCATTCCGTTTCTGCGGGCACTATGATGGGGTCCTCACTGCACTTTCGGGTATGACTTATATGGAGCACTTGCAGGATAATGTGCGCACCTATAGTCCAATGAAACCATTGACCGACGAAGATTTGGATTATCTTGAGGAGGCAGCCCAGCTGATTCTCAAGTATCCGCTGATTCCGTGCAATGATTGCAATTATTGTATGCCTTGTCCTTACGGATTGGATATCCCAGCTATCTTCGTGCATTATAATAAATGTGTAAACGAAGGCTCGCTTCCTGCGGGCGAGGAGGATCCTAATTATGCCAAGTTGCGTCGCGATTACCTGATTTCTTACGATCGTGCTGTGCCCCGTTTACGCCAGGCTGATCATTGTGTTGGCTGTAATCAGTGTGAGCCACATTGTCCGCAGAATATCAGGATCTCGCGTCAGATGGAGCGTATCAACAAGTTCGTTGAGGATTTGAAGCAAAATGCCTAAGGTTTTAGGTTCGCCCGAAGTCGATTTCTTGCCTTGGGCGAACCTATTCATCTATGTTTTAATTGTCTTTCGAATAAATAATAAGATTGAGATAAATGTCTTCATTTATAGAAGTTGCCGACGTCTGTAAGAAATATGGCAATCATGTTGCCTTGAGCCATGTAAATCTGAAAGTGCCCGATGGATCCATTTATGGACTGTTGGGCCCTAATGGTGCTGGCAAGACCAGTCTGATTCGCATCATCAATCGCATCACGCATGCCGACAGTGGACAAGTGCTGATGCATGGCCGTCCGATGACCGACGAGGATATCCGACATATTGGTTATCTTCCTGAGGAGCGTGGTCTTTACAAGAAGATGAAGGTGCAGGACGAGATTGTCTATCTTGCTCGTCTTCGTGGACTTTCCAAACATGATGCCATCGTGCGTATGAAGGAGTGGCTTGAGCGTTTCGACCTTGGCAATTGGCGCGACAAGAAGGTGGAACAATTGTCAAAGGGTATGGCCCAGAAGGTCCAGTTTATCGCAACGGTTATTCATCGTCCCCCGCTGCTTATCTTCGACGAGCCGTTTTCTGGCTTTGATCCCGTCAATACCGAGCAACTAAAGCGTGAGATTATCCGTCTGAAGGAAGAGGGTGCTGCTATTCTTTTCTCCACGCACAATATGTCATCAGTCGAGGAAGTTTGTCAGGAGATAACGCTCATCAATCATTCTGAGGTCGTCCTTCAGGGAAGGGTTGATGAAATTCGTCATAAATATCGTACCCATCAGTTCCGCGTCATGCTGGAGGATGGGCAGGAGTTCGATTATCAACTTCCTAAGGGCTTACCGGTACACGATGCCATTGCCCAGCTTAATGCACAGTATCCGCTGGCAGGTTTCCATGAGGTACTTCCCACGATGCAGCAGATTTTTATGCAGGCTGTTGGTGCGGCTGACAAACTGAAAGTCAATAGTTAACCTTTTTATAGTCACTATAGTTACTATATTTACTATATTATGTCAAGACTTGGATTAATTGTTCAGCGGGAATATTTGCAGACGGTTGGGAAAAAGTCATTCATTCTGACTACGTTGCTTGTGCCCATTCTTTCTATATTGCTTTGTGTCGTTGCACCTATTATGTTAAGTAGTGTTCGTAGCAATGATGAGAAGGTTGTGGCTGTGATAGATCAAAGCCCTGGGCAGACCTATGCTCCTCTGATTAAAGATGTCGATGAGTTTCATTTTGTTACCATTGCTCCTCAAGAAGCTGAGGATGCTCACGCTGTATATGTCGCTGGTGATCGGGATTACTATGCACTCGTGGTTATTCCTGCTAGTATCGACAGCACCTTGGAGTTCAGCATCTACAGCGAATCATCTGTACCTCGGTCGTTCAGTCGTGAGATAGAACATTCCCTGCGACCAGCATTGCGCAAGGCTCGTATTGAAAGCTATGGCATCGACAATCTTGAGGAGATTGTCAAGGATTGCGACGTCAATCTTCATGTGAATTCGGTCAAATGGGACGAACAAGGTGAAGAAAGCATCAGTAGTTCTGAGTTGTCGTCCGTTATTGGACTGATTCTTGCCCTTGCTATTTATATGTTTGTGCTCTCCTATGGCGCCATGATTATGAGCGGTGTGGTGGAGGAGAAGACCAATCGTATTGTCGAGGTTATCGTCTCTTCTTGCAAGCCATTGGAATTGATGTTGGGTAAGATTATTGGCGTGGCTCTTGTCGGCTTCACGCAGTTTGCCATTTGGGGAATTCTTTTGGGTGTGGGCGGGACCATAGCTGCCAGCATTTTCGGATTGAATATGTCACCCGATATGATGTCTCCTATGGGATCCGCTGATGCAATTGAGGCAATGGGTAGTTCGGGTGCCGCTCTTGATTCCAATATGAAGGAAATCTTACAGATGATTTTCAGCATCGATTACCCTCTGATTCTTTCATGTTTCGTGCTTTACTTCATTGGAGGATATCTACTGTATGCAAGTCTTTTTGCTGCGTTTGGTTCAGCAGTCGATCAGCAGCAGGATACTTCCCAGTTTATGGGTCCGATTATGTTCTTCATGATTTTTGCACTCTATGCCGGTATGTTCTCGATGGAGAATCCCGATGGCCCGTTGGCCTGGTGGTGCTCGATGATTCCTTTCACATCTCCCATCACGATGATGGTCCGATTGCCCTACGATGTGCCAGCTTGGGAAGTTATTCTTTCACTGGGCATTCTGTTTGTCACAGCTTTTGTAGTACTGTGGCTCGCAGCTCGCATCTATCGCACGGGTATACTCATGTACGGCAAGAAATTTGAGTGGAAAGAGGTCGTAAAATGGATACGCCAGTAGCTAAAATATAGCTAAATTAACAAAATCACACCCCAAAATGATAAAAAGTTGATTTATTATTTTGGGGTGTGGTTTTTTTTTTATAAATTTGCACCACTTATAGGTATTAAATTAGTGGTTGTGCCATCCTTTGATGTGACATCCATTGCCGAAGGCGTGGAGAGACCATTATAATTCATCTTCCCCTTGCAACAAATCAATTTTTTCCCGATATGAAACGTTTCAATAAATTATGCGTTCTTTACGCTTCTTTTTTCGCTGTGGCGCTCTTAGTGCTTTCGAGCTGTGCTACACCTTACAACATTACTTACTTCCAGGATATGCCGCTTGAGCAAGAGGTGACGATTGCTAAACCTCAAGCAGTTGTTTTTCAAGAAGGAGATGAAATCAGCATTCTTGTTTCAACACGTGATGCGGCCTTGTCTTCATTGTTCTCCTTGTATAGCAATTATTCTGTGGGTAGTGCTTCAGGAGGAACTTCAACAACAAATCGAAGGGATTCATATTACGTTGTAGCAGACGATGGTTGTATTGATTTCCCGGTATTAGGGCGTATTCCCGTTGCAGGTAAAACACGTATTGAACTAGAACAATTTATAAAGAAGATGATACAGGATCAGAATTTGGTGAAGGATCCTGTTGTTACCGTCGATTATAATAACCTTTTCGTTACAGTCATTGGCTCTGCAGGAAGTGTCGGACGTGTAAATATTGACCGTGACAATTTTACGCTCATTGATGCTATAGCTCAATCTGGCGATCTTCAGTTGACCGGTCTGCGTGAAAATGTTAGGGTAATAAGAGAAGTTGCTATGGACAAGCGAATTGCCTATGAGGTTAATTTCTGTTCAGCGGAAGATGTCTATAATTCGCCAGTTTTTTATTTACAACAGAATGATGTCATTTATGTTGAGCCAAACAATAAGGTGAAACGTACTACAACACAATATGGTTCCCAGATGGTTAACTACACTTTTTGGGTAGGTATAATCACGAGTATCTTTAGTCTGATTGCACTTTTCAAATAATTCAAATTATCTATTGCGATGCTTCCCAATAATAATCAGCAGCAACCCTCTGTTCAGCAACAAAATTCGACACAATCTGTTGCTTCAACTCAGTCTTTACGCATCTCAGATATTTTACTTATTCTATTCTCCAACTGGTATTGGATCATTTTATGTGTGATTCTGGGATATGGTGCAGCAAATATCTATCTTCGTAAGACTCGTCCCGTTTTTACCCGAAAAGCCTCTATCCTTTTGAAGGATATGAACAAAAGCAATGTTTTAGGTACTGCAGCCTATGGTTATAGTGATGCCAGCCTTTTGATACAGTCGGTTGACTTGACGAACGAAATATTCACCATCAAGTCACCGGTTGTAATGTCTGAAGTAATCCGGCGTCTTAATCTTCAGATGGAATATGAGATCGAAGGCACATTTCGTAATGCTGTCCTTTATGGCAGTAATCTTCCTATCGAAATGAAGATGCTAGAGGCGAAAGAGCAGGAGTCAAGTATCGTTACCATTACTTTCGACAAAGATAGCACCTTCGTTTTAAGCAATTTCGTTCGAAATGGTCGTGCTATTGAGACTTCACCCTTGTCCGGACAGTTGGGACGTACGCTTGCTACACCAATCGGTAATGTCGTTATCACTTCCACACCTTACTTTTATAAGCCAGAACGGCCCATTGTAGTGACGCATTTGCGTTCACAATCGGCTTTGTCGAAGTATTCTAATGAGATGAAGGTTCGGTCTGAAGCTGGTTCCACCATTATCAATTTGGAAGTCAAAGATAACGACATTCAGCGTGCTGAGGAAATTTTATATAGTGTGATAGCTATTTACAATGAGCAATGGATGGACGATCGCAATCAGGTTTCCATCAGCACCAATCAGTTTATCAGTGAGCGTTTGAATGTGATTGAGAACGAGTTGGGCAGCGTTGATAGCAATATTTCGGATTATAAATCGGATAATCTTATTATTGGTAATGCTGAATCGATGGCAGGCATGTATGTTAGTCAGGCTCAGTCAGCTAGTACACAGATAATTGGCTATAATAATCAACTTTATATGGCACGTTCATTACGCAGTTATCTGACTAATGAAAACAATTTTAATCAATTATTGCCAGCAAGCCAGGGTTTGAGTAATGCAAGTATCACTGGTCAGATTAGTCAGTACAATGGGTTACTGATGCGCCGCAATAATTTGGTGTCAGCCAGTTCTTTGGAGAACCCGATTGTCAAGGATATTGATGCTCAGTTAGCAGCCCTTCGTGCAACAATGATTAACTCCATCGATAACCATATCGATGAATTGAATCTGTATATACGATCTGCTCAAGGTGTTCGTGCTCAAAGTAACACCAAGGTTGCGGCTTCTCCTTCACAAAACAAATATCTTCTCTCCATCGAACGTCAGCAGAAGGTGAAGGAGTCGCTTTACTTGTTCCTTCTTCAGAAACGTGAGGAAAATGAACTGTCACAGGCCTTCACAGCTTATAACAATCGAGTTGTTACGCCTCCTTCAGGCAGTAATACTCCTACCTCTCCTGTAGCCATGAGAGTTTACTTGATTTGTATGCTTGTAGGCCTTCTTATTCCGATAGCTTTTCTTATCCTTCGCGAAGTTGCCAATACGTCTGTTCGTGGCCGTAAGGATTTGGAGAACTTGAATATTCCTTTCCTCGGAGAATTGCCGTTGATGGACAATCGTTCACGCATTTCTCGTTTTGCAGCCAAAATCAAGGATTTGTTTAAGGGCAGAAAACATCGTGAGGATAAGACGCTTCATATGGTGGTGAAGGAGAACAGTACGAATGTGATGAATGAGGCATTCCGCGTGATCCGCACTAATATGGAATTTGTGGCAGGAAGGACCGATGAAGCACGTGTCATTATGCTGACATCTTTCAACCCGAACTCCGGCAAGACCTTCATCGTGAGCAACCTTGGTTTGGCTTTGACCTTCAAGAAAAAGAAGGTACTTGTGATCGATTTGGATATGCGTAAGCGTTCCCTTTCGGCACTCGTTGGCAAGCATTCCAAAGGTTTGTCAAATTATTTGGGTGGTTATATTGACGATTTCCGAGATTTGATCAAGTCTGTTCCAGAGGTTCCGGATTTAAAGGTCCTTCCAGCAGGAAAAGTTCCACCGAACCCAACTGAATTGCTTTACGATCAAAAACTTGATGAGCTTATTGCTTCTGTCCGCAAAGAGTACGATTATATTTTCCTCGATTGTCCTCCGCTCGAGATTGTTGCCGACGCTACTATCATTTCTCGACTAGCAGATATGACCATTTTCGTAGTACGTGCCGAAGCTTTGCAGCTTTCTGCACTTCCTGATGTGCAGAAGTATTATGATGAGAACCGTCTGCCCAAGATGACTATTTTGCTAAATGCTCCTACCGATGCATTCAGTCGTTATGGTTATCACAAGTATGGTAGCCGTTACGGTTATTCATACGGTTATGGTCGCAGTTATTCTTACGGCTATGGCTATGGCTACGCTTATGGATACAATCGAGATAAAGAAAACGAGGGTGACGAGAAGGACGAATAATGCAACAAGCTGAACCTTCTGCTCGACTTATAGCCCACAACACACTGATGTTGTATCTTCGGACACTTCTAAGTGTTGTTGTGGGCTTATATGTAAGTAGAGTAGTACTTCGTACGCTCGGGGCCGAAGATTATGGCATCTATGGTTTGGTCGGAGGCATCGTTTCCGTGTTCGGTTTTCTCAATTTATCTCTAGCTGGAGCCACTTCACGGTTCATCACCTACGATCTGGGATTGGGAGACACCGATCAGATGAAACAAACTTTCAATGCTGCATTTCAAAGCCATTTGATTATTGCCTTTATCATTGTCTTTCTGGCAGAAACCATCGGCTTGTGGTTTGTCAACCATCAATTGGATATTCCTCAGAATAGATACTTCGCCGCCAATTTCATTTATCAGCTCTCCATTTTCTCCGCATTCATTGGTATTACGCAGGCACCTTATACAGCTTTGATTTTAGCCCATGAACAGATGGATGTCTATGCCTGGTTAGAGGTGTTGAATACTGTTCTGAAGCTCGTTGTTGTTTGGTTTCTACAGTTGACCACCAACGATAGATTGATTTTTTACTCAATTCTCGTCTTCGCGATTTCGTTGTTGATTCGTCTCATTTATCGAATATATTGCCTTCGTCATTTTCCAGAGTCTCATCTTTCTTTTTTTTGGCGGCCACAGACACTTCGAAAGATGTTGTCGTTCACAGGTTGGAACCTTTATTATGATGCCAGTGAAACCATTCGTCTGCAAGGTGTCAACATTTTGATAAATCGTTTTTACGGAGTTGTTTTGAATGCCTCCTTTGGGTTAGCATCAATGATACAGGGAACCTGCTGGATTTTGGGAAACAATATTACAGCTGCTTTTCGTCCTCAAATTATAAAGCAATATGCCGCTAATCATTTTTCCCGTTTGCAGCGGCTTATGAATCAAGCCTTGAAATTCACCCTTGTTGTTGTAAGTTTATTCTATATTCCAGCCATAGTGGAGATGCCCTATCTAATTTGTCTTTGGTTAGGTTATATTCCTCCGTTTTTGGTAGTTTTCTGCCGCATTTATCTGTTGGATACAATTATAGGTTTGATCAATCTTATTTTTCAGATAGGAATACAAGCACAAGGAGATATTAGGTTCATAAGCGTCATAAGTGGTACACTCAAATTCTTGTGCTTGCCTGTTATTTATTTCCTTTTCCTCAATTCGTTCTCTCCCGCGTGGGCCTATTGGTGCAATCTTTTCAGCCTTGTCCTTATTGTACTTGCCGATGTCTATGTGTTAAAAAAGAATCTTGCGCAGATACAAATCAAATCTCTGCTATCTACTTGCTTGGTTTCATTTCTGATTATTGCCTTAAGTTCCTTTTTTTACGTAATTTTCCGTGCTACTCTGCCTTTAGGGGTGCCTTATAAATTGTTGTCTGTTCTCTTGTTTGTCACTCTTTGTTCTTTTCTTTCCTATTGTTTTCTCCTCGATTCTGCTGAAAAAAGGGGATTTCGAATTTATATTGCCGAAAAAATACGAAACTTTAAAGTCGCTTAGCCATTTATGGGCATCTTTTCCAGACTCGATATATTTGCGAAGTTTAAATCATTTGTGGATGACAGGTTGAAAACTGCGCAAATGATGTCAATTTCCGATTACTTGGAATACCAATATACTCAGTTGGCACAACATTCTACGGATTTGGGTATTTCCAATGAAGAATATGTTCCTAATAAGCAACTAATCGTTTCTTTGACTTCTCATGGCGACCGTGTCCTCGATGCCTATTTGGCTATCGAAACTATTATGCAGGGGACGGTGAAGCCCAATCGTATTATTCTTTGGCTGCCCAAAGATAAAGTAGTTAACTCTATTTACTTTGAAAATCAACAAAAACGCGGGTTGGATATGCGCTATGTGGACGATATTGGACCGCACACCAAACTGCTGCCTGCTTTAAAATGTTTTCCCGAAGATATAGTCATCACAATAGATGATGATATTTTCTATAAGCCAGACATGATTGAGAGGCTTCTTTGGTCTTATCGCAACGATCCGTTTTCTATTCACGCTAATCGTGTGGCTTTGATGACTAAAGATAAAAATGGAAATCTGAACAGTTATTTGAAATGGATTCTTTCCGATTTTCCTCAAGGTGAGCTTAAAAATAAGATTATTATTGGGGTAGAGGGATGTCTTTATCCTCCACATTCGCTTTCGGAGGAAGTTTTCAACGAAGATGTTATTCGGAAATTGTGCCCGACTGCAGATGACATTTGGTTTACGGCAATGGCGATGTTGAAAGGTACGAACATTACTTACACTGTAGGCAGATATGAAAATGGTTTTGCTGGTGCAGTAGCTAATCTTCGTATGCAAAAATCTGGACTTATTCATCAGAACGAAAACCCAAAAAATCCTCGCAACGATGCTCAGATTCGTGCGGTATTTGACAAATATAAGTTGTATCCATTGATAGGATGAATCCCAAGGTCTCGGTAATTGTACCTGTTTATAATTCTTCAAGGTATATTGAGAAATGTTGTCATAGTTTGTTTGGACAAACATTGGATTCTTTGCAGTATATATTTGTAGATGATGGTTCTGATGATGGCAGCATTGAGGCGGTGAAGAAGGTCTTGTCAGATTATCCTCACAGATCAGCTCAGGTAGCAATTGTCAATCATACTGTTAATGAAGGTGTGGGATCTGCGCGACGTGCTGGCATAAAATATACAACTGGAGAGTATATCATTCACTGTGATAGTGACGATTGGGTTGAATCCGACCTTTATGAGAAACTGTATCTCAGGGCAAAGGAAACAAACGCTGATGTTGTAATTTGTGGATATTATGTAGATGCTGTTGATGGCTCAAAAACCAGTGTGACTCCTCCATTAGTGAATGTAGATCCTCTTTCCTTTTCCATTAGTCCTCAGACGGGTGCTCTATGGACGAAACTGATTCGTCGTAAATTTTTAGAAGAAAACCATCTGGAAGTCCCATCAGAGATCAATTGGGGAGAAGATTTATGTCTGTCATTGGAAGTCTTTCTTTTGTCACAGAATGTACAATCTATCAGTGACATTTTATATCATCATGTACTGAATGAGGACTCTTTGACCCACGCTGTTTCTACGGCTCAATGCTTGGAATTGGTCAAATGTGGTTCTGTAATTGAAGAATTTCTCATTGAGCATAGTTTGCTTGATCAATATTCGACTCAATTGAATTGGCTCAAGTTTCAGTTGAAACAGTATCTGCTGATTTTCCCTTATACGCGTGATATTCAACTTTGGAAATCTATCTATCCAGAGTGTCATCAACATATTCTTCAGTACGAGACGATGACATATTTGAAGATTTCCGCCTGGCTGATTGTTCATCACTTTGAATCAACGGCTCTTTTCTTCTTACGACTTAGGGATATTCTTAGCAATTTCACGAAAAGATGAAATTGATTATCTATCCGGATGTGGATATCTGGGAATTTGTGCTTTCCGGTTTGAGGTCGCGAACCGATGTTAAACTATTCCCTCTCAATCAGAATAGCAATCTATTCCAGAAGGTATCGCGAAAATATGGTTCTACTCTTCCCTTGCCTGTTCATTTTGTTATAGGATCTCATTTGCGGAAGGCAATTAAACACTTACGGCCAGGGGATGCAGTCATTATCGCTGAATATACCGAACCTGCTCTGATCTCAGCAGTTACTAAGATTATTCCCGAGGGTGTTGTTCGTTATGTTTGGTTGTGGAACCATAAGGGGGACAACAGGATTTTTGCATATAATCTACAAACAATCCACAAATGCCATTTCCAGGTGGTTTCTTACGACGAATTGGATGCCGACAGATATGGATTCAAATGGCATGCTCAATTCTTCAATATCAAGCCTTATCAGCGATTAGCATCTTCTCCGAATAATACACTTCTTTACGACTTCCTATTTATCGGATATGCAAAAAATAGGGTAGAGGAAATTGAGAGTATTTATGCAACTCTTTCTTCTTATGTTTGCAAATTCATAACGGTTCGAACTGCCTCCGACTATATTCCTTATAACCGATATTTGGAAATGGCCTTGCAGGCACGTTGTATCGTTGAGATTGTGCATACAGGAGATCCATCTTGTACACTACGCCCATTGGAAGCAATGACCATTCATCGGAAACTGCTTACCAATAATTTAGCCGTTCGCAATTATACATTCTATCGTTCACAGAATATTTTTATTCTCGGACAAGACAATCTCAGTTTATTGTCCGATTTCCTTCATTCCCCATTTGAACTTCTTCCATCAGACATTGTCGATAGTTATGATGTCAATAGTTGGGTAGAAGTATTTCAATAATTTTTTTTATTTGAAAAAAACTAAGTGTCCAACATTTGTGGATTAAATCCATAAGAAAGGATCATTAAAGACAATCTTTTAAAAGAAATTAGTTGTAATGAGACAAATGACTATTAAGGAAGTTCAACAAATATCACTAGAGCTACTGAAAGAGGTTCATGAATTTTGTGTTGATAATAATATTAGATATACTCTTTTTGCTGGAACACTCATTGGTGCTATACGTCATCATGGATTTATTCCTTGGGATGATGATTTAGATATTGCTATGCCCAGGCCCGATTACAATCGATTTATTCATAGTTTTCAATCGAGAAAAGGAAATAAGTTGTTTTCTAGAGAGATAAAAGGATGTAATATTTCGTTGGCTTTTTCTAGATTTTGTGAAATGAAAGAAACTTATGTTGAAGATTCTCATCCATGGGCAAATGAAAATAAAGGCATTTGGATTGATATTTTTCCTCTTGACGGTATAGAAGAAGATAGGGAATTAGCAAATAAAAGAATAGAGAAAATTTTTAAAATATGGAATTTAGGTTGCTTTATAAGAACT
>Ga0310691_10001636_pt1 | contig 33473 bp, 52 predicted proteins | sample 176DNAGHGlowgp2_FD_203887 | JGI IMG/M metagenome (GOLD analysis project Ga0310691, IMG submission 203887) | Sheep rumen microbial communities from Palmerston North, Manawatu-Wanganui, New Zealand - 1766 DNA GHGlow gp2 (v2) (version 2) | ecosystem: Host-associated > Mammals > Digestive system >... | reverse complement strand
TCTCATGCATATCAACAGGCTTTTGTTAGAACTACACACGATAATCCTTTTGTAGTGGCTTATCGTTGGGAAGCAAGCGGAGGATCAAGAACGTGTCCTATTTGTGAAGAACGAGATGGACAGCTGTTTGACAAAGATGATCTTCCCCTTGATCATCCGAATGGCCTGTGTACCTTTACCGCAGTGATTGAAGACTCAATGGAAAAGATTGCAGACCGTATTGCTGACTGGGCTTTGGGTGAAGATGATCCAGAACTTGACCTGTACGCAGAATCCCTGTATGACTAACAAACTTGTAAAGGAGAAAACAATGAACCACACAATATACTGTGACTTGTGCAGACACGAGTTTACTCTGACTGCCAGTGTACTGAAAGAGTACAACATTGACCTCTTGAAAGAAGGTTTTCCACCTCATCCGGTTACAGCAACATTCCTGACTTGTCCCAGATGTGGAAAGCAATATCCTGTTATTGTAGACGATGAGACTACTCTGCCTTTGCTGGAAGAATCCAGACAGGTATATCAGCGGTGTAACAAGTATATCACCAAGGGAAGACCTGTTCCTCAAAAGCTGCAGCAGAAGCAAGCAAAGGTCTCAAAGAAGTTGGGCTTTTACCGTCGTAAACTGGCGGAGAAGTATAAAGAATCCTATTACCAGTTGGAGGATGGATCAACGGTACAACTGGACTACTGCTACCGTGAGCATACACACGGATAAAAAGGAGGTTTACAATGTCCAAACTCATGCACGATTCCATCAAACACATCGGTCTTCAGTTCTTTGCAGAAGGAGACAACGGTGGGAAGAATGATCCCACTCCTGCGGATCCCCCTGCAGGCAATGGAGACAACGGAAATCAGTCCCAGAATCCTGAAGGTTCCAAATCGTACACTCAGGAGCAGCTCAACTCCATGATGGCCAGAGAAAAGCGCACTGCAAGACAGGCTATCCTGAAAGAGCTTGGATTTGATCCCAAAAGCGAGAAGGACTTCACTGATACTCTTTCTGAGATCAAGAAGACTCTTGACTCGGGTAAAACCCAGCAGCAGCTTGACAAGGAAGCAAAGAAAGCAGCAGAAGATAAGCTGGCCGAAGCTGAGAGCAAGAATGCCAAACTTGAGCTGAAAGTTGCGGCTCTAGCAGTTGGAGCCAAGCCTGAAGCTCTGGATGACATCATTACTCTCGCACTCAGCAAGATGGGTGATGGCAATCCTTCTGACAAGGTGCTGAAGGAGCTCAAGGAAAAGTATCCTACTCTGTTTGGGGAGTCTGCAGGATCTTCTGGCACTGGAAACCCCAACAATCCGCCGAGAAACAAAGGAGGCAACTCTGGCGATGGTCTCGGCAAGCGGTTGGCTAAGTCCAACAAGTCCACACAGAAAAGCAGCTATTTCAAAAACAACTAACAAGGAGGAAAATCAAACATGCTTAATCAGACTGGTATTACCAAGACCGTCGGTACTGCACCTGTCCAGATTCTGTTCAATGTTCAGAATCAGATGGCTGTCAGTATCAAGGTCAATAAGTCCGCCACGGGCTTTGTGACCGAAAATGGCCGCAAGATTCTCAAGGCTGGTACTCCCCTGTCCGGCAATCTGGAGAATCGAGCCACGGCGTTTACCAATGTCGGTGAAAATGCTCCGGCTGTTGGTATCCTGCTCCATGACGTTGATATCACGGATGTCAACGCAAATGCTTCCCTGCTGATCTGGGGTTTTGTGAACCTGGATCGCTTGTCTGCGGCGACTGCGGCTCTGATCACGAGTGCCGTCAAGACTTCGCTGGCTGGCAAGGTCTGGTTCCTGAAGGACAACTGATCAATCATCACAACTAGAAAGGAGAAACAAATAATATGAGTATTTTCGATCTCGTGAAGGCTCCGGAGCTCACTTCCTACTGGGAGGAGCACATTCAGGATCAGCCCCCTTATCTCGGCGAGGAACTGTTCCCTGCTGATAAGAAGCTGGGTCTGAATCTCGACTGGATCAAGGGTGCCAACGGTCTTCCTGTGGTGCTGAAGCCCTCTGCCTTTGACGTGGGTGCTGTTCCGCGTCCTCGCATTGGCTTTGACAAGCTCCACACTCAGATGCCGTTCTTCAAGGAGTCCATGTACATCGACGAGGAACTCCGTCAGGAGCTCAACATGGTTCTGGAGACCAGCAATCAGGCGTACATTGATGCCGTTATGCGCCGTGTGTTCGACGATGAGATGCACCTGCTGGAAGGTGCTCGTGCTCGCCGTGAAGAGATGCGCATGATGGCTCTTACCACTGGCGCTATCTCTGTTGCGGCCAACGGTCAGGCATATGACTATGACTATGGTGTTCCTGCGACTCACAAGGTGACCACCAATGCCTCTTGGGCAGATACGGTCAATTCTGATCCCATCGAGGATATGCGCAAATGGATGGATCTGGTCGAGAACGATACTGGTGTTCGTCCTGTGCGTGGTGCCCTCACTCGCAAGACTTGGGGCTACCTCCGCAACAACCAGAAGATCATCAAGAATCTGTTCGTTCTGTCCAACGGTCAGGTGTCTGCGGTCTCTGATCAGCGACTGACTCAGTATCTGAGCGATGAGCTGGGTCTTGAGCTGGTTCTGTATGGCAAGCGGTACGTCAACGACAGCGGTGTCACTACCCAGTTCGTTCCCGATGACATGGTCGTTCTGTTCCCTGCAGGCGATCTCGGCAAGACTTGGTTCGGTACCACTCCTGAGGAAAGTGATCTGATGGGTGGCAAGGTTGCCAACGTCTCCATCACTGATATGGGCGTGGCTGTGACCACCATCGAAAAGGCTGATCCTGTCAATGTGGAGACCAAGGTCACCATGATCTGCCTGCCTTCCTTTGAACAGGCCAACAACATCGTTATCGCTGACGTCGTTATTCCTTGAGAAAGGGGGATTCTCTATGCTGCGCATCACGAATGGTGCGATGACTCTTGAAGTCACGAGCGGAGCTTTTAAGTCATATTTCAAAGATCGTGGTTTTAGAGTGCTCGATGCGACGGAGACGCCCGAAGAGGATGGGGTGGGTAACTACCACCCCGACTCTGATTCGCACGAAGAGGAGGAAAACTCTCAGCGAGAATCGGACGAGGAGTCGTACGAGGATGACCTCGAAGAACCGGAGGAAGAGCCTGAAGAGGATTTCAGTGAAATCCCCCTCAGTGAGATGAGCTTCGAGATGCTGGTCAGATATGCCGATCAGCTCGGGTTGAACCATGATCGTATTCGGTCTAAGAAGGAGCTGCGACAGCTGATTCGGTATCATCTCCAGAATTGAGGTGACTGATTATGCAAACCATTGAAGAGCTGCGTACGATTCTGCGTGAGGATGATGTACCGTTCTTTACAGAAGAAGAGCTGGAATTGTACCTGAAAGAAAACAATGGCGACTATAACAAGACTGCATATCAGTGTCTGCTTGTGAAAGCAGAAAACACTACCTTGTCTGTATCAGGTATGAGTATTGCAGACAGTTCCAAATACTTTCGTAGACTGGCTGCAAGATATCGACCGAACAATTCTGGAGTTCTGAGAGGTGGTCTGTGATGAGCTACAAGTATAATGCTCACCAGAGAAATGCACACATAAATCAGGTCAGAAGACTCATCAAAACCGCTGGAAAGCCCATTGAATTCCAGCGTCCTGTTCTGAATGAATTCAATGAGCCCAGCGGTGATACTGAGTCCTTTGTACTGATGGGAGTATTTCATGAGACTACTTCTCATGTATCTCGTAGTTCTACCGAAGGAACAACCTCCAGAACTAGACCTGCACCAATGATTCTTGTTATGTCTGAAGATGCTGATCAGGTTCATATTAAGGATATTGTACATGTGAATGACAACCTGTACTTTGTTTCTGAAGTCAAGAACATTGCAGAAGGGGATTTTGCTTGCGACATATCCTTGGAGGAGGTGCTTGACGATGGCAAACGGTTTCAGCCTTGATGCACAAGGATTGCTTTCTGGTCTAGCTTCTGCAGGAGAAAGAACAGATGCTGCATTCCGTATGTATGCAAACACCAGCGCAATTCAGCTCCAAAACTATGCCAGAGAAAACCGTAAATGGACAGACCGGACTGGTGCAGCTCGTCAACGGTTAGAAGGGTCTTCTTACCCAATCCAAAATGGGTATAGGATTCAGTTGGCTCATGGTGTAGATTACGGTATCTGGCTCGAACTGGCTCATGAAAAACGGTTTGCAATCATCGAGCCCACCATACGGTATGTCGGAGCAAACAAAATCCTTCCTGGATTACAGAGACTTCTTGAAAGGCTGGGGTGATAGATGAGTCAATGGATGAACATCTACAGGCATTTGCAAACAAAAGGTCTTGACGTGTACAGTCCTGGACAGCATGAAGGTGACTGCATTAGTCCCTATGTAGTTGTCAGAGACGAGGGGACTCAAAAACTGGCTGGATTCTCCAGTACTCAAAGCTTGTACGATGTCTTGTGCTATGTGCCAAAGGATCAATTCTCAACGCTTGAACTCTTTGTTGCAGAAGTTAAACAAGCCATGAAGGATCTGTTTCCGGCAATCATCCCCACATATTTTGAAACAGGATCATTTCTTGATGAGACTGTACAGGGTCATATGATCAGTGTACAGTATCGAAACAATCGAAAAATCTAATAAGGAGGTTTCAATATGCCTACTCCCACTCCCAAAAAGGTGACTGAAATCCCGACTATTGACGTTGTTCTTGTAGTCGCAGCAACTGAATCCGCAGCCTATGCTCTGGATACTGCTTCTGAGATTGCAGTTGAACCTCAGGTCGAGGAAGAAGAAGCCGTTAGACTGGTTGTCAAGGGTAAACTCAAAGCTCAGAAGCAGAAAGTCAGTACCATTACTGGCAATCAGATTACTCTGACTGATAACGTGTTCTCTCCTGAGCTTGTTCAGATGCTTCAGGGCGGCACTATCAAGTATTGGCAGGAAGCTGGTCAGGAAACTGAAGGCACTGAGGATAAGGGCTTTGGTGTGAGCAGCTACACTCCCCCCACGGTTGGTAGCGGCATCCATGGCTCCGTATTCACTCTGAGAGCGTATTCTGCCCAGTATGATACCAGTGGTCAGATTGTTCGGTATGAATGCATCGAATACCCCAACTGTCAGGGTGTTCCTGTTGCATTTGCATCTGAAGACGGTGCTTTCCGTGCTCCTGAGTACACTATCAACTCTGCACCGAAGTCTGATGAAGCACCCTACAAGATCACCTATGTGAGCACCCTGCCGTCTGTTTCGTAACAAGGAGGAACTATGTATAACAAGACTGAGTTGGCCGTAACACCCATCACTGATCTCGTCAAGGCGAGTCAGGGCACGCTCGTTGAGCTCCCTCCGTTTATCGAGGGTCAGCCTTTTGTGGCTCGGTTGAAACGTCCGTCTATGCTTGCTCTTGTACGTGAGGGCAAAATCCCCAACTCTCTGATTGGTACTGCGAATGAGCTGTTTGCCAACGGAAGAATGGACACTGATGACTCTGCAGCTATGAGCAATCTGTTTGACGTTCTGGATGCTATCTGTGAGGCTTGCTTTGTTGAGCCTACTTTTTCCCAGCTGAAGAAGGCAGGTGTAGAACTAACAGATGATCAGTACATGTTTGTTTTCAATTACACTCAGCAGGGTGTGAGAGCTCTGCGATCCTTTCGTTCGCAGTTCGAGAATAATCACCTTGTTGAAGATGGCGCAAACATGGAAGAAAACACCATCAGAGTTGTTGGGGATTGAGGACGAATACACAGCCTACTGCTTGAATGAGGCTTGTATCTTCATTCAATCCAAGATGGAGAACGGTGAGGAGCCTATTTTCCATCGAAAAGTAGCATCGTTTACAGACTTGTACAAAACCTATGGAAAGGGGTGAGTCACAATTCCGTTAAATGTAGGACAAGCAATTGGTTATCTTGATCTTGATACTTCTGGATTCAGATCTGGATTCCAATCTGCTCTGAGTGATCTGAAAACATTTCAGAGTGAATCAGCTACAACAGGTGATAAGGTTGCTGCACTAGGAAGTGCCTTTACTGGTGCAGGAAGAACTCTCACGAAAAATGTGACTCTTCCAATTGTCGGTGTAGGAGCTGCTGCAGTAAAAATCACTTCGGACTTTGAGAGTGCTATGTCACAGGTACAGGCTATCTCTGGTGCAACTGGTTCTGACTTTGATCGATTGGCTGACAAAGCCAAAGAGATGGGTGCCAAAACCAAGTTTAGTGCCAGCGAATCAGCTGAGGCTATGAACTACATGGCAATGGCTGGTTGGAAGACTCAGGACATGCTGGATGGTATTGAAGGCATCATGAATCTGGCTGCTGCTTCTGGAGAAAACTTGGCCACCACTTCGGATATTGTGACTGATGCTCTAACTGCTTTTGGTTTAACAGCAGCAGACTCCGGAAGATTTGCAGATGTGCTTGCAGCTGCTTCTGCAAATGCTAATACAAATGTGTCAATGCTCGGTGAATCCTTCAAGTATGTGGCTCCGGTTGCGGGTGCTTTGAAGTTCTCTGCTGAGGATACCTCTATTGCTCTCGGTTTGATGGCCAATAGTGGTATTAAGGCATCTCAAGCTGGTACTGCACTAAGATCTCTGCTGAGCAATATGGCAAATCCAGGCAAGAACGCTGCAGCAGCTATGCAGAATCTGGGCATATCCTTGACTGATGATGAAGGAAACATGCTTTCCCTCATGGAAGTCATGCAAGATCTTCGTGAGAGCTTTTCCACGTTGACAGAGGCAGAAGCTGCAGAACAAGCTTCTCTGTTGGCTGGAAAAACTGGTATGTCTGGCTTGTTAGCTGTTGTAAACTCTAGTGATGAAGATTTCCAAAAGTTGACTGAGGCTATCTATAATGCAGGCGGATCTGCAGAAGAAATGGCCAATGTTCAGTTGAACAATCTACAAGGCAGAGTGACCATTTTCAAGTCTGCTTTGGAAGGTTTGACAATTTCCTTTGGAGAGCTATTGATTCCTGCCTTGACCAAAGCCGTTGAGTGGATTACAAATCTTGTAAACTGGCTCAATTCTTTGGATGAAGGAACAAAAGAGACAATTGTTCAGATTGCAGCGGTTCTTGCTGTAGCAGGTCCAGTCCTTCTCCTTATTGGAAAACTGATTGGGGTTATAACTTCGGTTCATAAAGTTATCACAATTCTCAAACCTGCAATCGCAGCTGTTAATGCTGTTCTGGCGGCAAATCCGATTGCAATTGTCATTCTTGCCATTGGTGCATTGGTTGCTGCGCTGGTTACTCTGTACAAGAAGAATGAGGACTTCAGAAACTTTGTTAACAGCGCATGGGCAAAGATTACCTCCACAATCAGTTCAGCCGTAACAAAAATTGTTGAGGTATTCAAAAAGATCCCTCAAAAGATCGAAGAGATCAAGAACTTGTTTGCACAGCTACCTCAAAAAGCCCTCAGTATTGGTTCCAATATTGTGAAGGGTCTTTGGAACGGTATTAGCAGTGCAGCAGGTTGGCTCAAGGAAAAGATCAGTGGCTTTGCAAATGGCATCATTGGGGGATTCAAAAAAGCCTTTGGCATCGCTTCTCCTGCTAAAAAGCTAATGCCTGTGGGTAAATTCATCAATGAGGGTTTAGCAGTTGGTCTGGAAAGAAGTAGAGAGTCTGTTTTAGACTCTGTTTCTGGTCTGTCTGATGACGTAATTTCTGAGTACAAAAAGCTGCCGAAGAGCATTGATACCAGATTGTCAGTAAACCGTGACAGCTTTGACAGAGGAGATACCTCAGCTGCATACTTGGACAATGGGTTCTCTTCTATTCAGTATGAAAGCACACTGCTGAATTTCCTTGGTGAGCTTGCTTCTACTGTTCGTAACATCAACCAAAGTATTCAGTCTGTTTCCATTCCTTTGACTATTGTTCTCAAGCTTCAGGATAGAACAATTGGTACGGCTGCAATTTCGGATATCAATGAAGTCAGCAGAACATCTGGTAAAGTTGTACTGACCATTTAAGTGAGGTGATTCAGATGTTATACAAAATCAATGACATTGACTTTTCAGCTCTGGTCAAACGCTTGAATGTTCAGTACAAAACCAGAAAGCTTGGTGAAGACCGATACTCCATGAGCGGTAAAGCCCACTCTGCCAAAACAAAAACGGTTTCAGTTGTTACTGCAATAATTGAACCTGTTTCTGAAGAGGAATTCCAGTCTCTGATGGATGAGATTTCAACCAAGTATGTTTCCTTTACATACCATGATCCTCATCTTGGAGACAGAACGGTTCAAGCTATTCCTGGTGGAGACATAGATATCAATCTTGCTATTGAAGGGATTGCTGTCTCCTACTGGGATGGCATGGTTTTGGTGATGGAGGAACGCTGATGAAGACTGCACCTACTAATTGGGCGACTTATCGTTCCAATCCATCCTATGGGATGGAATACAGACTTCTGATCAACAATCAAGTCTATACTGAAGACAATATTGAAGACGGAAGTCTGGAAATTTCCCAAGCTATTCTGCCTGATGAGCTGAGTGTCGGTAATGTTTGTTCTTCCAGTCTAAAATGCACTCTTCTTCCGATTGGAACTATACCCAGAGCAGCAACGGTTATTGCGCAGAGTCGCATCGTTTTGCCTGGAACTGGTGTTTCTGATTGGCTGACTGAAGGTACATTTTACATTGATAACAGAAAACAGGCATCTGATGGCTGGTTAACAATCACAGCCTATGATGAGGTGCTCCGAAAAATGGGTGCACGATTCACTCCAGAAGGGTATCAAGATGATTGGCCTCAGTCTATGCAATCTGTGCTGAATCAGATTGCTACTCGGTTGCAGGTAACAATCGACCCTAGAACTTCAATCCCTTCTAGTTATCAGGTTGAATACCCCAATGAATTGTCCATCCGTGAAATTCTGTCAAATATTGCTGCAGCTTGTGGCGGAAACTGTATAATGACCTCTGAGAATAAACTATACATCTGTCCGCTACAGCTCAGCAATACACCAGTCTATACAATCGATGATCCGGAAGATTTCTCCTTGCTTGGAGAACCAGTCACAATCACAAAGGTATCCTGTGTGTATAATGACAGCGGAGACTACTACTCAGCTGGTACAGATGGGTTTGAGTTTGTGGTGAATTGCCTGTGGGCAACACAACAGATGACCAATGCCTTGTTAAACCAGCTCAATGGCTTTACCTACATTCCATACTCCATTGATTACAAGTTGGATCCTTTGATTGAGGTTGGTGACACAATCCAGTATGGAGACAAGATGCTGTATGTCGGATCCATTTACAGAAAGGCTTCTGAAGAGGACTATACAACTATCAAAGCCCCTACAAAAACCAATGAAGACCATGAGCTCCCCTATGAGGGTGTTCTGATGAGGGCACTCAATCGAAAAGTCACCCTTGGTACAAAATACTACGGCGTGTCAATCAATAGGGATCAGGGTCTCAAGGTGGATAAGGTTGATGGGAATGGTAATGTTGATGCCTCAGTTGTTCTCAACTCTGACGAATTGTCATTCTATCAAGGATCCAATAAGGTGCTGTATTTTGATCCCGTAAACAAAAAGTATGTATTTGTTGGTGACATTACTCTTACAGAGGGTTCTATCTCTTGGAGTGAATTGGATGACGCTACCAAAGCTAGAATCAATGGGGCAGTTGAGACTGCAGATGAGGCTTCAAGTGATGCTAGTACAGCTCTTGATACGGTCGGCCAATGGGTATATCCTAACACTACCTACATTGATGGATCTCAAATAATGACTGGTACAGTACGCGCACAGAATCTGTATGGTGGTACTTGTTATCTGTATTATTCCACATACTCGCAAGGAAGATATACAGACTATGTACGTGGTGGATTCACTCTATCTCCAACATCCACAGGTATCGGTGTTAATTTGTATTCCAACTCTGGCTTGCAGCTAACTGCTGGAACAAATTCAAATGTATATATTTCTGCTGGTGCAGGAGCAAGTGTATCTGTTGAGGATGGTATCGGGTTGAGTGGTAATTTTGTTGCCTTTCCAAGAGGAAATTGCTGGGGAACAGCCTCACCGTTAAATAACTCATCGGTTCCTGCGGCAAACGGTGGTGTGTATTTTCAGATTGTGAGTTGATATATGGCTAGACTAGATGTAAACATTTCTGCCTCTGGGACTACAGCTTACATTCAAGGATCATTTACAGGCGGATCTGACAGTTACAGCTATCCAAAGCTGCTTTATGTTGATATCTATGGTTATGGTGTACTAAACATCATTTCAAATGAATCAAGCGGTGGAAGCAATACTTTTTACACATCCATAAATGACCTTGACTATGAACCAGCTGCGTATGACTGGTATGCAGTCCTGTATGTACGTGATTCAAATGGATCCTACATTTACAACGGTGTTCGTTGGTCTGCAACATCTTACAGAGATGAAGGACAGTTTGATGCAGGAGTTTCAACTGTATACTATGCATATCTGTCTTTCAATGCAAACGGAGGCAGTGGAGCACCCAGTACAATCTATAACAGCGATACAAATGATACGGGATATCTTACATTTGATATCCCAGACACTGTACCAACAAGAGATGGATACCAATTTCTTGGTTGGGCTACCAACTCAAGCGGAACTGGGACACTTAGACAGCCAGGTGAAACATATACAGGATATGGTTCAACTTCTTATCCTGGTCCACGCCATACTTTGTATGCTGCTTGGAAGCAAATCACTACTTGGTATGCCTATGTTCAGTTTAATGCAAATGGAGGCAGTGGTGCACCGTCAACAGTATATGGTCAAAGCTCAACTGGTGAGTATGTTCAGCTAAACATCCCATCAACAAAACCAACACGAACCAATTACATTTTTCTCGGCTGGTCTCTTACCAAAACTGCTACAACAGCGGACTATTATCCCAATGGAACAATCACAGTATATGGATCTGGAAGCAGTCCTGGAACAAAATATGTGCTGTATGCTATCTGGCAAGAAAGCTCTGGTGACAGCTATGCATGGATCAATGTAGGTGGTGGTACAGCAAATTGGCATATGGCAATTCCATGGATAAACACTGGTGGAGGCACAGCAAATTGGCACAAAACTATTCCATGGATAAATAATGGCGGAGGAACAGCTAACTGGAAGAAAGGAATGTCATAGGAGGTAAACCTATATGATCACAATCATTTTTGACAAGGGTACAAACAGAGAACGATCTCTCCAAGTTGATCGGATTACTGAGCTCCCTATTGTGTTAACACTTAATGGTTATCGTGTTCTAAGGATCAACCATGAGAGTGATTTTCCCGACCTCTCATCGTTTGCTTTGGCAGGGGATTTCAGCACTATAGAAGTCCTTGATGGGAATCAGACTCCGCTCCCTATCTGCAGTAGATACAACAAAATCAATGACCTGACTATCAACTATGATGATGCCCAGAAAATTGCTACTGTGTGTATCTCCATTGGACTAGCAGGTATGGGAGAATGAGCAAAAAGAAAAAGCATAGAAGGATCAAAGTATCACATCTGTTTTCAAAGGTCATTGTTGTGTACTGTATTCTGTACATCAGCTACGCTGGAATTGTATCTCTCAATGGTCAACGAGCAGGTGCATCCATGACAGAGATATTTGTTGCAATAGCTGCATTCTTTGGAGGGGAACTGCTAATGACCCTGATCCGTCACATATTTGGAATCAAAAAGGAGAAGACTTATGAAGATTCATCTGAGCAACAAAACCTATGACATCCTGAAATGGATCTGCCTCATTGTTTTACCTGCGCTGTCGGCTTTTTACTCGGTTATTGCCTCCATTTGGAAGCTGCCCTTTGCCAATGAAGTGGTTCTGACTATTGATGCCATTGGCGTTCTAGTTGGTACTCTCATTGGTGTTTCCACGGCACAGTATAACAAGGAGGTTTCTCATGATAAACAGTCGGAATCTGTCCGCTCTGCGCAGTGATGTTAGAGTAAACGTAGAGACCCTTATCTCTATGTGCAAAGAGCAAGGGCTACCCATTCTGATTACACAGACAGTACGGGATGATGAATATCAGGCATATCTGTATGCACAGGGTCGTACACGTCCTGGTAGCATCATCACAAACAGCAAGACTTCCACATTCCACAAAAAGGGCTTGGCCATTGATTTTTGTCGAAATGTCAAAGGTCACGAATATGATGACAAGAGCTTCTTCCAGAATGTGGCTATCATTGCCAAGCACATTGGATTTTCTTGGGGTGGTGATTGGTCTTCTTTTGTAGACAGGCCCCATCTACAGTGGGATAATCATGGTAAATATACCACTGCTATGCTGAGGAAAGGAGTAGTTGCACCCACCATGCCTCAATACAATCATGTTACTGACATCCGATACAATCGGATCAGCGAGATGCCTGACTGGGCAAAACCTACCATTGAAAAGCTGATCAAAAAGAAACTTCTCACAGGTTCCGGAACGGTCAAGGATGAGAAGGGTTTGCCTGCTGATCTTGATCTTTCTATGGACATGATGCGTATGTTTGTTATCAATGATCGTGCAAAGCTATACTGATAGAGGAGGTACACGCTCATGAATCAGAGTGATTTTCTCTTTGTGTTCAGTTTAGTGACCTTTGTGATTGGTGTTGCTACCTTTTTGGGTGGTATCAAAGCAAAAGGATCCAATGACGGTGTAATGATGCAGAAGCTTGAACAAGCCCTGAAAGGGATTGAAGAGCTGAAATCTGATGTACGGTCTATGTCACAAACAGAGCGTGGACTTGAGCTACAAGTGCAGAGTCATGAAGAACAGATCAAGACCATTTTTTCCATGATGAAAAATGACGATGTACAGACACAAGCCCTTATCAGCATATGCGAAGTTTTGAAACACGCCATTAAGGAGGAGAACTGATGAAAGACAAGTCTTCTATCAACGAACTTGATGATCTTTCTAATGAGAAGGATGCGCTGGATCAAAGCATTGCTTTGAACCGTATTGTCATGACTATGCTTGAATCCAAAAGGCGCGAAGACTTTTGGCTTCGTATCATCTTGATTATCAGCTTGATCGCTAATGTCATTATTGCGGGTATCTTCATCAACTACGAGTCCCATATGACTACCACCACGACCACAACCACGGTTGAACAGGACACGGGTGAAGGCTCAGGCAATAATGTCTATCAAGCCGGTGAACACGCATCCTACAATGAGGGAGGTGATTGAGTATGGCTAAACAGGTTGTAACCACTACGACCACATCACGGTCATATGTTGCCAATAAGAGTCCCACCACGGTAACTAAATCCAGCCCCAAGAGTACTTCTATTGGATCCAAAGGAAGCAAAGGAGGGTCTGCAAGATGCCCTTCTTGTGGAAGGTACATGAGTAGAGCCAGACACTGAGGTGATATGCCTTGAATTCAAAGCACATTGAAACACGCAAAAGGTTGAAATCCATACCACAAGTATCCAGATTTGATGACTTGCTGGATCAATGTACTTTATCGGATGAAGACAAGGAAATTTTGCGGCTACACTACATCCAAAACAAAGACTTTCGGTATATTGGTGACATGCTTGGCTATGCTGAAGTCACCATCAAGAAAAGGCATGCCAAAGCTCTTGCCAAGTTAACAACTCTCTTCTAATATCCACACTTTTGGCTTGATATTCGCCCGAAAGTGTGGATATCCTTTTATTATACCCCTGAGATACTTTTCGTGAGTATTTCAGGGGTATTATTTTTATGATGAAACCTAGGAGATGATGAACAGTGTATCAGCACTTTGTAAACAATCCTTGCGAAAAAAGCATTGGTGATTGTGCAGTCAGAGCAATTTCAGTAGCTCTTGGCCTTGATTGGTATGATGCTTTTGACCTTTTGGTGAAAGAAGCTCGCAACATGTGCGATATGCCAAGTGCTGATGCTGTTTGGGGTTCTGTACTTCGTCGCAATGGTTTTACACGGCTTGCTATACCTAACAGTTGTCCAAGCTTCTACTGCGCTGAAGATTTCTGTCAAGACCATCCTCTCGGTATATATGTTCTGGCCTTTGGAGGACACGTTGCTACTATCAGAGATGGAGTACTGCTTGACTCCTGGGATAGCTCAGCAGAAATACCAATGTACTATTTCTATCACAAATAAATGATTGGAGGTTAATTCTATGGCACAATTTAACCCATTCCCTGTAGGATATCAGCCATATAATGGTTATCCGTATCAGTATCAGACACAGCAAATGACCGTAAATGGATGGAATATGCCTCCAGGTCAGATGACTCAGCAAAATCCTCCTGCTCAGCAGGATCTGACTCCAGTGATTCACATGGATATCAAGCAGATAGAAAACATTGAAGCTATCAGCAAGAATCCTCCAGCCGTTGGAACAACTGGGGCATATATGACCAAGGATGAGAAAACAATCATCTTCCGTAGCGTATATGCAAATGGGGAATACACTGATAAGATTTATGAGGAGCGACCTCCACAGCCTTCAAAACCTGCTTTTGACCCAAAAGAGTATGTTCGCAAAGATGAGCTCGATGAACACATCAATGCAATAGTTGCAGCGCAGATGGCTCAACTATCAAGACAGCAAAAAGCAAACCCTACACAACCGCCTAAACACAATTCAAAGAAGGAGACGAATGAATGATGGGACTTTTTGATCAGCTTGGACATCAGACCTCAAAACAGTATTCACCGGAACAGCAGATGGATCCGAGAAAAGCGCAGCAGGCATTTCAGAATGACCTTGCAAGCCTGAAGGCAGATCCTGTAGCCTATGCAAAAGCACATGGCAAAAATATTCCAGATGGAATGACCGATCCTAATCAGATGGTTCAATACCTACTGAAGAGCACTCAAGTTAACAACCCTCGGTATCAGATGGCTATGCGTTTAATCAGTAGTATGACAGGCAGATAACTTGTATCTTTCCATTGTCGGTGCACAGGCAATGGTTGAGATAAATAAAGGGCGAAAGCCTACAACTTCAACACATGAAGTAGAAAGGAGATAAAATGGCTCTTACAGATGAAAACAATGGCATTCCTGCGACCATGCTTGTGAGCCCTACGGGTTACGCTGGTGGTAACAACGGCGGATTTGGCTTTGGCGGTGACTGGGCTTGGATCCTGCTTCTCCTCCTGATCGGTGGAAATGGCTGGGGCATGGGTGGCTTCGGCGGTGGCATGTGGCCCATGATGATGGGTGGCATGGGTGGTTTTGGCCTTGGCTATGACTTCCCTTGGCTCCTCAACGGTCAGCAGGGTATCAACAACAACGTGTCCAACGGTTTCCGCGATGCTCAGATCCATGATTCCATCACTTCCGTTCGAGACGGTGTTAGCAACCTTGCTACTCAGCTCTGTGGTTGCTGCGGCGATATGCAGATGGGTATGGCTAACGGCTTTGCGGGTGTTCAGCAGTCTCTGTGCAACGGTTTCGCTGGTACGACTGCTGCTGTCACTGGTGCACAGAATGCTATCACCCAGCAGCTCAACCAGAATCAGATTTCCTCCCTTGAACGCTCTTTTGCGGCTCAGACTGCCAATACTGCAGCTCTGAATGCTATCCAGGCGCAGCAAGCTCAGTGTTGTTGCGACAATCGTGCCGGACTGGCTGACCTGAAGTACACCGTGGCCACTGAAAACTGCGCAGATCGTGCAGCACTTTCTGAGGGTCTGCGGGATATTCTGGCTGCTACTCAGGCGCAGACTCAGACCATCCTTACCCAGCTCTGCAATGACAAGATCGAGCAGAAGAATGACACCATTGCGCAGCTCCGTTCTGAGCTTCTGTACGCTCGTGGTCAGGCTTCTCAGGACGTTCAGACCGCTCGTATCCTTGCTGGTCAGACTGCTGAGACCGATGCCGTGTACAACCGTCTCTCCCAGTGCCCTGTCGGCACGGTTCCCGTCTTTGGCAACCAGCCCATTTTCACTTGCCCGACTAACATCGGCAACAACTGCGGTTGTGGCTGTGGCTGCAATGGATAAGGGGTGAAGACAATGGCTGCTGAATTCAGCGCAAATGCTGCTCAGGTTGTTCCCGTCAACGGCAGCATTATCTTCACAGAAACTCCTGTCCCGTGTAGTAATGGTCTTGTATATCATCGTGATGATACTGGCCTTTTCCGTATTGCTAACAGGTTCTTTCGCCAGAATGTGATGCAGTGCTGGCGCCGAAATACCAGATATGAAGTGGCATTTCACGCAAACATTGCTGTTCCTGAAGGTGAGACTGTACCTGAAGAGGGTATCAGCCTTGCGCTTGCCATTGATGGCGATGAGGATCCGTCCAGCACTATGATCTTTGTTCCTGCAGATGCTGAAGATTTTGGCAACGTGGGAACTGACATTGTAGTGACAGTTCCTTGTATGTGTACCTGTTCCAGCGTATCCGTGAGGAATACAAGTACCATTCCGATCATGGTTCAGAACGCGAACATTCTCTTTGATCTTGCATAAGGAAGGAGGAAATACAATGGATAGAAAGATTGAGATCCTTCACAAGCTGTGCGAAGCTCTCATGGATGAGCTGGAAGAGTACAGTATCAGGGTTGAAAAGGCTGACGGCATGTCTACCAGTGATCTGGAAGCTGTGGACAAGTTGAGTCATGCACTCAAGAGCATCAAGACTACCATTGCCATGATGGAGTCTGAAGAAGAGGATGGCAACAGCTATCGTGGTGGCAATTCCAACCGTTATATGCCTATGCCTTGGTATGGCCGTATGAGCTATGAAGGCGGCAAAGGTAACTCTAGCAGAGGTGGCATGAGCTCTGCTCGTAGAGGTCGTGCAAACAATCCTACAGGGCGCAATCAGTACTCTCGTGACGGTGGCTACAGCTATGCCGAGGAGGACTTTGAGACTGCCCTCAAAGAAGCTATGGAAGCTGCCCCTGATGAGCACATGCGTGATAAACTCCAGCGCATCATAAACGAGGTCTGACATGATGAAACTTCCGCAGTTCTTTGAAAAGGTTGGCAAAGATCGTTATGCCATGTTAACAGCTCCATCCGGTAAACATCCTCTTTATGTTTGGGATGAGGAAAAGCAGCGCATAATTCCAGCATATCCTCTTAAAAGGACTTCGGAGCAGCAGAGTCAGGCGAAAATCTAGGGGAGTACCTTATACACCTATACTCCTATTCGCCCGAAATTGGACAAGAAAGATGATTTCAGACGACGATTCTAGATAATAGGAAGGGCTGAACCTTAACTGGTTCAGCCCCTTTCTTATCTATCCAACCACTCGATGATTCGCATCATCCCGCAGCCGATACTTGTCGCTCCTGCTAGAACAACTATAAATGTGAATGCGTCCATGTTATCCCCCTTTTGCTTTGCCTTCGTAACCTCCGGAGCTGGTCGATTGGTTAACCTTTTGCGAATGCTTTGCGCTCATCTTTTTCCAAATCAGAAATACTTGCCACACGACCTTCTTTTAGCTGATTGACCTTGATCTGTTCAAATCGAGCTTTTGCATCTTTGAAATAATGGTAATACCATCTGTCTTCTACATCCCATCCATACAGGCTAACGATGTACTTTGCGCTTTTGCCTTTCGTGCAATCAAACCTCATTTTTGTTTCCTCCAATTCAAGATTTTGTTTTGCCTTCGTAACCTCCGTGGCGGGCGTTTGTTACGCTCTGTGGTAAAGCTCTCTACTCAGATATGCAAGTGCATCCATCATATCATTGTACACATCGATATCCAGATATTCCTGCTTGGTGATGAAGTCAGCTGCAATCTGAATTTTTTCATGTGTATCGGCTCTGTTAACAAAAGCCCAAAGCTCTCGAACTGTAAACCTTTTCATTTTCATGTCCTCCTTATATGTTACTTCCGAAGCTCTACCTGATAGTCCTTAATTTGACCATTTTGAAGCATGCAGTGAAGTTTGTAACTTGCATCTTCAAGGTCTACTCGGTCATCACCGCAATCTGGAAGTTTCCGTTCCTCATAGTGACGAGTATAGTCATTATCCATCCAGTACATCCAAAGCTTCATTGTCTTATCCTCCCAGTATAGTTTGGTTTCCCAAGACACCCTTTCGGGTGTTTCGGCTGGTTACCATCCAGCTCTCATCAGTTGGGATCAAAGATAGAACAAATCGCAGTGACTATTACGGAAAGTTGCGGTATCACCATCAGCCAGATAGAGAACGAGGTATTCATTGTACTCATCAATGCAGGATCCATCAGTTTCGGCCAAGATCTCAATTCGGGAGATCTCTTTGACTTCAAAGTCTTTAATGGTATAGGTTACTTCATGGATGAGCTTGGATTCTTCATTGTACTTCATACCGTCATAGATCTTGATAAGAACTTTCTTCATTGTAGTTAACTCCTTTCAATCAGTGGGGTGTTCCCTGTTTCAACCTTACAAGTACATTCTACTCTCAAAGATTTGAAAAGTAAAGTTGTTATTTTTACAATAAAAGTAAAGCAAAGTCAGTATTTTGCTTGAAAAACACCAACTTTGCTTTGTAAAAGTTTGGAAAAAGTACAATTTCAACAAAAATTCACGATTTTAGAAAAATTTTATTTTGCATTTGCTCTAAAAGTTTGAAAAATACCTTGATTCAGGTAAATATGAAACTTACCAAAATGAGATTTTCAAAAGCAGAACAAATCCATAACCTTTACAGAGCAAAAGTATGATTTTTCTTCTTTTCCAGTACAAAACTAAAATCTTTTACTGAAAAACTCTGTTCAAGATGGTTTTCAACCAATTTTTGCCACTGTCAAACGAATTCAATATCTGCTGTGAAATTATAACCCTAAAATTTTCGTGGCTTATAATCGCAATAAATTGCTTTCGCGTCGTGATACAGAATAAGCTCCAAAATCACCTCTCATTACAGCATTGATATAGTTCTCTTTGTACTTCCAGCATTTCAAAATGTCCTGATCTACGGTCGTACCAGAAGATTTTGTGGCTACAAAATGATAGTACAGACAAGCTTGATCTTGACCAGGACGATGAATGCGTTTACGAGCTTGATCATACTTTGCTAGTGAATGATCCAAGGTATAAAAGATACAAATATGAGCTCGTGTCAAATCGATGCTTTCAGCACCTGCTGTATATTGGACACCCAAAATTCGGGTCTTACCTTGCTTCCACTCTTTGAGGGTGTCCTCGGTACCAGACACTTCTGAATACCCACAGCCAAGTCTCTCAGCAACTTTACGGATGGAATACAGATCTTTGGTAAACTTGGCAAATATGACCACAGGCTCAGCAGTTGGTATCTCTTTCAGGAATTTGTACAGGAATGTTCTTCTGTATGTGCTTATCCTTTTGAGTTCCTTGGTTCCATCATCATATTCCAAAGGGAGATAACCACTAGTGATCTGTTGCTTTCGAATGGTCATTGACAAGACATTATTAACAGTCAGAAAACCATCACCTAGCTCTAGAGCTCCTTCTTGTTCAATCTCATTATAGATTTGTTCAACTACAGGATCCATTGGAATCTTGATGACCATTCTTGTAGTTTTGGGGAGCTTCACCGTTGACTTCAAGTAAAATGCGCAGCTGAACATTTTTTCCCTGAGCTCGTCAAGATTCTTGTATGGGTTTTTCTTATCAGGGACTATACGATTGATTTTGCTACTCAGGTACACGTCTACATTCTGATACCTATCACAAAATGCATAATAATCAGTACCAAAAATGGAAGAGTCCAAAAACCGATACTGTGCATAAACATCCATGGGGTTCTCTGCCAATGGTGTACCAGTGAGTAAATACCTGTGTGGAACCATCCTTCCCAACCTTGCTAGGAATCTTGAACACTTGCTTCCAGGAGACTTGATTCTGTGACTTTCATCACAAATTACACAGTCAACTCCCAATCTGTGATAGAACAGCATACGGTCTAGTGGTTTTCTCCACACTGAATCGTAGTTGCAAATAAACACAATCAGCTTATCCTTTGGCTGTGTCATAGCCCATTTGATCTCTTCTTGCTTTTGCTTCCATCCCAGTTTATGTAGTGGTATAACGGTATCCAATCCAAGACCTGCGTGAAGCATAAACTGGTCCGGCCAGACATCGCAAGCTTTTTTAGGAGCAACAACAAGCACACGCTTGAATCCACGGTTTACAATTAGATCAATAAAGACCTTGGTCTTTCCACTGCCTGGTTTGGTATATAGAGCAGCTGCATCACGTTCATACAAATAGGACAAAGCCTTGAGTTGGTGTTCCCAAGGCTTTGTCTTCATTATAAATCCACCGTATTGGGCCATAGCTCCCTCCAATTCGGTATGGTGAACCAAGATCCATCGTCTAGCTCAAAGTGTTGGATTCCATAGTACCAATCTGACTTCTCAAACAAAAATCGTAGTGCGGTCATGGAATATATGACACCTACAACACATCCAGCGTTTGCCCATCTACGGAGTTCTAGCTTTTGTTTCCTACTGGTAGTGTATCCTGTAGTTGAGCTTTTCAGCTCTAGCTTGAATGCTCTTCCCTTGTAGCAACCATTGATATCTGGTCTGCCTGATTGATTTGCATTGCCTGATACGTTCTCTGCTTTACAATCAGGCAGACCATTCAGATACTTGAGAACGGTTGATTGAAAGTTTGTCTCAAGTCCCATATATCACTACCTCAGTAGGCATAGGGATGAAGTCATGATCCACTAGAACACCGTTACGATCATCAATGTACAGATTGGCAAATACTTTACGAGCATTCCAGCCAAGAGCTTTACACTCTGCGATATTATCATTCACAGCATCAAATATAAGTCCATTTTTTCTACAGAATTCTACAGCTTTAGCAAGATATTCATCTGTACGACTGGTCCAAAGAATGATTTTTGCTCCTTTCATCTGAGCGTGAATAACAGCATACCATAGACGTTGATTGATATCACCGATCTCAGGAAACTTGTTTGTTACAAGTGTACCATCAAAATCCACAGCCAGAATAAAAGGCAGAGCTGCCTCTTTTTCTGAGTCTGGAATGTTTCTGGTCATGTAGGATTCTTCAGTCATTTTCTCAACAGCTCCTTTTCCATATGCGTTGATACCCAGACCCTGAGCCAACCTTGATGGTCAGTGTTAGACCGTCTTAAAAGATGTGGATACACAGTACTGTACTTGTCTAACACAAGCTGCCGAAGGATAACAATGTCCTTTGTAGTGCTCATAGAAAGGTCAATATTGAAGTCTTCTTTTGCCCAGTTTGCAACAGCATCAGCCATCTCAAACCGCTCCAGACCAAACCGATCTATGTACTTCAGGTACAGATCTCTTGGGGCATAACAGAGGTGTTCCCAAACCAGTTGATCTCTGTTTTCATCCAAGACTTTGAGCAAAAATTTGATCAACCCTTCTCTTGCCATGTCAATCACCCTTTGTTAGTTGTACTGAGGTCAGAGAAAAGAGATAGCTGTCGAGTCGTGACAGTCTGCCAATCTCTACTGTATAGGTGCAGTGACCCAGCATAGTGTGAGTAGGATCCGATCTTGAGTCCCAATTCCATAGCCATCTTAATCTGCAGGAACGTAAAGCTAAACATGTCATAAGGAACGCCCATCCAGATATCATTGGAACGCATATGCACAGACAGGTTCAGCTTGCCCTCTCGGACCAGAAACTGCAAATATACCGTACAAGGGAGATCTTTGGTGGGCCTATTATCAGGGTCTTTGATATGGATGACTGCCTGCCTGCTGTTGGGATCCTTGCGAAGAAGCTGTTTCACATAATCCCACTGGTCATATCCGAATTTCTCAAAAATCCGGTAACCATATGCAGAATTGCAAGTTTCTCCATCGTCTGTCAGGCTCTCCCACTTCTTGGCGAATTGTGCAATATCCTCTACCTTATTTGATCCAGATAAGTACCAAGCTAGTTCTCCAATGGCATAACGGATGGGGAGCTTTCTGATAGGATTTGAAACAACATTGCGAGTAGGATCTTCTACAAAAAAGGCAGCATCGCAAATCTCCCCCACAACATTACCGTCTCGAGAACTATCCAAAACACCAGCCTCAGCTTGTGCCATCAGTGCTTCAAATGCCTGGGTCCAAACGTCATTAACAGTTCTTCCTTCAAAGACTGTGATTCCCATACTTAGACCTCCTCTACTTGTCTATCAATCTGCCTTTCGGTGAGCTCCATCAAGGCATAGTTGGCGATATCCATCAGGGTGTCATCTTCGGACTCATCCATGACCTTCTGATTATTCGGATTGTCCATAATGGTGCAGAGACGGTTAACCTTCTCCCATAGCTTCATGGCGATGACATTCGGGTATCTACGACGCATCTGAGCATAGCTATCGCCATAGTCAGCGTTCTTGTTCTCGTACAGAACATGGGTTTTATCGCAAAGGTTCTTGTGGATAGTGATTTTATCAAGCATTATGTATTCTCCTTTCATGGTATATCGATCACAAATCCATTCCAGTATTTCCAATTAAACTGCAAAGAATCAAACCCAGTCTTTGTAACTTTTGTTGTCATCTTATTGCGGTCATTACAAACATTGGTTTGGAAAGCTTTGATGTATCGACGGTATTTTGTCTTCATGTCTTCAGACGTACCATCTGGACAATTCCCAACTGGAGGGCAATCATACTCAATTAGGTTTATTGTGCCAGTCAAACATCCTGCATCCATCAGGGAGTATTGAATGTAATAGTCTTCATTTCCAGTCTCATGTATGCTTTTGTAATTCCCTACAGCTATTACATCTGGAACTTTGACTAAAACACACTGAATACAGGGATGTTTATTCACATGTATAGTTGATCCCTTGGATCCAATACTTGTTCTGTGAGCTGGTGATGACAAGGACAAGTCATAGGTCTTTGCAAGCTGATACCATAGCTGTAAAGCCCTTTTCTCCACTGAAGGACCAGTGAGAGATCCATTGATTATCCTTTCTGCATCCCATCGTTGCTTTTCTGTACGGTATCCAAGTTGTTCCACCTTGCTTATGTCGTCATCAAACATAAATGCCCAAACAATGCCCTTGCTATGCAAGTGTCTCATAATACAATTCCGAGTCATACCGATCTCAGAAACATTACTGAGCTTTACAAGGGTGATTCCGTACTGCTTTATGGGTGCATATGCATCATATTGTTCTTTTCGTACATACACGTACACGTCAAGCCCTAGGCCAGCCAGCTTAGAAAACAAAGGACTATTCGGGTTGTTGTATGAGGGGATAGCAATTACAGGCTTCATCATTCTCTCCTATACTTTTCCACACTCTTCAAAAAAGCATGAAGCATCAAGTCCTTTGGGACTCTACTTGTATCTATTCTCAGAGCAACAAAACCTTCAGTTTTGAATGCTTGATGTCCTCTTTCCACCATACCCCATTTGGCTCTCACTGCATCTTCTTTGATGGGCTTGCCTCCATTGCGCTTATACACTCGTCTGAGTGCGATTTCCACAGGAGGAAGGAACGAAAACACCATCACCTGTACATTATCATAGGCATCTTCTATCGCATGAAATAGGTCAATATAAGTTGATCTGATCGTGCTTGCCATAATCCCTTCCATGAGAACATCATACTCAGGAAACAGATCAAGAGCAGCACACAAAGTCATGCGGGTCACTTCATTGTTCTTGAGGGTATCCATACCTCCGGTCTTGTTAAAGTAGGTTCCAAGAGCTACCCATCCATAGGAAGGGAATACAGTGAGTGCTCCCATCTTTTTCCCATCAGAATAATATAGCTCTTGTACAAACATTTTTGGGTCATCCATCATCGACATAGGTATGGTGGATTTGCCAGCTCCATTACAACCGCGGATGTTAACAAGCACTCTTTTCGACACCTGTCAATCCCTCCCTCAACCAAAGTTTCTTGCGTTCAGGGCGAATTCCATTCCAATCATGAAGTTCTCCAAGGAATCGTTCATCGAACATATTTCTCCGAAGTTTGAATATCCTTTTCCAAAGCCTGTCAAATTCTGGCAGGGTTTGTTGATAGGAATTCAGCCATCCCAATTCTCTGTCGTGATGAAATCCACCATACCGAGAAGATTTAAACAAATTGCGAAAGCTACATAGTTTGCCAATGAACAAATTTATATCATCTTCTTGTTCTGGATACACAGTAGAGATTCTTTGTTGAATGATTAGCAGTTCTTTTCTTAGATACTTTGGCGAAAACACAAGCTTTCCTGTTCTATCAAACTCATTAGCTGCCTCATCCTCATAGCAAATATTGAGAAGACCTGATGTGAGATTGCTACACTTTTTCCAATCCAGTTTAGATGGTTCATAGTATGACAATCCAAAATAGTCTTGTAGATACAAGATAGATTCCATAAAAAGGTCTGTGGCAAATCGTCCTGTATACTTCATAGAAGATACTTCTTCATACACAGAGAGATATGAATTTACTGGACTCCCATTGGACAAAGCTTTTAACCAACGATATGGATGCTTCTTGGTTTTTCGTATAAACTGTTCCATAAGAACTGGGAACCAATTCATATTCTTTGCATATTTTCTTGATGATCCAAATTCTAGAACAGATTTATAGTCAGTCCAAAACTTCTCACAGTAGCTTTTCACTGTTTGCGGTGTAACGCTTCTCCAATCAAATATTTCTTGGAGAAGAATACAGGTAACTTCATTATAAGTTGAAGACATATACCAGCACATCATTATGGCATCATCTAGATTAACCACGTACCGTTTTATGTATTCGCCCAATACTCGATAGTGTATACTTGGAACTTCGTGTTGGTATTCTACAAACTTATTTAATCTCCATGTTCCCCCAGTATCACCTGGAATATTGTATAAATCCATGCTACACCACTTCCTTGTAGAGAGGGAGGGTTTCCCCTCCCCCTGTGTTCAAAATGGGGAATACTCTGGTGGCCAAATTAGGCTTCAATCATCGTCTTCCCAGTCGTCCTCGTCATCATCCTTCTTGGAAGACTTTTTGCTTGCCTTCTTGGAGGGCTTTGCAGCTGCTTTCTTGGACTTGCGGGGAGGTTCTTCCTCTTCTTCCTCATCCTCCTCTTCGTCCTCATCATCGTCTTCGTCTTCTTCCTCAGGTTCCGGCTTCTTCTTGGAAGACTTCACAGGAGCTTTCTTGGACTTCTTAACAGGCTTCTCCTCCTCTTCTTCGTCCAGCTCCTCTTCATCAGTATCTTCCTCGTCGTCATCGTCCCCTTCAGAAGTGGGCTTGATGTAGGAGTTGATCTTGGCACGCTTGACACCATTGTACTCGTCATGAATGACCTCAATGATGCAGATCTTGCCTTCCATCTTGTCAAGGTCAAGATTCAGCTTGCCATCGGACTTCATGCCCACAGCATCCAGGAAGGACTTCAGCTTCCACAGAGCCTTTTCGGACAGACTGAAGGTCTCAAAGACGGTATTGCCCTTGGCTTCACCCTTGATCACCTCGAACTGAGCCTTGAGAGCATCGTCACCGCTGCCCTGCACCTCACCAACATCAATCTTTTTCAGACGAGCAAGCCACTCGCCCTCGGGGCATCTGGTGTAACTTTCCACACCTGTCAGGTCCACACGAACTTTTCTACTCATTTTGATATTCCTCCTTGTTTATTGTTCTTCCCCACCGATGATTTCCATGAATTTATCATAGGTCGGGTTGATTATTCTGCTAGGGACTTTGATGCTGGGATCAATCTGAAGCTTGGTCCAGTAGTATGGGTTCGGACCAATATCAGCAGCGAACTTTACCACTTCCTTGGTGGTATGGCCTTTGGTGACCTCTTTGACGATTCTGGTTGTATGGATTCCATAGTTGGCCATACCTTCAAGATAAGTCCTTGCGCCTTTTGATACACTCGGTCTCACATCAGGAGCAATCTCATCTTCCATACCGTCAATAGCATCAGTTGCTTCATGACAGGTTAACACAACGATGTGTTTACGCGCCAGCTTGTGCATTTCTTTGATGAGCTCTTCAGTCTCAGTCTTCAGATCACCCCAAAATTGCTGGGTCATGCGCTTGTTTTTCTTGATGACATTTTCATCTACCCACTCATTAGTGAGCAAGGAAAATGTATCAACTACGATAGTCTTGTAGGCTTTGTCCTTTTGCAGTTCTTTGGCAATATCCTTGAGCTGCTTGGTTGAGTTAAGAGGCACACCTTTGATACCTTCCACTCTGGCAATCGTATTGGATCCATCATCACCAATTCTCAGATAGAGCATCGGTTTGGGGAAAGTAGATGCAACATAGGTTTTACCACTGTTTGATTTCCCGTAGATGACCCACAGATTGCGCTGACCAAGCTCTTGGATATCAACAGCAGAGTCAAGTAGACCCATTGTTATCCTCCTTGATAGATTTTTCCTCAAAGTCTTTGGCAATTACATATTCCACGTCACCACCAGTCATTTCGGCATAGCAGATATCGTGGTATGTACACCAAGAACAGTTGCGGGTAATGTTGTGAGCTTGGTTCTTTTCACCAAAACGTATGATCTGTTTGGCAGTGTACAGGTAACTCTCCCAAACTTTATCAACCATGGCTGGATCAATATCAAGCTCAACCTGAAAGTAAAACTCAGGTATGTTTGCACGATATCGTTCACCCCTAGCAATGATGTCTGGGTCAGTGATTCCTCTTTCTTTGCAGGCTCGCTTCCAGCTCATAGGGGTGATCTTAGTGGAAGAAGCATCACTGAATCTACCTGACTTCTCAAGCCATATCGGATAAGACGCAGGTGTAGAACGAATGTAGTCCCATTTTACCTTGTCGGGTAAAATGCCCCAAAGATATTGAACTGCTTTTGCATACAAACACTTTTGTGAATTCATAACAAGCACATCCATGTTAGGCTTGTTTGAGAACGTCTTGTGTTCACCCACAGTAATGGACTTCACTCCGTGATGCTTTAGCAAATACAGCTCATCAATTTTGCCAACGAAAACAATTGGCTCTCCCTTGCATTCCCCAACTTCAAGCTCAAACTCCTTTTCAGTGATTTGAGGCTGTCTTACATCCTTGTACACTGTTCTGTAATCCTTGAAGATGTTGAACAAGTCTTCGATGTAGTTTTCCCCGAGCTCACCTTGAAAGGCTGCAGGCATCTCATAATAGGTATCCTGTATCAGAGCTTTTGCTTCCTTGAGGGCTTCTTTATCATTCCTCAGTTCCAGTAGCTTATGGAAGTCTGTACCAAAATACAGAGGTCGTTCAGGCTTCTTCTTTGTCAAACGACGAACATACCGTAACCAGTGAAGATAAGGGCAAGAGAGATATGCGCTCATGCGGGAATAGCTGACAAAAATAGGCGTTCCTCCTTTCCTACAAGAATTAAATAGATGGGGATAGACACCCATCAACAGTTGCTACCATCTCACTTATTATTGGCCCAACCTTGGATTCCTACGGCGAATCGCGTGCCTGGCACTCTTTTCCTGGTGCTGGGGATGGTACCACTTTCCCTGCAGCTGGCTATGCCCCTGCCAGAAGCTTTGTTACTTGTACCGGATATATATACTCAGCTTCTCAATACAGACAACCGTCAAAAGTCTAGATATAGACAGGTTGCATATCTGTTTGGCAACTCAGGTTGTCTGCATTGAGTGGCTGAGTAATCAGCCACCTGCTTTGATCAGTCGTCGACCTCTTCGAAGTCGTCATCGTCCTCAACCTTCTTGGCCTTCTTGGCAGTCTTCTTCACTGCCTTCTTGGCCTTCTTGGGAGGTTCAGGCTCCTCATCTTCCTCGTCTTCGTCTTCCTCATCCTCGTCCTCTTCCGGCTCAGGCTGCTTCTTGGTCTCAGCCTTGACGGTCTTCTTGCGAGAAGCACCACGAGTAGCAGGAGCCACAAAGCTACCATCATCCTCCATCACGGAGTTGGCATACTTTTCCTTGCCCTCTTCGACATTGATCTGCTTGCCAGTCTTCTTGTCGAAGACCATCTCATCACCGTTCTTCTTGAGAACAGTGATGGTCTTCTTGGTGGCACTTTCCACCTCAAAGACGCCGAGCTTGATTCCGGTAAAACCCTTGACGATGACCTTATCGCCCTTCTTGACTTCCAACATACTTGTTTCCTCCTTGTCATGATTTTGGAAGGTGTTGGCCCTTCCCTATTACACTTAGAATTATAACCTACTCTTAGAAGTAAAGTAAAGCCTGAAAATCACTGATTTTCTACAACCTTGATTGCGTGAAGCTTGGTTTTTCTACCCTTCTCTATGCCTATTTCACTAAAACGGATTTTAATGAGTTCCCCATGGACCCCAGCCTATATCCACATCCAAAGGCACTCTCAGCTCTACTCCAAAGTCGTCAAGAACTTTGGGGTGTAACATTACTCTTCGGATTGTGGCATCTACAAAGTCCTTGTCCTCAATTCGGCATTCTCCAATGATTGAGTCATGAACAGTAGCTCCAATCCAAGCAATTCCCTTCAGTTCCTTATTGATCTGTGTGGCTGCTGATATTAACAAGTCAGATCCAGACCCCTGAACAGGTGTATTTATCGCACGTCTAGCTGCACTTGCTCTCTCCCATTTGTTAGCAGAATAGATCAAGGGAAGTCTTCTAAACCTACCAAACAGATTAGAGACTCCACCCTGCATCTCACACAAATCTTCCTGTTCTTTATGCCAAGGGAGTAGTCTAGAATATTTGGCAAAGAATAGATTTCTGATGTGTTCTGCTTCCTGCTGAGTAAACTCTTGTCCATAGCTATCTCTGGCATAGGCAACAAACTTTTTGGCTTGCATACCGTACAAGAATCCGAAGTTGACTGCTTTGGCTTTTCCACGTTCTTCCTTTGTAGGCTGTCTGCCATTGGTAAAGAGCTTTGCTGTTTCAGTATGAATATCACCATTTTCATGGTAGATCTTCAGCATAGTCTTCTCATTGGCATAGTGTGCTGCTATGCGTAACTCCAGCTGAGAATAATCAGCTTCAAAAAGGATAGTCCCAGGAGAGCCACAGAATAATCCACGAATGTCTTTGGTTCTGGGGACTTGCTGAAGGTTCGGATTGTTGCAGCTGGTGCGACCAGATACTACATTTGTCAGGTTAAAACTGGGGTGTATTCTGCTCTCATAGCAGTCATCTTCCCATCGATTCAAGAACATCTTGTTCCTGGTGGCTATATCCTTGTATTCCAAGAGCAGCTTTGGAAGCTCATAACCTTTAATGGACAGCTCCTTCAGTACAGAAGCTGAGGCTGAGGGTGCTCCCTTCGGAGTTCTGGCTATAATGGGCATCTTTTCCTTCTTGAAAAAGACATCTGCTACCTGAGCCGTGCTATTCCAATTGATTTTGTGATGCTTGTTCAGCTCGTCTAGAAGTCGCTTTTCTTCGTCTGCATACTTTTTCCGAACTGCTTTCATCGCATCTAAATCTAAGTACAGGCCATTCCTCTCTACATCACGGTACATTCTGTAGGCAGGTCTCAGCAAGAGTTTATATATCTTCACCTGTCGACTCGTCATAGAGGATTGGAAATACTGAAATAACTCCCATGTATATTGAACGTCAAGTCTCAAGTATGGCACAACAATTTCCTTATCCCCACTCAGCTTTTCTTTCTTCTTGATATCCCAATCGGGTACACCTAGATAGCTCTGTGCCATACTTTTCAAGCCATGCTCAGCAGATAAGTCATAAGAAGTACCAAGCAACATCACATCCTCATCGATGGGGATTTTGATGCCATACTTGTGTTCTACAAATAGGGTATCAAACTTTCCATTTTGAAAGACTGTTCTTGCCCCTTCTTGTTTTGCATGACGAATCACATTGCGTAGCTTATCAATGTGCTCAGGCTTGTTTGCATCATAAATCAGAGTCTTGTCCAAAGGTTTATCAATATCAGAGGCCAATCCAACACCGATCCAGGTGATTTTGTCCTTGTAACGGTTGAGACCTGTGGTTTCAATATCAATCACAACATACTGGTAACTCACAGTTCCACCTCCTCAGCGTTTTTGAATTGACCGTTCTCGTCAAATAGTTTATCATACCATTCTTCCAAGTCAATTCCACATTCTTGCTTGAGTTTTACTCGTTCTGGATACATGTCATTCATCTCATAAAAGTCTCTCATTCGCAGGTGCTCTCTAAACACATCCAAATAGAACTGTTTGAGCCTTTTATAACCCCACCCATATTTGGCATGCAAAGTCCATAGATACATAGTATCCATGTCCAAAGTAAAGTCTTTGTCAGCTGCAAGAATTTGTCTTCGGATCTCAGTCTCAGCTGCCTGTCTACCAACTCCTGATAGAGCAGCCTTTGTAATTTCAGACTTCTTGAGGGTATAAATTGGTTCTGCTTTAGGGATTTTGCCAGCACGTTCAAGTGCTCTCCTCTCACGTCTATTCATGAGATACACCTCCACTCGGTGACCATGATTTACAGCAATGCAACATATGCATGTCCTGTTTATCTTGCCTAGTACAATAGCCCATGTGTGGAGAAGCCTTAGAAACTGACTTCCAATTGATACAGTTTCTGCAAGTCCTACATCCGATGTGCTCCTCACGAAATCTGAAGAAATCTTCCAGCATGTGAGTCATCCTTAATACATCAGACCATCGTACTTTGCGCTGATTGGGATTGCCTTTAGACACCACGATACCTTTGTTTGGTTCAGTCTGTACCTTCTCATACAAAAGGTTGTACATGGCAACAAAAACAACATCTACATCTGTAATAATCTGGTTTGGACCCTTTATGGTTTGAATGTTTTGTTTCATTCTTCCTCACCTTCTTTACAGAAAAACATTGGGTCTCTTTTCTGAGAAGTCAAGCTACAAGCATAGAAAGGTTTTGACTTTATGTCATTCTTTTTTCGATACTGCTTGTAATACTTGCAGTGTTTGCATCGGACAACCATAGCAATGTCATCAGTTGACAGCTCAGGGTACATCCATTGCCAAGCACGGTCTAGAACATCTGCAACCTGAGAAATACTTACAGTATCCCCTTGTTTGTTGGTAAATGTCTTCGAGGGCTGCTCTTTTGCGACTCTTCGCAAGATCTTAACAGCCAGCCTATATATGTCAGCAGTTTTCATCATGGGTTCCTCGCACCAAAGATAGCAAGTCTGTCACCAGAATACGTTCACGCTGACCCATCATTCTCAACTCAACAAAATCACCTGTGGTTGATTTGATCGGTTTGATCACATGACCATTCATGTTACAAACAATGCCATCTTTATTGATATAATACCTTCCAGCATATGTGGGAATTGCAAACCAAGAGCCATCATGAATATTGATCATTATGAACCATGCCCCTTTCGCAATCCCACACCAACCCAAAGATATTCCCTGGATTTTGCATCTCTGACCTCTTTGAATCCTTGTGAACGAATGTTTCTCATGAAGGAATGCTTTTTACAACTTTCTCGGCCAGTATCCACACAATACCGACAGTATGCTTCATACAGTGCATTCTTGTCTGTTGAGTACTGATTCCCAAGCAAGCACCTCTTTGTGAGGAAAGCATGGATACTATCAGAATCCTGACGCAATGCTTCAACATACTTGTCACTAGTAGATGTGCGAGGTATCTCTTTGACCGGAAGAAGATTCAGCAGATAAGGGATGATTTCGGAAACTCCTTCCTCGCTACAAAGATCATCCACATACTCATTATCCAAGAACAGTTCTGTATTCATGAACAGTATTCTCATGCGCTTATAGAATGCATTGGATCGTTCTTCAAGCTGAAGTGGTAGCTGGTTGAATGAAAAGATCAGCTTGGAAAACGGTACAAAGAAGAAAGGTTCTTTACCCTTCTTTTCGTGCATAATCTGGTCACCGCCCGTGATCTTCTTGAGGTTCTCAATAGAGCTCAGGGGCAACGATGAGTTATCTGCACAGCTGTTTAGAAGCCTATTGTACAGCTGACTGGGGTAAAACCTCATGTTCAACTCATGCATGCTCAGAGAGGATACATTCATCTTGCCTACAAGGTTCTCAAAGAATCTGATCAGTACAGATTTACCTGTATTGGATTGACCGCAGAGAATCATGAAAGTCTTCAAACCATAATCCAGTGTCATACAATAAGCCATATACTTCAACAGCATACGGACATCCTCTTTGGGGATTTTAGTTTGCCTGAAGAAATCATATAGCCTTGTCTCTTTGAATGGCTTGTACTCTCCAACTTTGTGCGGGATTTGAAGAGTCTGAAGGTACTTGCTATCATGAGGTAATAGTTCCTTATTTTCAATATCCCACACCCCATTTTGGAAATTGATGAGATTCTTGTTATGATTGAGTTCAGCTGCTGTTTTTTGAAGACGAACATCGTCACAGATGAGCCTGAAGCATTCCATGATACGGTTTTGAGTGATCAAAGTATCAACAGAGATCATATCTCGAATCATGTTCCTGACATAGGAACTAGCCTCAACATACACCCCATCTCTGTACTGATAGCACTCTCCACCAAGAACAAAGATATCACCCTTGTTAACAAAATAGTCACAGATGGCTCGGTGATTGATTGATACAGGATGACCTTTTGAGTTGTATATCAAATACGGGTTGTCAAACTGCTGTGATGCCTCATACTTTTTCGTGTTGTCAATGATGCGGTCTAACTCTGCCTGAGACATAGGATCCTTGAAGATTATATCATTGATAATCTCAGCCATTGTCTCTATCTGCTCATCACTGGCTCCTCTGTTTTTGTAGGCCATGAGATGAGCAAACAAAGTAGCGTTTCTGCCATCACCGTCTTTCAGCCCCAGCAAGCTCTCCTTGCGGTTGATCATAGGAGTGAATTCTTGTGGTAGGGCTGCAATCTTTCTACACTTGTTGAATTTTCGTCCTTCTGATCCAAAAGGGAGAATCACATAGCCCTTATTAGCGCAACGGAAATCACACTTGAGTCCGCAAGGAAGGATCATGCCAACACGTTGAGGGTATTCTGTATCACATTTGAAGTATAGATGAAGCCCCTTTGGTGTTTGTGCCATCAGGGTCTTGAGACCTAGGCGTTTGACCACTTGAAGAGCTTCTTCTTTGCCCTCATCGATATCAACAATGATATAACCTGAGCGCACCCACCAACCGATTTGACCCCCAGAAAAAACATGGGCATCTGCGGCTTGTTCATTAACGATAGCCGTGTCAATCCTTTTCTTTCCAAGACAGCGTACATAACTATCTTGTCCAATTAGAGAGTCAAATTCAGACAGTTTCATCTACAGGCTCCTTTGGTTCTCTGTTCTGGAATCCGTTCTGTGAACAGACAAAGCATTTCCCACCGATCTTCAGCTGCTGGAAATCCCCATTGTTCTTACACCCAATGCAAGGGGACTCACATACACTTCGGTCAATGGTGGTTTGTTCCATGCTATTGGATTTAGACATCCATCTTTTGAGCCTATTGATCTTGCCAGAAATACGAGTAGAGATCTCCTCCGGCTCAAGATCAAAAATTGCAATGATATGATCAAGAACAGTAATCACATCGGCAACCTCATCAATAGCTTTA